>Ga0265780_10011111_pt1 | contig 10679 bp, 6 predicted proteins | sample P1T30metagenome_FD_192432 | JGI IMG/M metagenome (GOLD analysis project Ga0265780, IMG submission 192432) | Plant litter microbial communities from East Loma Ridge, Irvine, California - P1 T30 | ecosystem: Environmental > Terrestrial > Plant litter > Unclassified | place: USA: California... | reverse complement strand
ACGAATTGATCTTTGTAGAAAGATCTCCGCCAATATCGCCCATAAACCCACGAACTTGTAGGTATATAAAAAATAAGATGCCTCCAATAAGTGCCATAAATACCAACAGGCAAATAGCAGCACTTACAGATCGCGGTATTTTTCTGCGTTCCAGCGCATTGCATGGCGATGTTAGCAACATGGCAATATATCCTGAAATAAGTAACGGCACTAATAGCTTCTTAGCAATTATCATAAAGAAAACTATAATGATAATTAGCAGGGCTATATAAACCGTTTTTATGTAATTGGGTACGCGTAAGGTGTCCATAATCAGTAAAAACGTGTTAATTTTTAATACTTTCCTATCAAAATTAGTAATTATAAAACCCCATAGTGGTAATATTATATTAAAATTATGCTTACATACAAATTGATAAATTTTACTATGCTATTGGGCAGCAAACATGCAGTATCATTTAGTAAGTTTGTAAAACCAATAAAGTTTACATGAAACTATTTATAACAGGCATAGGTACAGATGTTGGCAAGACCGTTGCTTCTGCAATTATTACCGAAGCCCTTGAAGCCGATTACTGGAAACCCATACAGGCGGGTGATATTAATAATTCTGATACCCATAAGGTAAAGCGTTATGTTTCTAATGCCACTACACGATTCTTTCCTAACAGCTACCTGCTCAATACACCTGCGAGTCCACACCTTGCGGCAGAACTGGATAATATTATTATTGACATAAAAAATATTATTGAACCTGAAACCCAAAATCACCTTGTGATAGAAGGGGCAGGAGGGTTGTTTGTACCTTTGAATGATACCGAAACTATTGCAGACCTGATACAACCCGATTATAAAGTAATTGTGGTGTCGCGCCATTACCTTGGCAGCATTAATCATACGTTGCTTACAGTTGAGGCGCTAAAGCAGCGGAATGTGGTAATTGGCGGAATTGTATTTAATGGCGATGCAATGCCTTCTACGGAGGATATAATCCTCTTAAAAACCGGACTTAAATGTATAGGGCGTATTGAGAACGAGCCTTATTTTGATGAAAATGTGATTAAAGAATATGCCGATGCTTTTCGTGCAGAATTACTACAATTATGAGTTTACAAAAAAGAGATGCCAAACATTTATGGCATCCGTATACACAACATAAAACAGCGGCGGTGCCCATTGCCATTGTTAAAGGCGAAGGTGCCCTGCTTTGGGATGAAGACGGTAAAGAATACATTGATGCTATTGCATCCTGGTGGGTTAACCCTTACGGACACAGCAACAGGTATATAGCCGATGCTATCTACAAACAGCTTACCTCATTAGAGCACGTGCTTTTTGGCGGATTTACACATGAACCCGCAGTCGTACTATCAGAAAGGCTGGTTGAAATTCTTCCATCGAACCAAAAGAAACTTTTTTTCTCTGATAACGGGTCTACCGCTGTAGAGATCGCTATAAAGGTTGCGTTGCAATACTATTACAATAAAGGTGAAAGGCGTACTAAGATAATAGCGTTTGAAAATGCTTTTCATGGTGATACCTTTGCGGCTATGGCTGCCAGCGGTATATCTTTTTTTACAGAAGCTTTCCGCGGATCGCTGATTGAAGTTGTACGTATTCCTGTTCCTGTAAAAGGCAGTGAAGAAACAAGCTTTAGTGTGCTTAAGGAATTAGCAGCTACAAATGAATATGCCGGTTTTATTTTTGAACCGCTTGTTCAGGGTGCAGCAGGAATGGTGATGTATGCCCCGGAAGCACTAGATACGCTTATTGCCATCTGTAAAGAAAACGGCATTTATACCATTGCAGATGAAGTGATGACCGGCTTTGGTAAAACCGGTAAAAATTTTGCCTGCGATTATCTTATTGCCCAACCCGATATAATGTGCGTGTCTAAAGCACTTACCGGCGGAACAATTCCTATGGCGATAACATCATTCACGCAGGAACTTTTTGATGGTTTTTATGATGATGACGTAAATAAAGCCTTGTTTCACGGGCATACTTTTACCGCTAACCCAACCGGATGTGCAGCAGCACTGGCAAGCCTTGATTTATTGCTAAGCCGGGAGATGCAGGATAATCTTGTGCGGATCAATACAAAACATCTTGAGTTTAAAGCAAGGGTAGATTCGCATGAAAGAGTGAAAACCAGCCGTGTACTGGGTGTTATTTTTGCATTGGAAATAGACAGGGAAAGCGAAGAATATTATGGAAACTTCAGGAACAGGCTGTACGATTTTTTTATTGAAAATGGCGTTATCATCAGGCCTGTAGATAACGTAATCTATATATTGCCACCCTATATTATCTCTGATGAATTATTAGATAAAATATATAATGTGGTAGAAAATGCCATAACTAAAATAGTATAATACCGGCGTACACAATACTTAGGTTTGCTGTACTTTTGCATAAATTTTTATTTCAGTGTTAACAACAGTTTCTATAGTTTCTATATCCTCGTTTTCTCCCTTGGGAACAAATGCTCAGCAGGTTTGGGATAATTATCTTGATAGCGCATCGCTGATCAGTGATCTGAAGCTGGACTCAAAAACAGTTCCGGCTGTTTCCTTAACTGCAGAACAGAAACAACTTGTCGAAGACCTCAAAAATGCTGATTCCAGATATGCCGGCCTTGATAATTCTGTGTTGTATGCACTGCTTGCCTCAAGAGGTGCTGTAGCGCAGGCAGGATGGACTGAAGGTGATGTTTTTGGCATTAACATAGGCTCTTCGCGCGGGGCTACCGATTTATTCGAAAAGCACTATAGCGAATTTCTGGAAACCGGTAAAACGGGAGTACAGGCATCTCCGGCAACTACACTTGGCAATATATCAAGCTGGGTGGCACAGGACCTTAAAAGCACCGGGCCGGAAATATCGCATTCAATTACCTGTTCTACAGCACTGCACGCGCTTTTAAATGGTGTGGCATGGCTTCGTGCCGGCATGGCGCAAAAGTTTCTTGTAGGTGGCAGCGAAGCACCTTTAACGCCTTTTACGATTGCCCAGATGCAGGCTATGAAAATTTACAGCTCCTTTGGAACCGATTATCCCTGCCGTGCGCTCGATCTTGATAAAAAAGTAAACACTATGGTTTTGGGAGAAGGAGCAGCTTCTGCCTGTCTTGAATTGGGCAGAGTGCCTAATGCCCTGGCATATATTGAAGGGATAGGATATGCCACCGAAACACTGAAACATAGCGTATCTATATCTAATGATGCCGAATGCATGCGAAAATCTATGCAGATGGCATTACAAAACACATCGCCGCATGAAGTTGATGTTGTGGTAATGCATGCACCGGGTACTATTAAAGGCGATTCATCTGAATATGCCGCTATAAAAAATATTTTTGGGGATAACCTGCCACTGCTTACCACTAACAAATGGAAGATAGGACATACCTTTGGCGCATCAGGTTTATTGAGCCTTGAATTTGCGGTGCAAATGCTACAGCATAATCATTTTATAGATATTCCATACCGTACTGCTCAAAAATCGGATAAACCTCTAAAGAAAATACTTATAAATGCTGTTGGTTTTGGAGGTAATGCCGTAAGTATATTAATTTCAAAGTAATTAAGGCGGATTATAAAAAAATAGAATCCCGGCTACTACCCCGGGATTCTGCATCCAACTAAAAAATTACTAAAACATTATGAGCGAGGCTCATAACTATTGTTCTCCGGAGAGTATTGTTATTTAATTTATAAATAAAATAAATTAAAATTGGCTTCAAACTTTTTGCAAATATATTGATATATAAGCATTTAATAAATGATGTCTTACGATTTGCTAATTATTTACCTCTAGCCTGCTATATTTAAATATTAAATATTATTACATCTAAAATTACACATTATATTCATTTTTAACAAAATTGTTTAAAAATATCGTAATTTCTTTTTGATATAATATTGGCGATTAGATATTGATGTAAGATTTTTTTGCCTAAATGAAGTTGTTTGTCAGATTTTTGTTGCACATTTCGTAAAAGTAAAACCCAGAAAATTGTAAAACTTTCTGGGTTTAAAATCCAACTAAAAAATTTACTAAATAATTATAAAGACCTTACTCCTTATAATTTTCGTTACAACGGTATTTTTATTACTGCTGCTGCCTGGTACAGGCTAATGTGTTATAGTCCTATTGAAGTATTATTTTTCTTGAAACCAGAGTTCCATTGCTTAAAGTTACGGTAGCAATTATTACCTGCTGGGTGTTTAGTGTAGTGGTTGTAAATGTAGTATCATTTACAAGGATGTTTTCATAAAGCTTTCTTCCCAGAATGTCGTAGACAAACACTGCCTGTATTTCTTCTGTAGATTGTATTTTAACCTGTTTGTTATTGCTGTAAATAATTACGTCTTTATTCTGCACTTGCGGGTTGTTAGTGCCTAATGTCTGGTTATACACTACAGTAAAGCGGTTTTCAAAAGTACCGGCTTCACATGTAAAAGTATAGCTGCCCTTAGTAAAGTCATGTATAGTGCCCGTTGTGCTATCTTTTAAATAAATAGGCTGGCCTTCTGCAAACAATCCATCCATATGGTCTAGTGATATACTGAATGTGCCTGCCGATTGTGTTTTAAAGCCCATGGGTACAATATCCTGTGCCATAAATTCAGGGCGTGCCTGTATGGCTAGTTTTTGTGTACCTGTTAAACTGTATAACGTTATGCCGCCGTCCATTATAGCTTCGCCATCCCAGCCATAGTCGAAACCTGTAGTAGCTCCTGCTGTATAACCTATTAAAGCCTGAGAAAATACATCTTCTGCAGTAACATTCAGCCAGAAACGGCTCATAGTTGTAACTTCCGGCTCATTTCCTGTACGGAAAAATATATCTGTATTTATGCCTTCGCGCATTCCGTTATTAAATACAAGGTTTTGGGTGTTTTTAGCCTTAACAATAAAGCCCTGGCCTGTGTTTATAATACCTTCAGCATTTATTGCATATGGGTTTTCCATAGTATTATCGCTATCGTATTGTGTGTTGGCCTGGTATCCAAATTTTGTAACAGTAGCGTAACTTGATTTTGATGGGTTGTCAGTTTTTCTCCAAAGCCACAAGCTACCATCTATAACATTACTGTTTTCATTTAAAAACTTTGTAATATTTATTGGTGATGGATATGGATTTCCAACTGAATTGTAAGCCTTTACAGGGTTGGCATAGTTTAATGCAATTGCAATATCTCCTGTGTTTGGCGTGCCTGTAAAGTTACCCTCCCATTGTTCAGGGCTTTCGGACTGATTTTCGCCCGAACGGATAAGGTAACCTTTTGCAGTTTCAAATGTTGCTGTCGCAGGCGTTTGAATCGTATTATATACGTTGTCTACTGTGCTGTAGGTATAAAAACGATTGGTAAGTGTTTGTGATGAAAAACCAAGTAACGTTTGGCCTTTAACTGGAGACGACCATAATGTAAAGTCATCTTTCTTGATTTTAGACGATTTGCGTTTTACAGTTACCTTTCCTGTGTTTTGATCGCCAAGTGTTTGTATAAGATTACAATCACTCTCAAATACAAGTTCAGCGGTTTGGGCCACAGTAATGTTGTGAACCACAATTGCGTTGGCTTTTTGTGTAAAAAGCACATGCGCGCCATCTAAAACAAATAGGGAACAGGCATTTAAAATACTGCCATTAAAAGTATAGTTGCCGGTAAAGATAACATCTTTACTCGCAGATGGTTCGCCATTACTCCAGGATGTGCCGTTCCATGTAGTTGAAGCACTACAGTAAACGCCGGTATCCTGAGAAAAGCCTGCTATTGGCAATAAAAATAGTAAAGTAAATAGCATTTTAGCTATTACATTTTGCTTGTAAATAGTCATTTGGGGGGGAATAACTTATTATCGGTTGCAAAAATACAATTTATATGCTTACGCACACATACTATATCTATAAATTTAATTTATAACAGAATAGATAGATTTTGGGGGCACAAAAAATAACTACAAATCGCTAATCAGATGTTTCACTGCTTGGGGGCAAAATAACATAAAACGGGGGGCGCGTTTTACATTATCAGAGTTCGTACACTGCCATGGGGGCAAATAACAGCATACTAAATTCTCGAATTATTTATTTAGTCATTAGTTTAAGTTTATATTTTTAAAGAGTAGAATAACCAGCAATTGTAAGGGTTGCTTTTCGCTACTATTTCTTTGACAAAGTAACAGCAAAATTCATTTCCTTTAACAAAATTTTAATAGACAAAGTATAGACAGTTTTAAAAAACCGAATTTTTTACTATCTGATTATCAGGGCATTTCAGATTATGCAGCATTTTAATAGACAAAATGCATAGACAGGACGAAATATTAATCCTTTTTACCTTTAAAAATTTAACTTTTGTAAAATATATTTCAGGATTGTTGCGGGGTTAAATTTCCGTAAGCATTTTCTCAAACAGGTCGTCGTCGTTAATGCCCATTTTTTTCTTTATCCTGTATTTTTTTGTTACTGCGCTTTCGTAAGATATTTGTAAAAGCGATGCTATTTCTTTGTACGATAAATTTATTTTTAAAAGCGAACAAAACTGTATATCGTTGCGAGTTAAAATTGGGTAAAGATCCATCAGTTTGTTTTCAAAATGTGGGTTGGCGTTTTTAAACCGTACTTCAAATTCTTTCCAGTAATCTTTTTGACGAATCAGATGCTGGAGTTCTTTTTTTACATCGCCCAGTTTTGTAAAAGTGTTGCTATCCATTTTTTCGATTACAGAATACAGACTGTCATAGTAATTTGCCATCTGTAATGCGATGGCTGTTGCGTCGCGCTGCTTTTCATCGATAATCTGTTTTTGAGAGCTGCTTAATTCCAATTCAAGCAAGTGTTGCTGTTCCAGATAGTTTTTTTCTGTTTCCACAGATCGCAGTTCTTCTTTCTGAAGGCGGTTTTTTAGCCAGTATCCCCTTAAAAATAGCAGAATAAGTATTAGTACAACTATACTGGTAACCAAATACATTACAAGAAGGCGCTGTTCTGTTTCTACTTTCTTCTTAAGATCTATATTGTGCGATGCCAGCAAAGTGTTTTTTTCACGCTGAAATTCAGTTTGAAACTTAGCCTGCATCTCTGTAGTACTGCCGTTTTTCCACTGCCTTAATGTATCGCATAACAGCATGGCACGTTTGTATGCCCTGATGCCTTCTTTAGTATTACCAATATCTTCATATACCGCAGCAATACTTTTTTCATATTCAAATTGTTCATGAAGATGGCTCTTGCGGTAGGCGGGCGATTTTCTGAACTCATTAATTAATTTAATAGCCTCGTTATATTTTTTTGCGGCATTAAGGGTTTCAATATAATTGCTTACTATGAGTATAGAATACTTTGATTTCTTTTCGGAGAGTAGTTTATAAGCCTTGTTAAACGCATCAAGTGCTTTTTGTATGTTACCGTTAGTATCATAAATATAAGCCTGTTTAGCATATATAACAGCTTCCAGCTCTTTATCGCCAGACTGCTGCACATAGGGTATAATGTCATTAAGCAGTGTGAGCGCTTTTTCTTTTTTACCCAGTTCTATAAGGCTTTCGGTATAGTTTACGGTAGCAATTGCATAGATTTTACTCTCTTTCTGGTCTTTGTTGGCAGAAAGGTATTCTTCTATAAGATCGGCGGCAAAACGATAATTGTTGGTTTGCAGGTAACTGCCGGACAGTGTTAATTTAAGTTGAGGCAGGTAACATATGTCGTGTCGGCTTTCAAGTATCTTAATGCCTATAAGCAGATTATTTACTGATTTTTCTATTTCGCCCATGTACAGGTACGAAGCACCAATTAAATGATAAACCTGTGCTTTCTGAATATCATTTGGATATTTTTTATTTAGTTTTAGTGCTCTATTGGCCCATTTAAGAGCGGTCTTAAAATCGCCTGTAATGTTATATTCTGTACCCATATTTATCATAGGGGCAAGTTGCTTTTGCGGATGCTTTTTAAGATAATGCAGCGATTTCTTAAAATAAGTTACAGCAGAATCAGCATTGCCTGAAAAATCATGATAAATGCCTGTAGTGTTACATGCCTTTGCATAAACAGTATCATGCAGTCCTTTTGTTTTAAGGATTGCGGCACATTTGTTTTTCTCGTCTTTGGCCTGTTTTAAGTTTTTAAAATCAGACTTAAACCAAAAATTCTGGTAACTGCATTTTTTAGGCTGGGCATTTACCGAAATAGAAAATAGCAGTGTAATCACTGCCGTAATTACAGGGAGATTAAATTTCCATGAGCATTTTTTCAAATTCTGCATCATCGTTAATTTCCATTTTCTTTTTTATCCTATACTTTTTTGTAATTGCACTTTCGTGCGATATCTGTAAAAGCGAAGCTATCTCTTTGTTAGACAAATTCAGCTTAAGTAGAGAACAAAATTCAATGTCATTTTTAGTAAGCCTGTCAAAGCGCTTTGTTAATGTTATTTCAAATTCAGGATGCAGGCTTTTAAAACGCCTTTCAAACTGTTTCCAGTAATCTTTTTGTTTTATCAGGTCCTGCAGGTCTTTTTTTATATCACTAATAGTGGCATCGTTACCGCATTTTTCAATAATAGTATAAATACTATTTTGGTAGTCAGCCATTTTTAATGCTGTAGACGACAGTTCTTTTTGCTTTTCGTCTATTATTTCTTTCTGTGCATTTGCATACTCATGCTCATGCAAATTTTGCTGTTCTATAAGGCTTTTCTCAGCATCTATGCTTTTTAGCGCTTCGTTTTTCAGCCTGCTTTTCAGCCATGAGCTTCTAAGTAACATCAGCACAATTATTGCAAGAAAAATACTCGCAAAAAGATAAAGTGTTGTTAGTTTGCTTCGTGCCTGAACTTCTTTATGCAGCCTGTTATTTTTTGCTTTAAGCGCCAGGTTCTTTTCATTTTGCAGCTCTTTTTGAAACCTGGCATGCATTTCATTAACATACATCCTGTTATCAGTTCCTTTTATAGAATCTTTTGCCAGGATTATATTTTCCAGCCCTGCGAGCGCTTCTTTTTCGTTATTTGTGTTTTTATATGTTTCTGCAACAGCTACTTCAAAACGAAGTATATCCTCAGAATTAGTGTTTTTAAAGATAGGTGCTTTTTTTGTACCATCAATAATTTTCAGTGCTTCGTCATATCTTTTCTCGCTATTAAGCATTTCAATAAACTCTGATGCAACAATTACAAGGTTGAGAGAATTATCTTCTAAAAGTATATTATAAGCTGCTTTGTAATTTTTGTAAGCATCTTTATTTCGTTTTTCATAAACCGCAATGTTAGCAAGTTTAGAATAAGCTACTGCAAGATTAGGTTTATTCTGAACCTTATGTAATAGTCCAATAGCTTCATTAAGTGCCCGTTTAGCATTGTCAAGCTCATTCATATGCTTAACACATTCGGCATAATTAATAAGTGTAAGCGAGTAGTTTTTAATATCGTTTGCAGCTTTAAAGGAAGCCAGGCATTCTGTGTACAAATCTTTGGCAAACGTAAAGTTTTCCATTTTCATGTAAGTGTTTGCCAGTTTTTGCCGTAATCCTGTAAGGTAGCTTTTGTCTTCCTCGTTCTTTAAAAGGTTAATACCTTTAATCAAATATTCAATCGCCTTATCATATTGCAGCATAAACTGGTAATTAGATGCCATATTGCTGTATATGTTGGCCTGATTGTTTTTTAACCCGAACTTTTTACTTATTTCGAGCCCTTCTTCAAGGTATTGAAATGAGGCATCATATTCCCCTTTGTTTCTATAGGCTACAGAGATATTCATTAGCGCCATAGACTTTACACGAGGATAGTTTTTCAACGCATTCAGTGCTTTTTTGTAATAGACTATTGAGGAGTCCATCTTGCCCAGGTTCATGTAATAAATTCCGTAAATGTTAAGCAGGTTTCCTCTTAAGCTGTCCGGAAGCGTTTTTTGTTCTAAAGCATAATTAAGATAATAGCGCGTGCTGTCAGGGGCAGAATAAATAAATTTTTTTATTTTGCCTTCTACAGCTTTATAACTAAAAGCCTTATCCTGTGCCTTTACAAATAAAGGGCAGGAAAAAAGAAAAACAATGAGTAATTGTTTTACACTAGATTTCGGTAAGAAGTTTTTCAAATTCTGCATCATCATTAATCTCCATTTTCTTTTTAATCCTGTATTTCTTTGTAATTGCACTTTCGTGCGATATCTGTAATAAAGAAGCAATTTCTTTATTAGACATATTTAGCTTTAACAATGAGCAAAACTCAATGTCGTTTTTTGTAAGTTTTGAGAACCTGATACTAAGGTTTGCGCCAAATTCCGGGTGCAGGTTATTAAAACGTGTTTCAAACTGTTTCCAATAATCTTTTTGCTTCATTAAATGCTGAAGGTCTTTTTTAACATCAGTAATTTTAATTTCGGCATTAGAGGTGCATTTATCTATAATCTCGCTAATACTGTCCTGGTAATTTGCCATTCGCAGCGCGGTAGATGTAAGCTCTCTTTGTTTTTCTTCTATAACCTCTTTTTGGGTATTGGTAAGCTCTTGCTCATGATGGTGCTGTTGTTGTATAAGGTTTTTTTCGGCTTCGATAGATTTAAGCTCTTCGTTTTGCAGGCGGTTTTTAAGCCAGTAACCTCTTAAAAACAAGAGTATAAGTACAATGATAGAAAGGCTTATAAATGCATAGAGCAGCATAAGCATC
>Ga0265780_10011110_pt1 | contig 10679 bp, 11 predicted proteins | sample P1T30metagenome_FD_192432 | JGI IMG/M metagenome (GOLD analysis project Ga0265780, IMG submission 192432) | Plant litter microbial communities from East Loma Ridge, Irvine, California - P1 T30 | ecosystem: Environmental > Terrestrial > Plant litter > Unclassified | place: USA: California... | reverse complement strand
CCACTTATCCTCGACCTTCTTAATCTTGCCCTGCTCATCCAAATGAATAGCAACAACACTCTGAATCAACTGCTCCTTGTTCAATCCCTTGATCACATATCTTGTCCTCAGGTCCATCAAAATCGGGTTCCCCGCATCCTTAACCTGGTGGTTGAGCCTCTCAATCTCGCTAAACGCACTCTGCAGTCCGTACCACTGTGCGGAGTACTTCTCGCGGCCCTCGGCAATGGTGATGGGGTCCGTGAAGGTGGCGTCGTCGCGCCAGAGTTGCAATTTGGGCAGCGAGGGGCGGCCGGCGAAGAGGTCGAGGACGGAGCCTACGATGGTGTTTTGTTGCTCTGAGAGAGTGACGCCGGGGGCGGTTTGGACGTTCTTGGTCTCGATTTTGAGGTTTGAGGGGTTTGTTGACATTTTGGCGGTTGTGATTCTTGATACCTGGGATGAGAAGGCTGGTTTGGTGAAGGTACGGAGTGTTTGGTTGTAGGTTTGTGTTGCGAATGGGCGGAGGTAAGATGTCATTGTAAGAAGTTTTGTAAGAGGGTATTGGATGGACGGGTTATTATAGGTAAATGTATTCGGTGGCTATGTACTCTGCCCACGAGGCGTTTTGTTATTCTAGGCTTTATCCAATTGCATGATTTTGGCACGCGTCATCATGAGAAAGGTGGTACAAAACGGTCAGGGTTACGCAATTCGTGTGGTGATCGATGGAGGTGATGGCATTTTGGTCGATGCGAATAAGTCATGACGCAATGGTGGTCCTAGGTGAGATTCGCGGGCGATCCCTTCGCGCGTCGGGGGTCGAGGTACGCGAGCCCTTACCTAGGTAGCGGGGTAGGGCTAGGTTGTCCCGAGAGCCGGTTGTGAACGTAGACGAAACGTTGAACTTCATGTATGTTCTGCTTGAGTGTCGAACCTATTTGGCGGAGGAGATGGTTGGTGTTGCGAGCTGCTTGGCTTCATCCAAATCGGGTAACTTTTCGAAAGCCGTCGATTGCGGGTGCCTGGACTATTACCACGAGCCGTCTGAACTTCCTACCAACCTCGAAATCGTCTATGCCCCCTCTAAGTGCGCCATCAGTAAGGCCAACATGCGTACATATCAGGTACTAGAGGGTACAACTCAGCAGAAGCTCCTGGGGTTGGATTTACTCTCTATCCCGAACCGAGTTTGGGGTCTTCAAGGCGTCAAGAACAGCCAAAGTCGTCTAGCCTATCACATCAAAGGTTTCTCACAGATGGGGACCTCATGCGATATCTAGATGGGCCTCAACTTCGCCCGTCTGTATACTAAAGCTGCTCCGTGCTTGCCACCGGGATGAATACTTCGGGTCATTGTTGACAGGGGTCTTCAGCCGCACCTTCCAAGAGATGGGAACCTTTCGTGCCAATAACATTTGGCCCGACAGCTGGTGGGACACTTCGCGAAAGGTAGTCTTTCTATAGAAAAACATCTGTGACGGGCGACTACCCAAGTGCGCAAAGTCGGTGAGAATGGTATAGGTTGGTGACCTAGGGAGGAACGAAAACCGTCCCCCCAGCGTGCACTTTCATCTTCGTTTATCTTGGATTCTATTGATCACATTTCTTGTCATCACAGCTATTTGTCCAACATTTCGCCGCCAGTTGCCTCTGTCGACCGGGAGATTCACCTCCATGTGGCGAAGCTGAATATGACGCTACTCCTCAGACGAGCACCAGATATCGCTGGCAGTCCTTCGCCGGCGGGAATCATCGAGAATGGATATATGGCGGAACAAACACGGCAGCAGAATGGCAGGACTAGCGCATTGGAAACACCCATCACCTTGAGGTCACAATCATGGAGTGATCAGACTCCTGGGCAGAGCGCCCCGTTCGACGACGTGCCGATGAGTTCGACCAATGAAACAACTGCGGACCCCTCAAGACCAGAGCCGGTTACAAAACGAGAAAGTCGATTCGCCTCTCTGTTCATTGCACTGCTGGCCGTCAGCCCCATGGCTATTGAATGTGATGCAGCTGATCAGCAGACTATAGAGGCAGCACAGGAGGCATCTGTAAGCGCGACACAACCGGAATACCCCAAGAAGATAGCAACCCCGCTAGAGAGAGGAGTCAAGCGGTCAGAGATTAGCAGGACCAGATGGAGGCGATTCAAGTACGAAGTGAGACTGAAGATGAGGATCACGGGCAAAACGAAGGGAAAGGATCGGTGGAAGTGGACACAGGCGGAGGACATCGAATTGGAGGTTTTGAGATCAGAAGAGCGAAATGTCTATACGGATATGGAAAGGCAGCATAGCAGCTGATGTCAATGGTGTGCGAATTGCGCTTTGAGCGCATCCCTTTGGGGATTGGATTCTATGCATCCTTCGTATCGTTTCCAAATTAGATCGCTACTGCTCATGACCCGCAGTAGCAACACTCAATATTTTCTCTTCCAGCCCTGGAACATGAACGCACTCAATGCCATGTTCCTCTAGCTTCTTCCGTCCCGCATTCTCGCCTACAAACTTCTCCGGCTCTTTGACGCCAAGATACACCTTCTTGATCTTTTGCTCTCCGTCTCTTCCTCTCGTTCGAATGAGCCGATCCGCGCATGGAAGGTTACCACTAAGCCGAAGATTACAAGGCTCCATGGTAGTGTAGATGACGGTGTTGGGCGGTAATGCTTCGCCGACCCTCTCTTCAGGCAAGCTGTGTGCTTGAGCAAGCTTCAAAAGACAACATTGCTCCGCATGAGTGTTTCCTTCGCACTCTAGAGTGTAGCCGCGCGAAAGGATGTCCCCGGTATCTGCATCGACTAACAGGGCGCCAACACGGAAATTCGAAGGTTTCGGCGGCGATTCTTGGGCTTGGTCAAGGGCTAGGCGCATGTATTGTAGGTGATCGTTGGGGTCTGGGCCTTGGGCTGGAGGCACCGGACCGTCCCATGTGCGCACGGGACCTGTGTCGTAGTCGACTTGCATGTTGGTGAGGGAGGAAAGTGGAGGTGATGTAATTGGCGTTCTGGCCGGTAGTGATTGGGGAAAAGTGGGTCGGTGTTCTAGCTCCGTTAAGTCCGGGCTCACGGTCGCGTCGCGTTCTCACGCAGGCGTCGACCGTCAGTAGTCACGCAACCTCCATATCCATAACACAACACTACAACATGGCACGAAGACAGAAGAAAGAGCCTTCTCCTGAGGAATCTGCGGAGGATGAATTTGTCAACAACAATGAGAGCGAAGGCGAGAACGAAATGGACGAAGAAGATGGCCCTCCCAGCATCAACCCGTATGAGGTTCTTGGACTCGAGACAGAAGCCACTGCCGACGATGTGAAGAAGGCATACCGAAAAATGGCGCTCAAATGTCACCCAGGTCAGTGCCCCTACTACACATTGTGAAGTGCATCGCTGAGCCATGACCAGACAAGGCTGCACCCGACGAGAAGGAAGCCGCCAACAAGGCCTTCCAAGAGATCGCATTCGCATACGCAGTACTTTCCGACGATCGCCGACGCAGACGCTACGACCTCACTGGCAGCACAGCCGAGACAATGGAGGACGACGATGACTTCAACTGGCTGAAGTTCTACCGCGAGCAGTTTGAGAACGTCGTCAATGAGGAGGCTATCAACAACGTCGCGAACGAATACAAGGGCAGCGAGGAGGAGCGTCGCGATCTGGTTAAGGCGTTCAAGAAGGTCAAGGGTAACCTGAACAAGGTATACGACCTGGTCATGCTGTCCGACATCCTCGAGGACGACGATCGCTTCAGGAAAATCTTAGACGAGGATATCGAGAATGGCACAGTCAGCTCATACCCAGCGTACGAGGCGGAAACGGACGAGACGCGTCAAAAAGCCAAGGACGCCGAAAAGAAGAGACGTGAAGACTTCGACAAGAAGCAGGCCCAGAAAGAAGAGTCAGGGACTACAAATGGCAAGGCCAAAGCCAAGGCGAAGCCGAAAGGCAAGAAGAGCGGCACAGACGACATGGCAGGCCTAGCCGCTCTGATCCAACAGCGCCAGAAGTCACGAGCAGGCAACTTCTTTGACTCACTGGAGGCCAAATACGCGCCCAAGTCACGAGGCTCAAAGCGCTCGACACCCATGGAAGAGCCATCCGAAGAGGCTTTTGAAGCCAATCGCAAGAAGCAGAAGAAGAGTGGTGGTTCAAAAAAGAAGGCTAAGGAAGAGAGTGAAGATGAGGAGATGGATCTCGACGGGGAGGAGGACATTGGTGACTCTGAGGAGGAAGAGGAGGAAGCGCCGGCGCCTAAGAAGTCAAAAGCAAAGCCTAAGGCACGCGCGACACGGGCGCGTGGGCGGGCTTAGTACTGCTGACCGTGCCTAAGGTGGACCTTGGAAAGTCTTGCATATGGCGATGAATGGGCGGCGTTCTCTAGATCATATACCACAGCAGTTTGCATAGCACAGAGGAGGAAGCTTTGAATACATTTCGGCCTCATCGGGTCGCCCTTTGGTATATTCTTTGGCCCTCGCTAATTATATCAAAAAGGTCTTCCAGACCATCCCATGTCTTCGTACTGTCTTCATTATCTAAACTACGCGACAGCAGAATGTTGTGATCTGGTGCGATCGCAAGCTGATGCCGTCTTCCTAGACCTACCTTTGCCTCTTCCTCTTCGTTCCCATCATCGAGACACTGTAGCGTCCGCTCTCTCACCTCCACAAGTGATCGTCGCCTTTAAGTACCGGGAACAACGTCGACCAAACAGTTTAGGCCCTCTTTGAGGCCATTACGACGTCAAGGCTACTTCACGTCTCGTCCCTTTGTGGTCACTCACCCTGGCTTGTCTTACTAGTCCGCACTCACCCTCACATTCACCACGCGTTTCCACGCTTGACAACACGCTATTTCACCTCGCCTTTCTCGCTCAAACCGCCTTTCGCAAACAACAAGCTTACCACGCCAATCTTTCACGTCCTCTACGCGTCTTACCAAGTTTCTCACCATCCCCTTCGATTACAACACTTTCGTGTCTAAAAGATGCCGGGTATCACTATGGCTATCAACCCAAAGGCTCCCACAGCGAGGAAAGTAAGTTGAGCTTTTTCAGCACTGGCGAGCGTATGGCAGAATGCTAACAACAGTAGAGCCCCATTACTTCAACACCAAGCCCCAAAGTCGCTGGCAAGGCTCAGCAGCAGCGCAAAACCTCTGTTTCTCAAGCCGTGCTGAAGACGCAGCAGCAACGCAAGAACTCGAATGCGCAAAACTCGCCCAAGGTCGTTGTAAAGCAGCAGCGTAAAGGCTCTGCTACGAAGCCGACGGCTATGGTGGATAACAAGAGGAAGATCAAGGCTGAGGTAGGATGGGAATTTGGGATGTTTTCAAGAGTGAGACTGACGATGTTGTAGAATGTCTCACCGACGATGGCTGATCTCCAGGTCAAGCCCGCAGGAGCAGATGAGGGTACTGCTCAGCTAGAAGCTAGGAATGAGTCTCCGCTGAAGAAGCAGAAGGTTGAGGAGATGAAGAATGAGGTACGTGATCCAAAATAGCGAGGCGACTTCATACTAACAACGTCCCAGATCACCCACCACGCCGCATTCACATCGCCGGAAAAGACCTCTTCCACAACACTCACACTCGCCACGCAGCTCCCATCACTACCACCGCCTGCCGCCCCCCAATCCACCCAGCTAATGAACAACCTCCTCCGCCACGTCCTCCAAACCCAGCCCTCTCTCCTCCCACCAAACCTCTCCACCTCCACACCCATAACATCCCCCCACATCGACGCCATAGCGCACACGATGTGGCAAATCGCCTTCAAACACGTCGTCATGCTGCAACGCGCCTGCCAGTACAGCGCCATGTACGCGCCCCTCAAACTCGCAGCGCTGGCGAAGTTGAACTTCTTGCCCAGCTGGTGGTTCTTCAGGGATTTGGTGGTTGGGGGGTTGCCGGAGTTGGTCAAGGGTGTGGATGGGATGGGAGGGGAGAAGGGGGATGGAAAGGGAGGGGTGGTGATTGATGATGGGGAGATGATGGGGGCTTGGGATGAGGCGGTTAGGTGGTGTGGGGGTGTTGTTGCGAGGAGGGAGGGGGTTGGTAAGGTGGTGGGGATGGAGGAGGAGAGGGAGAAGTGGGAGGCTGTGAATGTGGCGCGGGAGGAGGAACTGATGCTGGACAGCAAGATGGCGGATGGTAGCGAGAGTGGAGAGGGTGCAGCGTGAGGCAGACGTGACGCTGTTCGGTAAAAGTGCAAGCGGTTTATGGAGTTGACGAGATTTGGTAGCGTGCGTTCGAGGATCGGGAAGATAAATGTGTAGTTGCAGCGAACGAGACTTTGCATGCAGATGAGATGAAAGGACATCTTCCAATCCAGAGCCCTTCATGCAACATTGGCTATCTCGAATATGCCTTCATTTTCCTGGTTTTGCAACGACAACAGGGGTGACTGCAATCCGTGTCGCATTTCGTTTGCCTGCATACGTCATGTCACATCTTAAGAAGTCAGCTAATCATAGTGTAACACACACTTGCGCCTTGATGATAGTTCGTAAAATGTAACGTAGATTGCAGCCGCCCCCGCTGACAACAATCGCAATCCTCACAGGTCTCGTAACTCAATCGTAGGGAGCAGATGAGTATGTGCACTGCCTTCGTTCTCACGATCCCACGCCCATCGTTTGGCAAGAGAGGGGTCTAGGGAACCATCCAGCATCTCCACGACGTAGCGACCAATCGTAGGCATGAACTTCCATCCGTGGAAAGAGCCGCCTGTCGCAAGATATAGATACTGAGAATGGGGGTGCGGCGTGATGATGAAGTCTTGAGATGGTGTCACAGCATCCCTACGAACTGTTAGACCGATTTATCGTAGTGGTTCGGAGATGTAGCCTACCAGCAAACACGATACTCGTCAAACTTGACGTCCTTCCCGTGTTCACCCAGTATGCCATTCTTCACAAGTTCGAGTCGTTTTTTGAGTGCTTCGTTTGGTTCCTTCTGAAACTGGCCGGGCTCATCTGGCGGGGAAGAGAACTCTTGACCTGATGCCTCGTGTTTGACGGTATTTTTGTAGGCCTCGTCTCGACAGAACTTGACGGTGTATGGGTCCTGATCCGACAGCGGCGCTGTCAGTGGCATTACTTCCCCTAAGTCATGTCAGTAGGAGTATACGCGGCGGGCTTTGGTGTCCTCACCTCTTGTTGGTAAGACAGAATGTACTGTGACTGGTATCTCGGTGTATTGTTTCCCATCCTTTGGGTCGGGATTGACGATTCCAGTGACCACTGCCCCGGCTACCAGACGCCCGTCGACTTGTAACTCGCTTCTATTTGGAGCACTGTCGGCGATTAGTTGGGCTGTGCCTGCACCAGTAGCCAAGATGATGCGATCTGCTGTGATGTTTTCACCACCCTTCGTTAGAACTCCGGTACATCCTCCGTCACGACCGAAGGTCAACACGTCGACATCTGCTGCGGCATACTTGACCCCTGCCTCAATCGTAGCGTCAGTGTAAGCAGTTAAAGCCTTGGTGGCTTCGGCCCACCCACTGTCTCTGTTGACGAATACTTTGCCAACTTCAGAGAAATCGGTGTTATCGTAGAAAGAACCATACATCGCCTTGAGACGTTCGGGGCTCACCATCTCCGCGTCGACTTCGATACCAAGCTTCTCATAATTCTTCAAGACTTTTCTGCCCAAGTCGGCATCGTCGATATTGATCATACCGCTTTGATGGTAGAACTGGCTGAAGAGTAGGTCATGTCGCCAGTACTCTATGGCTTCCAGCGCCTTTTCCATGTAGAAGATGTCGCCATAGTCTGCACGGATGACTTTGTTCCAATCCCAGGATGCGGCAAGTGGGCAGGGGTATTGTGTCCGGTCAATTAGTTGTATATGTGCTTCGGAGTACTTCCTGATCAAGTGGTAGGCAGTGGAGACACCGAAGACTCCAGCCCCGATGATAAGGTATGATGGCTGTGCGCTCATCGCACATGGTAATATTGTAGCGAGTCAGTAAATTCCCTTAATCTCGTGGACGTGCATGAGTTGAGTCAACAGTTCGCATGCTTTATGTATGGTGTTGACGATTAATGCATCCATGGATGAGTCGGAGACGGCAGGAGCGAAAGTGGTGATGACGCACACCCCTGTCATCCTCAGAATCGCGCTAGTCCCCTCAACGCGTCGCGTCGACCAACGCTCCAACGCCCCAACTTATCGATTGCTCCACCCACCCACCATGACGCCCAAGACGCGTTCCAGCAACCAAGACGCCGACTACAGGGTCTACTATTCCAAGAAAGTACCCCAACAGGTGCGCTTTCCACACAAGCGCAAGACTGTGCGCCGGCGCTCGACTCCAGTACACGATGGGAAGCGGCAAATGGTCTTCCTGCCGGACAAGATGAGGAGGCAGGGTACTCCTGTTGTCGCTGACTCGGATGAGGACAGCGACACAGATCTGGAGGAGGATTTGGAAGACGGAGGAGTTTCTATCAAGGCTGAGGTGGAGGAGGAAGAAGAACAGCAGCCTGTGAGGCAGACGAAGAGGAAGGGGAAGAAGCGGAACAGTGATGGAGTGCAGCAGGAAGACAACGAAGAGGATGAGCCAGTGCAACCTACATCTAAACGCCGACGGACGGCAGCCACGCCTAAGAATCCTCGCCGCTCGAGGCGCGCCGAAGCCGAATCCGATGACGACAACGTTGCGACAGCCACCAAGACCAACCGCGAGCGCACATTACGGCGACAGTCAACAATGACACAATTGGTAGACGGACGGAAGCCCTTGCCAGACGACGAAGAGCCTAGCTTTAAGCCCGTGAAACAGGGCTCGCGACTGAGTTGGGGTGGACGTGGCAAAAGCGAAGCAAAGAGCGACAGGAAGCAGCGCACGTTAACGCAGATGATACCAGGCATGCGGCCACAAGAGATCATGTCGGATGAGGATCTAGATGAGATATTGAGCGATGTCGAGGCAGAAGACAGGGCTAGTCAGACCTACGGCGATGCGGTTGCGCAGCGCCTGGCGCAACAAGGGTTTTATCGTGTCGAGGGGAATGGCGTTAGAGAGGTCAACAGTGCAGACGAAGCTGGAAACGACATGGAGCAGGACCCAGAGGACAAACACATTAAGAAGGAGTCCACGGCAAACTCGCAAGACACCCCGGAGTTGGTGGTGCAGTCAGTGGAAGACGAGATGGACGAGGACTGCGAAGACAGCTACAAACCCACACAGTTTATCGAAGCGCCTGTCACAAGAACGTCCCGGGCGACTAGACGAGGAAGAGGACCACGAGTGGCAGAGGCGGAAGAAGCTTTCTATGCGCCGCAAGGGCAGGCCAGAACCCGCAAAGCCCGCTTCAGCCTTCTATCGACTCCAGAGAAACGCCGTATTCGCGAGATTCCCTCCTCTCAGTCACCCGCCGACTCGCCACTATCGACCCAAGTCTCTCCACAAAAGCTACACCGCTCTCCTCTCAAGCAGCGCTCGGATAACCCAATCCTTGCACCAGAGACACCTTCGAAACGCAAGCAGGTTACTTTCAAGATGCCTTCGAAAACGCCTATACCACCACCAACATTAAGGAAGTTCGAGAGTACGATTCAAGACTCCGAGGAAGAGGATGATGGTGTCATAGAAGAAGACCTGCCTACTATTGGACGTCGCGGAGTGGAGGATATGCAGGCTCTTTCCGGGCGCCGTGAAGCTGCGACTGGGAAGACCGTTGGCGCTGATACTCAGGCAGTACTCGACAGGATCGACCAGGCATGTGCTGATGCAACCGGAGAGGAAGCTATGGAGGATGTGGTATCATCACTGGGATCAGATGATCTACCTGAGCTTCGAGGTCACCAAGAACCTTCTCCCGAACTTGGCGACCCGCAAAAGCAGTGGAGTGGCAGATCGTCCTCTACTGTAGCTGAGTCCGTCGCTATCAAACAGGAGCCCGGAAATGACGATGACGACTACGAGGATGACGAAGACGACGATGCAACGATATTGCCTACAGTCCCGTTCAATCCGTCGAACGAAGAGAGGCCAATCAAGAGCGAGGCTAACACGAGTAGTGAAGGAGAACTACCTTTACCAGAAGAGCAGCTTCGCTCCACCCCTCCAGTCATTGAGGACCTCAATCAAGAAACCTGTCCATCCACACCAATGATCATCAACGACGATTCATCGGAAGAAGAAGAAGCCCCAGCACCGGACCCAACGCCTCCACGATCAAGCAAGGTACATGTACCGCAATCAAACTCGACAGACATCCACCAGTCAGAAGACCTAAACAGCGAATCTATACAAGTCCCTCGTTCACCGTCACCCGATCACGAAACCCAACAGTCACACTCCAGCAAAGCAGAACAACAACTCCACAACGAATGGTTCTCATACTCGCAATACATAAACGCCCGAGCCCCCGAATCCTCAAGCATGCGCGCCGCCCCCGACGCATTCAGCTACAACGACACCCCCCGCCTCCCCCAACCCACAGCACCCCAGTCAAACCACCAACCATCAGGTTACCACCCCTCTCAAGCCACAACCGTGGATGAGATCACGCAACGCACACCCCGACGGAAGCGAATCCAGCACTTTTCCAGCACGCACACAACACCGCATCGTATCGCTAGTTCTCAGCCGAATATCTCGCCGGGGAAGCCGCCGCCGTTGTTTATACCGAGTAGTTTCCCTAGTCCGGAGAAGGTTGCGGCGGAGGGGGAGGGGTGA
>Ga0265780_10011108_pt1 | contig 10679 bp, 14 predicted proteins | sample P1T30metagenome_FD_192432 | JGI IMG/M metagenome (GOLD analysis project Ga0265780, IMG submission 192432) | Plant litter microbial communities from East Loma Ridge, Irvine, California - P1 T30 | ecosystem: Environmental > Terrestrial > Plant litter > Unclassified | place: USA: California... | reverse complement strand
CAAGGACCTGGTCCCTCCGGTACTTTTGAGGTAGTATTTCCAAGGGTACCTCATTACTCAAAATCAGTTTGCAAAGAATCCAAATATCCGCGAGATCATCGAAGCCGTACTTCCGAGCTACTTCGGAATTGTGCTCGCATATCACTGGTCCAGGTCCAAAGATCCTGTATTCCTCCGCGAGTTCACGTTTACTGGGTACCAGATCCTCTGTGGCAGAAAATAGTATTGACACCGTCGACTTAGGTTTAGTCGTCTGTTTTCCTCCACCAGTGGAGGAGGGTATAGAGTTTCGCGATTGGAAGCGGGATGCCGATTTTTGCCAAGCAAGCGGTGGCTGGAAGTTGCCTATATGCGAATTTCCTGCATGGTGGGAGTCGGACGATGAAGATAGGGTGGAGGATGTTTCCCATGATCCAACGGAGGAGGATGGCGACGACGCGCCATCGGAGGCTCCCGGATGACGATTTGTGAAGCGGCCGAACGAGTCGAAGATGTCATTCTTCGAAACACCCTGTCTAAGATTCCTGGTAATCTGGAATCTGAAGGTATCTGCGCCAGGCATAGATTTTGCTACGGGTATCCTTGCGACTACAAGGGATCCATCTACCGAGAATCGTGCAGTACACTGAACCGGCAGAGGTATGTTGGCGTTAGTATGGGATGACTGCATGACGTCATCAGTGAACTCGCCCTCCTGGTCTTCATCCTCACTAGAGCTCTCGCCAGGCAGTGGTCCAAGGTCTGCGAGCGCGTCGTCATCTTCGGCTAGATCTAGGCTGTCGTCCAAAGCTCGTTCACCCAACGCATACGATAGGACTGCTTCCAGGCCCTCTCGCTGTTGGTCTGCGCAGGTTTCCGCAATGCGGTGCATGTTGTTCGTTAATTCATCTTGGGTTTCTTTGCTAATCGCCGCTGTCGTCCTCTCAAACTCAATATGCAAAGGACTCGATATCCTGCTAAGAACGGAGCCCGACTCTTCCCTTTTGATTGCCCTCGGGTAGGAAACTGGGAAGTTGATTGTGAAGCGAAGAAACACTAATCTGGGTTCGTTTGTGACTGCATCCCAATCACCCCATGGACCGCTGAAGGAGACCTTGATGCGTCGCCGGGGAATATCGATTTCTTCAAAAGCAAGCTTCTTGTACTTGTCGCCTACCAAAGCAATTTCTGCACCTAGGTCGTTCTGCTCCTGAAATGGCTGCTTCTTATTACGGTCGTGATGGTTGGGGGGAGCATGGAGGTCATTGGTATCGTCGTGACGGTCACTCCCGAATTTGATGCCATTAATCCACTTCATGTGATTGACTACACGTGGATCATGTCGCCGAATCGGGCGAGCCGTCATAGTTTCTCGCGGAATTGTCTCATGTTGAATCCGAGGATGCGCTCGGTCATGGTAGCGCGGAGCGTAAGCGTCTTCTTTCAGTGAGTAGTTCTGCAGGAGAGTGGAAAGGTTGCCTTTGCGTTGTCTGCGGGGTGGGCCGAATTCGTCCTGAGTGGTTGTGCTTGTGGTAGTAGGAATAGGTCCATCGCGATATGAAACATACGTTGCACCTTTTCGCGTCCTGCTGGGCTGTTCGATAAGTGGCTCGCCTTTACGGTGTCCGACCCACTTTTCCAAATTTTCTGAAGAAAGACGATGAAGTATAAGTCGCCTGTCAGTGCCGTACGAAACCAATTGAAAGTCGCGATTGTCAAACCCATCGTCGGTAGAGCCACGCGTGCGCCAAAGGAACTCGCGAACTTGGGCAGGGCCATGCTTGCCGTGTTCGGGGAAGTCTGTAGCAGGAGTGTTGGTAAAGGTCGAAGGATCGCTACCATCAACGTGTTTGTATAGCCAGAGAGAGGAGTTGCCGCGTTGCGGCATGGCGAGGATACCATGTGGAAAGGGCGTGTGTCGCGCTCGCCACACAGGGTAATCAGTGCGAATAACGCGGCGAGGAACGGTTATGTTGTCTTTCAAACCTACGTTATTCCAGAGTTTGATAGTCGCATCGAGGGAGCAGGTCATGATCTTGTTCGCGTCGTTGCGGTTCCAGTCGATGCCGTAAATCTTGGTCGTGTGCGCAGTAATGGTAGAAAGGGGGTTGGCTCCATGACGAGTGTCCCAGATGTGAAGGTATTTGTCGTGAGCACTTGCGATAATCTTGTCGTTTTGGCGGTTCCATTTCACTTGGGTGGCTCCTGCGGTATAGTCGGCAAGCTTCAATGGCGCCTTCTGGCTGCGAAGATCGTGGACGAAGACGAAGCTGTCAACACCACACGTTGCCAAGAGGTCTGGATGATGTGCAGAGAAGTTGATGTCTGTTATAGCTCGGTCATGCGCGCGAAGGGTATACTCGATAGGCGCTTTATTGTTGTTGTAAGGCATGGAAAGATTGTACACAAGCGCAAGCTGGTTTCGGGTGGACGCGATCCACTCGGCGCGTGCTGCGAAGGGAGACCATTGTACATCTGCGACGTCCCACGAAGACTGGTTTGGGATGATGAGGGGTTGAGACCACAAGTTATCCAGATCTATGATGCGAAGGCCATTCCTGCTGGCGAGTACCACGTCGCGTCCTGCTGGGCTTATGCTTGCGGCGCCGATGTCCTCATCTACATCTATGGAGACATCGTCGTCGAATGTTGGCGACTTGAATGCTGACGATGGCCCACCCCCAGTGGCCGCCATCTTGGGCGTTGGCAAACCTGGCCGCGATGGACGAGGGTGAGAGTGTTGATGTTGGTGATAGCCCTTGCCCCTTGGCGCGCCGCCCCAGCGATGGAGATGCCGGCTGTTGGGCTAGGCCTCGTTTGGCAACGTCGGTGGCATGCCCGACCGATTACGCAAGGTCAAACATCCAGCCCGGGAGGTTTAGCGCAGTGGCTCTTACTGCGAAGGCGCGGCATCTTCTTCTCTTACCTGGAGGAATAAACTTACCTCCTCCGACCAGGCTTCAACGACTGTCGCACTCCGTACTCGCGAAGCATATCTTTCGCGATCACCCCTCCTCTGGCGCTGACGAGTCCTGCCCCGCCTTCAATCATGTCGCTGCCCAAGCGAATCATCAAGGAAACCGAGCGCCTGGTCAACGAGCCGTGAGCATGTCTGCTATAAGAATGTCCGTAGATTTACTAATACAGTCACCTGTGCAGTGTGCAAGGCATCAGCGCGACACCTCACGACGACAATCTCCGGTACTTTGATGTCACGATCGACGGCCCCAGCCAATCTCCTTATGAGGGTATGTTTGCACATGCGGCAATCTTCGAGTCGTGGCTAACAAGCCTCGTAGGAGGCGTATTCAAGCTCGAACTGTTCCTCCCTGATGACTACCCCATGACGCCGCCCAAGGTTCGCTTCCTCACCAAGATCTACCACCCCAACATCGACCGTCTAGGGCGCATCTGCCTCGACGTCCTCAAGAGTAGGTGGAACCCGACCTTGCAAAGGGACGACCTGGCTAACGTGTTTAGGCAACTGGTCGCCCGCGCTCCAGATCCGCACCATCCTCCTCTCGATCCAGGCTCTCTTGGGCGCGCCCAACCCTGACGACCCTCTCGCGAACGACGTTGCGCAGGCATGGAAGGAGAACCAGGCACAAGCCATCCAGACAGCCCAGGAATGGACCCAGCAGTATGCGAAGCCATGAGCGTCGAAATAGCCAAGACCACGTATACTATGCGGATAGCACAGGCAAGATCATGGTGTTGCCTTCGGAGGACACAATCTGAGATAGCAGAGGAGGGTTCTCCTGTGGCTGTTCCCCGGCGATTGTGGATCGAGTTAGCCTAGTCTTCATAATGGACTGGCTTTCCGATACTGCCCATTTCCTTTGTACGATACTGGCCATTGATTGCCTTGCAAGCCTGGCGTTGGATGGACGATTGGAGGCACATAACCCTATTGGCAGAGCAGAATTTCAGGTAGCTCTGTTTGCCGAACCTGACCAGGACGAATAACATGGAAATGAATAACGATTCCAATGCCCAAATCTGATTCGCTTCCATCGTTAACTGAATGTGTGTGATACCGATCATGTCTCTCTTATCAAGCTAATACAGCACGCGTCTGCTGCGGACGTTGTAGTGTGTCTCATATTGAAAGTAGCTCCTACCTTTCCAGTTTTGCATAACATGAACGCCGCATGTTCGCACATGTGGTTCTGCGTGTCTTGGGGCTGTCGTACACGCTTGCGTGGGGAGGCTTCCAAGCTCGAAGTGGATGGCGGGGGTGCTCGCCAATGCTACTCCCTCCTTGTGGCGGCCCAGCTTGAGGCGCCGAACCCTCTGCCACCACACCCAAAGATACTCGGAAATCATTTGTCCTGCTGTCGACGATACCCACCTCCTTAGCAGTTTCGCCTTAGGCATACGCAGCTTTTCGACTGCGCAGTCTGCGTCTTGCTGCCACGACCCTTTCTCAGGCAGATAGGATCTCATCGACTGATAGACCCCGTTCATTTTCGGCTCCTTCTCCATACTCCTGCGTGACGGAGAGTAGACCAAGGCGATGACGTCCAGCGTCGCGAAAGCATTTGGGAGTGTCTTGGCTGCCATGAAGTGGCCGTCCTAGTCGCGGCAGACCGCACAAATTCATCCCCACCCTACTTACCGCCACCATCCCCCGTCAACGAAACGTACAACGACCGCATAATTCGCAAGCCTCTCCGAAAGAGCCGCCCCTCTCGTGATAGATACTTCCGGTCGTATATGGTGCAGCACCTACCGCAGTCGCTGCCAGGGAGCTCCGCGATGCTCTCCGAAGGGGCACGGAGGAGCTTCTAATGCAGAACGACTCACACCACAGACGATGCGATGGGCTTCAAAAACACCAAGCCGACGGTCCGAGCAGCTGTACAGGATGCGCCGGCGTATCCAGGTATCTGCAGCACTCGTGCGCCTCTGATACTCTCGCGGATCAGCCTCCAGCATCGAGAGCTCAGGCGGAGCTCCGCGACAGTCAACCGCAGCCTCAGATCGCGACCGCTTTGCACCCCTCTGCCATGCCGACACTTATATGGATACGCGCTTACGGCTGGAAGTTACTGCAAGCTCACACAGCATGCATCCTTCACTCGGGAGAAGCAGAGCCCGCACTACTTCGCCGGGCACCTCCGAAGCCACGGACAAGATCGCGACGTACATACCACGCCACGCCTAAAGAATCTTCGATAGGCTCCGGGGCTTGATACTGCGTTGCGACCGCCGATAAACTGACCGGCAGCAACCTCACAACTGAATTGCGGCGCCGACTGCCCCTCTTTTACGCTGGTCGCTGTATGAACCGCAACGCCTCTGGTCACACCGACGTTTGTGAAGACATTCGATTCTACGAAACGATACCGACGCTTCGCCCATCCGCAAGAGCTCCACCCCGCGGCCACTCTACGCCGCTCGATCCCATTCCGTCACGATGCCTGAACACCATGTCGTACTGATCGAACAAAGGTGGAGGCTGGCGTTCTGCCTCTCTCACAAAACTGGATCCCGCGCCGGCGAGTTCGCCGACGGAAAGTTGAGAGAAACGCCAACAAGAGCAGTGCGCTATGCACCAGCGGCAAAATGGGAAACGCGAGGATGTTGCGAGGAACGACGCATACTCTGGCTCCAGAGTGGTCAAAGAGCAGATAATGCTCCCTCCGAGTTTCGCCATCGCTCAAGCTGGTGTCACGACTGCTACCTTCTTTAGGCTGACGACAATAAGCGACGAGAATCGGCGGTTGCTGCAGCGCAATACGACGACGATCGGAGGCTCGAACGGAGCGATTGCCGGCGACTAGCATATGCCATGTAGCCGATGTCGAAAATTGACAACACGGCTGAACAAAGAAACCTGGAGGCGAGTTCTGGCATGTTGCGCGCCTGAAGGGTCACAACTTTCGCGGACCCTATCGGAGAGCGCATGCGTTCGATAAGTCAAGCGGAAGGACGCGTCAAGGCCCTCATGCTTGTGGCATTCGTGCATTCCGACAGCGACAGGAAGTTCGGCAGCTGGACATACTGCTGGCGTGTATCGACCCGGCCTATACCTTCACAACTTGGCAAACTTTCGGCTCCTTTGTATATGGATATACACCGCCATCTTCCTCTTGTGGCAAGGCTACGGTGGCGGTCGCTGTACCATGGTCAGCGCTGACCGCGTGGCAAACATCGACAACTCATTTCGCCGACGTCTCCTACGGACGACCTTGTCATCATTGGAAGGCGTCATCAAGCTTGCTGTCGACAAAAAGACCAACTGAAGACCTGGATATGCATCTCCGCATCGTTGTCAAGGAAAGAATGAAGAATCAATGCTTCGCAGCACTCCTAGACAGGACTGAGTGTTGGAGCTGATAGACCACATGGTAGCGAGTCTCAGAGATGGTTGCCGTGTTTCGATTAATCAGGTCGGTTCAGGTTGAACTCCAACTTGGTCGCGCGAATCCTATTTCAATCCCGTCCTGACCGGCGTTCGTTGTGGCCAGGAGAGTCTGCGATGCCGGAATACCGTTGCAACACAGACCAAGACCACAACGCCATGAATTCAACTCCGATGCGACATGGGACCACAAACGTTTTATGACCAATTCTTTGGCACAAAAAGAAGTATGGACCGGAGTCGTTGTCGGCCGCAACCTAGACTTTCAGTTGGGGATTGAATACCCTCATTCGACAGCGAGCATGGTCAAGAAGCGGAGCGCTCGTGTGCACACCGATTCGACTTGACTACTTCATTGTAGAGCCTCGACAATGGCGTCTACTGTCTGGGAAGTCCGTTACCGAGCGTCAGAATGTCATCATTACCCTTAAGTCGCCGGTTGCGAGAATGGACTAGCTGAGACCTCACTTCAACTCTTTGCGCCAGACGGCTTGACAAAGACATGTCGGCAGTGATGTGCTGTGGCCCTCGTCTCACGCTTTGCCGTAGCAGATTTGGGGCGCACTGTGGCCCGACACCCACAGCATGGACCAGAGCAGCTCGAGACACTGCCATGGTGAACGTGAGGGTTCTACACATGCGGTTCATGAACCTGTCTTGACGCTCACGCATGTTCAGCAGATGTATCAAAAGACATGTATGTCTTCTTCAATCTGTTGATCCGTTGCTGCGATGCAGTTGGTATACCATCAGACAACTAAGACGGCTCGGACCAAGCGTCGAGGGAAGACACTCAGTACTCGAGCCAGTCATCATGCCAGACTTCGCGGATTCGAAAGGCCGAGGTAAGGTAATAGTACCTCGTGTAGGTTACCAGTACTTTGCCCTTGTCGCCAGGACATCTCATCCTTTTTATTGAAGAGTTCCAGTTCGCTTGCGTTTGCGTCGAGCGCCGTTGTTCAGGTAAGAGAAGGTTGCTCCGCGAAGTGGGTAAGAGGCGCAACAGGAAGTTCCCTACCCATGGTTAGCGGTCAGGGGACTCGATGCCTCCGCTCATACATTTTACCACTCACTTGCACCGTTGCCCTTCTGGTCTTCAAATCCTTGTTCCTCGACGCCTGGAGATGTCCTTCGATCGTTTCTTTTCCTGGCCCAAAAATGATGCCAGCATATCAGTCTCCCAGCTCCAGCGTTCGCAGCGACTTTATACCTCCGGTCATACGATGATGCTTTCTTGATGGTTGTATGTTTCCTCGGTCCTTGGCGTCTCGGTCTTGCCCTCCCCCAGCGTGTGAGCGATGCAGACTCCTACTGTGTCGCTGCGATAGCCCCATAGCCATCTGCTACAACGGCCATTGGCGCGTCGCCGCAGATGCCTTGAAGGTGGTTTACGAGATCGGTCGTACGGTGTCCTGCTTCGTGGCTTCTCAATTCGTTCGAGTTGTGGTAGCGTACGGCTGGAGCGCGCATTGTGCGGAAGGAGCGCCCGACTTTTCTCAAGTCTTCGAGGAAGGGCCAGGGGTCAGGCCGTGCATGTCGAGCATCTGCTGTCACAACACTGTCAGTCTTCGTAAGCCTACGTCTTCATCAAAGTCCTCCACCCTGGGAATACGAGTTGAGTGCAGGCCATTCCGAAGGCGCTCCGAGGTCCAAAGGTAACAGTCTCTCCTGCCTTACCTGGAGTGGGTGTGAATGTCCCTTGTCCTCTTCAGTCTCTGCCCTTGTCTGCCCCCAATCACCGCTAGAACGGCGTTGTACGCCCCTTGCTCCATTTGGAGACTCCCGCGGAGTGCAATGTGGCGAATGCGGCCTTCCGGCAGCCTTGAGAAAAGAGCTCTTCGCACGGATGGTCATGTGCATTTGCTCTGTCTTTTGGCAATACTGTCCCACACCCCTGGTTGGAGCATGTGTATTGCAGTCGTCGTGTCCGAGAGGTGCGAACGAGGCCGCCAGGTGACGAGAGATACTTATGATCGCGGGGATCTCGTTCGAGGGGTCACCGCCGCCGTCGCGAGCAGGGAGCATTGCAGGCTATCCAATAGTTCCCTGAAGGCTTGCAAGAGTCAGCGAAGGCTCGCGAGCTGAGCGCTTGACCATTGTGTGTCGTACCGAGTGGTGTTGAAAACTTGCCGTTGCGCCAGATGTCTACGATGGGCGCAGGCTGTATGAGCGATACTTCTGCTGCGACGAAGGTGTTGAGTACCATTTCCGCTTGCCTGCTCTACATCATGCAGGTTGCTCGAGGTGGTTGCCGGCTTGGTGGGTGTCTTGCTGGATGCTGCCCGGCGCTGCCGCCGCCCCGGAGGTCCGCAAGAGAGGCAGATTGAACATCTGCAGTGCTGCTTCTATTTGCAGGAGCTGGATGCTAGATCTCCCCCGAGCAATAGTATATCGCTCGAGTGCGCAAAGGTGGCGTGGTGGTGGTGTTGCTGCCGTTGAGGAGAGGCAGTATCAAGCCAAACTTGCGCCAAGGCTCACCACCGAGCCATATGAGATGCAACACCACAACAAGCTGCACTGAGGGCCATTGGGATAAAACTCTCGTGGAATCGAGGTCCAATTCAGCTCAACGTTGGCGCAGGGTGATCTAGTCAAGGAGATGGGAGGGAGTCAAGCTTGTGGTCGCGGAGAAGAGTCTCAAGCGGCAGAGCAGCCACCCCAACAAAGCCGAACATCAGATGAAGCAGTACAATGCAGACCTGGTGCTCCCCGTCGCCTAGAGGTCCCCTGCAACCCTGTCGTCGCCCCGCCTTAGCGAATCGCCCACGTCGCCGCCCCAGAATCCAAAATGCCATTGGACCCACCCAGTCTGAGGTCCTTGGGGTATATATATCAATTAAACCCTCTATCTTCCATCAAATCACACCGGGCGACCGTTCTCGGTATACAAAACGAACTGGCTCAGCGGTCTAGGATCTGGTTAAGGTACGTCCTGTGTTTCCTTGAGGTTCGGCAAACGACAACAACGACCCTGGTTCGAATCTGGCCGCCACCTATCAGGCGGGATACAAATATGATAGGCTAAGGTTCGTCGTGCTTGCGTGATCGTGACTTTGAGGTTCGGCAACGGTTCAAAGGAGTAAGGGGTATACAGGCAGCTTCACAGTTAGCTCTCTGTATACTCAAGAACCTTTTTGCTTTTTGTTTTGCTCTTAGGTTCCGGCAACAGCAACGTGCAGTAAGTCAGTCCCCTAGGGAATTGGCTAGGCATTGGACAAGGCAGTAAGTGGATGCTGTTTCTTTTTGTCTTTTTGTATGCTACATTGCAGTTATTCTCACATAGACATGTGTGGTGGGTTAAGAGCTTACGCTGGTCGCAGGTACATTTGTTGCTAGGTCGTCTCTTTTTGCCTTTTTAGCCAGCTCCGTTACGACGCCCTCGCTTTAGTGCACTGCTACACCCACCCCACAGCTATCTCTAGCAGCCACGAGAGCCTGCTCGACCTTAGGACGCACATCTCCCTGCCCATACTTCGCTCTTCAGCATGGCGAGCTTTCCAGGCTCCTGCAAAAGAGTCTGCGCTGTTGTAGTTGGCTTTACAGCCCAGCTTGCGGTATGACGCACTCCTGACAACGAGTCTGCTATTCCCACCATCATGCAACATGCTGGCACAGCTTCTGCAGTCTCGCGAGAAGCAAAGAAGATATTCTTGCGATGCACTGCGCGTAGGGATGCGACAGCATACTGCGTTGACTGCAAAAGCCGCTCATTGAGTTCATGGGGCACTCCCGCGGCGCGCAAGAGCTCCTGTTATCCCGATCGCCATTATCAACATCCGACAAAGCCTCCACTAGAGGGCGGAGAAGAGCGACATAGTATTCGCAAGCTTTGGTGCAAGAGGCAAGCTTTTCAGGCCTAAGACGAGCTTTGACGTAGCTCGACAACACCTCTGTACATCTAGTGTTGCAGTCTACGGATATAATATCAAGTCCGGGGGTTGAATGCGCGGCGTAAAACAAATGCACCTCCCTCTAGAATAGCGGCTTGTTCGATGACAGGACACATGCGAGCACCATAGGTGAGCTGCCGTCTCCGAAGGCAAGTCATATCTGGGTAAGTAGTTGTAGAAAAGCGCAGCAACGTACTTAGTATTCTTAGACAATCCCAAAGATCACATGCAATACCACAAAGTCATGCTGAACCAAGCTTCAAGACAAACTAATTACGTGAAGAAAGAAGGGGTATATTGCATAGCGCGTCCAATGAACCAAAATACTACTACTCAACAAATACCAAGTCATGAATAACCCCTTGCTACATCCACCGCGCATCATACGACTCCAGCGCTTGAAGCGCATGCGCGAAAAACCCTATATCCCTCGTCTCCTCGCC
>Ga0265780_10011107_pt1 | contig 10680 bp, 14 predicted proteins | sample P1T30metagenome_FD_192432 | JGI IMG/M metagenome (GOLD analysis project Ga0265780, IMG submission 192432) | Plant litter microbial communities from East Loma Ridge, Irvine, California - P1 T30 | ecosystem: Environmental > Terrestrial > Plant litter > Unclassified | place: USA: California... | reverse complement strand
AGCAACATTGGGAAAACAGTGCGAAGAGTAAAACTGATGTAATCGAACAATAAAGCCTGCCACAAGTTCCTCTATGAGGACGGGCGATTTCGGCAGGTGTCCGCGCAATAATGTTTGCCACAACTGCGCGAAGAATCGTTCCAGATCGGCGGCTTGCAACAATAAAGTTTCCCACAATTTGCCAGCGATGCGCGTTGCCCGACCGTCTGTTTTCGACCAAAGCAGCCGTTGGCCACGCCGTATCAATGCCTAAACCTTGGCGGGCCAGATTGCATTACGAATCTCCGGTTCATGCTTCGAAAAAACGCTGACGCACGCACCGGCGGTTACGATAATCCACTCACGTTGCTGCTCGGTGTAGCCGAGGCGCGCGTCTTCTTCCTTCGCCCAGCCACCATCGAAGACCTCAAGGACGGGATAACCCGAAGGAAAGTCTTCAGCGATCCAGTACTCCGCCAGCCGAACCTCGTCTAAAAGCCTAAAGCCATCAACTTGGGGAAACGTGACCTCGATGCCGTCGTCCCTGTTACGGTTTCGAAGGACGCGTATCGACAAGCGGCCCTCGTAGGAAACAGAGTGGATGTCTGCGCCCCAGCTAAATTGCTCTTGGCACCCAAATGACCTTGCTTTGATTGGCATATGCGTCGTCTGTTAAAGGCTTGCCTGGACAGTCGGCATGGGGAACGTCCGCTCCTGGCCGAAATCCGCCAGTCGCTGTCAGGCCGGTTTCCACTTGCAGTTGACCGCCGACCAAGGCCAGCGGCGGCATGCCCTACGCCTCGGTTTGCTCAGCGATCTCAAGTGCATCATCGACTTCGATGCCGAGGTATCGTACTGTACTCTCCAACTTGGTATGTCCCAAAAGTAGCTGAACCGCACGAAGATTCTTGGTCCTTCGATAGATCAGCGTCGCCTTCGTGCGGCGCATCGTATGTGTGCCATAGGCCAAAACATCAAGCCTAATCGACGCCACCCATCGTCTGACAATGCGCGCGTACTGTCGCGTTGACAAATGCGGCGAGCCCGCAACCCTGCTCGGAAAGAGAAACGCATTGTTTGAAAGCTTTGCGTGATCAATCCATGCCAGCACGGCCTGCCTTGTAACGTCAGTGACTTCGAACTGTACTGGACGGTGCGTTTTACGTTGCATCACAATCGCACGGTGCATGATGCTATGCCCTTGTGCGATGTCGCTAACTCTTAAACTCAGTAGGTCGCAGCCGCGAAGCTTACTATCGATTGCAAGGTTGAACAGGGCAAGGTCCCTGACTTTTTCCGTCAGCTGAAGGCGGATCCGTATCGCCCATATCTCCTTCAACTTCAACGGTGTCTTCTGGCCAACCAGTTTGCCCTTGTTCCAAGCCGTTTGGCGAGGCGGCGTCTGCGCGTTTGGTTTCATGAGGTCCTCCTGTGGAATCGGACCTTATTCTGGCGTACTCATCCTGTAAGGGCGGGCGGCAGCACTCGACCCATTGCAGACATTTCTCACTTCACAATAGACCTAGAACCTGCGGGTTCCCACCTCAAGTTCTTCTTCATGACAATAGAAAAGGACAGTCTTGTCGATGTTATGCAAGATTATTGCATCATCCCTAGCCGGAACGAAAACATCTTGCCAGCAGTTGAGAAAAGCTGCGGCATCGACCACCGAGACACGATCTGGGCCGTAGACAACGTGCAGCATCCCTTCCGCACGCAGGCGAGTCCTCAACCATGCGTCCGCAACGCTCCGACTCTCTATTATGTGCCGTTCAATTTTGTCAGTCGTTTGCTCGTTCAGCCCGTACCGATTGTTATCACTGAACTGTAGAGCATAAGCGTAGGCGTTTTTGGCGCGCTCTCCCGTAAGCCATCTGGCATCGAGACCAATTGCCTTGTATTCGTCTGGGTATCCCATGTCTTCTACTTTTTGATATCGCTAGGCATGAGCAAAAGCGACCCAACCGAGCAACCTCGTGACTGTCCGCTCCTGGCCGAATCCGGGCGTTCGTTCCAGCATAGCAGGTTGCCAGGTCGAAAGTTCGGCGGTGGCCGCGACAGGCCGGTACCGACCCAAAGCGGAAGTTCAGTTTGGAGATTTCAGTGTCTGGTGAAGGCTGCAGGCCGCCGTTGGCAGGCAGGGATCGAAGGGCGGCTACCGCTGGTACTGCCGCCATTGGCCTCTTATCGATGGTTGCTAAGTACTCGCTCCGGAATAAATGTGCTTTTGGCTGCCATAACCGACGCGTTGCTGCGTTGACTCCTGCTTGCAGTGCTCGCACTGCGGGCTACTGCCCGCCTTGCATCGCATCGGCAAGCCTCACCTCCGGTTCTGCTTGCCAATACTCACATTTATTTCTTGGCGAGTACTTAGTAGGCGCCCTGAACCACCGTTTGCGACTTCCACCAATTCCCGTTCTAGATCGTATTGGGAGCAGGTGTCTTTGCTGGTGGATTGGGCAGGGACTGGAGCCGGGCGAGCCGCTCTTTGAGGTGAAATAGGTACTTTTCATTCGGGCCAGCCTTAATGGCATCTTCGCAACATGCGATCGCAAGTGGCAGATATCCATGCACTTCGGCGCACTTGCTCAGTTGTTCGTGGTAGCTAGGAATGTGTTCTTTCGCTTTGAAGTCCTTAAGGGCCTCGCCCAAGGCTTCGCGCCCCACATCCAGCGCGTCATTCGCCTGATTGATATCGAGTAGCGCTTGCGACTTGCGATAGAGAATCCAGTGGTCTTTCGTATTCGGTGCCGCTTTCTCGCAAATCTGCAGTGCAACAGCAGGCAGCCCGGCAGTGACGAACGCCTTGACTACCACTCGCACCGTGTAAGAGTTGTCAGTGCCAGAGGCGACTATCGCTTGCGCGAAGATCTCCATCGAAGCAAGAAGTCGCTCCGCGAGACTTGGCTTGTTCGCGCCACGCGCCGAAATCGCCGCGTTTGACAATGCCTCGCAGGCACTCGCCCATTGCTTCTCCCCGATTGATTCGGGCGGAACGGAAAGCAGCTCCGGGATTGACTCCGCAAGAGCGACAACCATCTCGGGGTGCCGGTAGCCGAACTTGGACGTGAAAGCGACGAAGGCTTCATAGAACTGATCCAATCCCTCGAGCGCTGAAATCGAGATCAAGTCTGCAATGTGGCCAACCTTGTCGCGCTGCGCAGATATTTCGTTGACAACGTTCGGATACGAGCGGAGGTGAGCAATCGCCGCCAGAGAGACCCGCAGGGGCACGGTCGAAACGTCGAACATCATCCGATCCATCAACCACCTTATCGATGCTTCGCCCGCGGACTTTGTGGCTGCGTCCGCCAGATACTGAATGCCTAGGTGAGAGATCTGACCATGGGCAGCATGCCAATCAGGTCGATAGGTCAAGAGTTCGTTAAAGCAAGTCAAGGCCGATACGAGCGCGCCTGTCCGCCGAAGGGCTTTGCCTCTGTGGTGCAGGAGCTCGACCGCCAGTTCCTCACGGACGCCGTCCGCTCGCGCCTGTGCGTACTCCTGAGCGCATTGTTGAAAATAAGCCCTTCGCTCGCCGTCGTCATTAATCGAGTAAGCGAACTGTTCCTTAGCATCCACAATACACAACACTTCAGCCAGCGAGGACTTGTCCGAAATCGCCAGCGTCTCCAAGCCGCTAGCGACTTCGGCTTTGGAGTCTGTGTCCGTCTGCATGAGGGAATACATCAGCCAATCAGGCGTCCTTGCGCCGCGCGCTCTATGGGCCTCTAAAAGTCGATCTTCGCAAAGGTGAATTTCCCGGATCGTTGTCGGCAGCATCTCGCCTGACATCTTTTCAATGAATGCCTCAAGTGCCTGCGCAAGCGGCTCTGTTTGCAAGTTTTCTCGAACTGCGTCGCAGATCAAGTCGTGTACCTTAAGGAGGCCGGGAGAGGTCGCAGACTGAAGGATCGACAGACGTTGCAGATTGGTGGACTGATTGCTTCCGATGAAAGAACTCAGGAAGCGTGCGTCATGCCGACTAATTCCTGTGTTGGAAATTTTGACTAGTGCGTCATAGGTCCGCTTGTCCAAGCGCTCCAGAAGCCCACGCATGATGGACTTTCCGTCTGGATTGGTGAGGATCTCAGGAATGTCGAGCACTTCTTTATAAAACGCCTCTTTTTCGAACGGCCTATCCTTGCAAACACTCCGTGTCGTGGCGAGAATCAACGGCGAGAACCTGCAGGCGTTGATGAAGTTGGTCGCGACCGGGCTCAAATTTTGGACGTCTTCAGCAAGTACCTTCGCCGCGGTCTTAAAACTGAGGGGCGGCGTGGCGATGTAGAATTCCGATCCTGGCGAATTGAGCGTTGATGTCACCAGGATGACGCCGCCGATCTTGAGGCCTTGCTCTAGCTCGGAGAAGGTTGCGGAGTCGACCGTCCAGTCCAAGTTGTCTATAACAAGCAGCGTTGGGAAGGAGTTGAAGGCTCCGGCGACGTTGATAGGCACGCCACCACGCGACCGCTTGATGGAGCTCAGGGACGTGTTCCGCCTCAGGTCTTCCCCGGCGATCCAGATGTAGTTGCCGATACGGGTGACGTTCTTGTGAACGTAGTCGATGGCGGCCTGGGTCTTGCCTGTACCGCTTACGCCGTGCAGCACGCAAATCCCTCGCCCAGATGAAATATGATTCTGGATTGCATCCGAGATCAGGCTTTCCGGTTGATGGTTCTCGCAATGGCTCGGGACGCGGCCGTAGTACTCGAAGTTCTCAAGGTTCTGGGCAAAACCCGGGAAAAACTGGCTGAAATATGCAGCCACCGTGGGGTTCTCGACAGAGAACTGGTGGATGAGTTTGGCCAACTCTCGTGCATCGTAGATCTCCACCTTAGATAGATGCTGTTTACCGTGCGCCGTGTTGTTATATTTTTCGCGAAACGACTCCGGCTCATCCTGACTGCACATCAGATAGATCCTACTCGGATCGCTATGCTTGACCGCGTGATCTATATCTGCACGAACTTTGGAGTATTCGGGTGGATCGTCCTTCTTTGAGACATCATCGAAATAGGTCTTGAGCGTGCTGTACTCACCGACGACTTTGCCGTCCTGAGTGAAGCTATCGACTGTGTAACCAACCGGGCGGTATTCGATATTGAGGCCGTGATGAATGAGTTTCTTACCCTCAATGAGCTCTATAAGCGCGTGTCCGACGTGCTCGAGTTCGACTGACCCAATTAGGTTGATCTCCGAAGCCAGACCTCGAATGATCCGCTTCTTGATAGCTTCAGTTTGCATATTAATGTCTGCTTTGGGTTATTTTAAGCCGGTGTTTACCGGCGCATTTCAGCATCTACGAGCCAGAGATCGCTGCGCACTTAACCGACTTAGCTGCGAATCCGACGCAAAGATACTCGTCGGCCACTGTGAAAGGCCCGACTAAGCGGCCATCTTTGGTTGGGGACTCTGGCGAGGAGAGAGCTTATCGCAGTATCCGACATGGGAAGGTAATTGTGACGTTGGCCGGGGCAGGAAGGCCGCTATGGCAGTGATTGCCGACATACGCACGTGCTTCTCGAACGACGGCTACCGCTGTAAACAGATCTTCAATTTCATCTTTTGAACTTCCGCTTTTGGCCGTTCTCGGCCGTCGAGCGTACGGCAGCTCGCGACCCATTGCGGACCTTAGCGAAGCGGCTGAAGATTAAATGGCAACCCGTCCGAATGCATGCTATGCATCACGATTCCTATTTTTATCAAGAAAAGCTTCGCTTGCAGGCGGCGTCATATCTTCAAGCATCTTCCACAAAATCGACGTGAAAACAGGAAGGAAAAATATGCATGTGAGTGCTTCCAAAGGAGGGAGCGAGCGAATATCCACTTTTACTGTAAGGTCGGTTGCGCCTAGAGTTGACCAAGTCGCCAAACTAAAATATAGGGCATCACCAAACTCCTTTGAAACTAAGCGCCCGGAAGAATTAAGTCCTGATGCAGCGTAGTGACCAGCATAAATTAATACTGTAAATGCTTGGTGTGCCAGATGGAGTGGAATAAGCCATTTATAGGCTGAGCTTGTCCAGCTGAGGCCCAATGGTACCAAGAACGTGAGAACCGCAAAAGACGTGAAAAGAAGCAGCGCGCTCACGTGCGGCCAGCGAAGCCATATGCAAATTGCTGCTGAAATCGTGAGCACGCAATAGATCAGAAAGTAGGCTAATATCCCCGCAACTAGTACTTGCCACGGTGCTTGTGTTCTCATAAGCCATTTCGCCTAGTTTAGAGTTAAGACGGCGCCGAAGGCGTCCGCCATGAATCACTGAAGGTCCGTTCCTGGCCGAACCCAGCCGCTGAGCTCAGCATAGCAGGTCCCCAGGGTCGAAAAATCGCAGACTGTCACGAAGGACCGGATCCGACCCGAAGCAGACCTTGGCCGCCCCCGTCTGGCTTCAATCAGATCGAAAAAGGGTTTGTCCACTGTTCCTGCTCACCCACTCTTACACCACCCAGAGTTTGGAACGGTAGGAAATACCTGCGCTCGCCTCTAGCAGCTATGTCTACGGCTTTGCATGGCAGCCCCTTGGGAGACGGAGCAGCAACAAACACTACAATCCCGGAGGTAGTGACTTCTTCGATGGTTGCAGAAAACTCATCCGTTTGACACTCCACCCACACCCATTTTCCGGGTTGAATAACCACGACCCTGTGCTCAAGCAGTCGTAGACGCATCTGGTAATGGAAGGTGAGAGCCAACATTGATACAGCGACTACAACCGCAATCATGCATCCAAGGTTACGCGCAGCTTTGTTCATCTAGGCCGAAGCAAACTTAGTAAGTGGTATCCGAGCTTGGCTACACGAGTACTTTTGGCTGAAACGCCGTCCTTGCCGAAGGTCTGCTCCTGGCCGGCTCCGGCCGTCGCTATGGCATCTCCCAACCCAGAGCAGTTCTGCTCTGCAGCTGCTTGATTTTTTTAAGTTCGGAAATAGCTTCTCGCATTCTATTGCGGACGTTCAAAACCCCATCTTCTGAGAGCCAGTGGTACCCAGCACGTCGTCCATACCACCGCATACGGGTAAGCAATGCCTTCTGCTCATCAGTAGTCGGAAGCCGACCGTATAGTTCTTTCCCTGCAAGGTATACCAGTTCTGCTTCATTGCTCGAAGGACCGAAGAAGCCAACAATGTCGTCAGGTGTAATATGGTCGAGCTCTACAACAACTTCCTGCTCGCTGTTTTCGAACGTGCCGATTCCAAACTCGTAGTCGAGGATCTGCTCCTCCAGCATGACACACGCGAGCCGGAAACCATTTGGTCCAAATAAGCGACTGATGTTAACGATGGTACGCCCCCTCTCAGGAGGTATGCGAAAGAGTACCGCTTGATATTTTTCTCGAATTTCGCCGTGATTCCGCGCAACCAAGTCACTTTCGCTCCAGGAAGATATCTTCTCTGGCAGCCTTTCCTCTGCAAGCAACTCCCACATATGATGACTCGGGAGATCGATTCGTCGATAAATGTGGGACCGACGTTCTCGAAACTTTATAGGAAGTTCTGTACTTAAAAGCGCGAGGCGCTGTGCATTTTCCAGGATCGGATCAAACAGCCAGTCATTTACAGCTTGGATGAAGGGAACCGAGAAGTAGTTGGGAATATCCATGGCAAGTCGCGCTAAACTCTTTCGCTGCTCAGCAGCTTAAAATAATGGTTAGCAACATCAAACATTAGTCGGTTGCGATCCTTTGGCCGAGACCTTCCGACTCGAAGCAGACCATTCACTGAAAAATTAGGCATTCGCTTGACCAAGCAGTCGAGCTATGAGGGCGCACCGTTTGATTGGTCCGCCTCCAACTTGAGCATCTCTTCAATTAGAGAGATGATTCGCTCCCTAGGTACGCCTCTGATAGATGTACCATCGTATTCCAAACCAATCCCGGCGAAAAGGAAAAGATCTTCGAGGCTTTGAGGTTCGGAGTGAAATTTTTTGGGACCATAAAACAGTGCGCCACCGCTCATTCCTCTGGGAGAGTAGCCTTTCTGTTTGAAACCTTCATACTCGTATTTGACGCCTACGTTTTCGAACCTGCCGATTATCACGGACTCGGACTTTGATTCAAGCATTGCCCCAATCATTAGAAATTTGGCATTACTCCATACGGGGCGACCGTCGCTCGCGACGGACAAGTGATTTATTACCTTATCGGGCGACGCTTTAGACCTATGAATGGTCTGCACTGCCTTTTTTTGAGGGAACCCAATCCAACCAAACCCCTCTGTATTGAACTCGGTTGCTGATTCGTGGGGAGCTAGATTAAAGTGATTTCTTGGCTCAAACGGCGTGTCTGAAATACAAATTACAATATCTTGGTCCCTGTATATTTTGTATGCTTTACAGGAGACACTCAAGGGAACGAAGTTTCCGTCGGTCGTTAGCATTCCGATATTTTCGACAGTCTCCTCATCAGCTGTGAGTGCATGAGCGGCAAAAATACAGAAAAATCTTCCCTTATAGGTCGCAAATGTTGCTGTTGAAGAGAAATAGAAGCCACCCACCCCATCCATTTTGTACAGCGGATACACAAATCTTTGGGCTTGCCTATAGTATTCGTTAGCTTTGTATTCTTCAGTCATGGTAAGAATTGCTGCGACAGAGTCAATTGGTCCTGCATTGAGGGGCCTTAATGTTGGAATTCACCAGCCCGCGCGGCTTTTCATACAAGCACGGTAAGATGATAGGTTAGGAATCTCGCGAATACGCTGCTGATGTTTCATGGTCTACAACCGTCACAGCATCTCCCTCTGTAAATATGAAGTCCGGATGGGCTGACTGGTTCGAAAAATAGTCGTGCACTCCTCGAAAACTATGACGTGCAGTGACGAGTTCGATGTCTTCATCAAGAATGTATCCGTATCGATCAAGACCTTTTCCATAGAGACCATCCTCACCATGAGGGTAGTTTTCGTACTTTTCCTCATTGTATTTGCTATCTAAAATTTTCACAAAAGCCTTTTCAGCGTCAGCAATCAACCACTCCTTTGGAGTTGCCGTCGGCAGATCGATTTCATCTGCATGTCCAAAATGCGCAATGCCTAGATCTTCTACGTCGAAGAAGAAGATGAATATTTCGTCCGTTAGCCTGGCAGTCGGGGTTATCTGCGCTTCGTTACTCAGAATTCGCGTCCTGTTCTTGTGTCCATTTTTGAATAGACGAGAAAAACTGTCCTGCTTTTTAGAAATGCCAACATAATACAAGTGATACTTCGTGAAATCTCGAACATCGAGAACACCAGAGACAGAAAAACGCTTGCGCCATAGATCATAGAGGAATTTGTCCGTAGTGGCCCAGTAAAGGGGACTGCCCGCCCTCTCTCCATTCTCTAGAGCCCATATACGCAAAATCTGAGGCCCAATCTCGATCTCAATTTCTTTATCTGAGCACATAACTAGATCGTCCAGATGAACTGATAGGCCTGCTCGTGTAATGTCACCCATCGACAAAGAAAACTCGAATCGATAACTTTCTTCGTTAAAGCGATAGTCACGAAAGAGTACTTCCTGACGATGAGCGAGCATGTATAGCTTGCTTCGGCGTATGAATTTTCTTACGACTGGATCTTTCCACAGCCATTCTGCGCACTGATTAGATACAGGCGGGTAAACAAGTTTCAGAAAGTTGATGGACGATTTCATAGGATCAAGATGCCAACACTTTGTTGAGCGGATGGCCATTTAGCGCTGTATAGAATAGTGGTCCTAGGACTGCTTTTGGCCGATCTCGGCCCTTGAGCTCAGCATAGCAGGTCGCCAGGCCGGAAAATCGCGGACTGTCACAAAGACCGGATCCGACCAAAAGTCGACGCACCCAGTGGAAGATTACTCCTCAAGGCCTGCGCCTCTTAGAAGCGCATCGACGTCAATCAGCGCCTCTTCAGCCTTCACTTTGTCCCATGGCGGTACGGGACAATCAGGTTCTTGTGTACAGAGGTAGAAAACAGAGTCCTCGAAGAGCCAGTCGACAATCAGGCCAGCTGCAAGACTGAACGAAATTTCGTTCTCGATTTGTTCAGGTGTGAGATCAAAACCATTGGGCTTTCCAGTGCCTGTGTACTGCACCAAACGTGATTGCTTAGGAGAACATGCTCCCACTGTGTTTCGGTAAGCGGTTAGCTTTCACTCCAGCTTCGCAAGGAATTCAGGCGTTGGGTTCATCTGTTGGTGTTTGTATCGATAGTGGCAACGACTGCTTCTGGCCGAAAGCGCCTATCAGGTATGGCTCAGTCTACAAGCTTGTTGCTTCCACGACAAGCCACGTGACGTCGGCCGCCCTTGGGTTGTGGCAGATTCTATTGTTCCGTGGCGGACTTTATTGGTCTGTGTTGAACTTTATTTGTGGGCCACAACTGGAGGATGAATCAAGAAATCTGACAAGTTCCAGCCTTGGAACGTCAATTTGCGCGACGTCCTCGAATGGTCAGCATGGGTGAGAGGCCCACAGATACGCAGAGCTTGAAAAATTCAAGGATGAATACAACATGCAGTTTTAACCACATCCACGATGAGGAGCACCCCAATGAGCCCATCCGATACCCAAAAACTGCATGACTTCCTCGACCAGCTGGTCCAGGCCCGCGGCATCCAGAAAGATCCAGAAGCCGACGCCCTGATCCAGCGCGCCGTTACCCAGCAACCCGATGCCGCCTACCTGCTGGTGCAGCGCGCCCTCCTGATGGAACAGGCGCTGGACGCCGCCAAAT
>Ga0265780_10011106_pt1 | contig 10681 bp, 12 predicted proteins | sample P1T30metagenome_FD_192432 | JGI IMG/M metagenome (GOLD analysis project Ga0265780, IMG submission 192432) | Plant litter microbial communities from East Loma Ridge, Irvine, California - P1 T30 | ecosystem: Environmental > Terrestrial > Plant litter > Unclassified | place: USA: California... | reverse complement strand
GATAGCGGGGAATTCATCGGTTTCAATGACAAGCCCGATGGTACAAGCGAGTGAAACCCGCCGTTCTACCAATCACGCTATCCCATCATTACTGCTAACGAGGACACTAGCACGAGTGCCGTTAGGCAGTAAAGAAGTGTTTCCGAACGGTTGCCTCCTGCTCTATCGCGCAATATGAATCCCGAAAGGTTGGGGTGGGGTGCAAGATTGTGGCGGGGGATGATCGTTAGGTCCACTCTTTCGGGGACGTACGTGACGGGCATAACAACATGTCCGGCGTATCCAGATACCGCCGGAATCTTACTCGTTGCAATGACTAGCAAGAGCTTCTCCATGCTGATTTATATCATTGGGATTTTGGAGCCGGACCCGATAGGTGCACATCTTGTCTTCTGAATCCACTAATCCCACCTGCGTTCTTGTTGCTACGATGAAGAAAGAAGCCAGAGACGAAGTTATCGAACACGCAACCCAGATCAAGAAGGCCATCCATGATCCGAGCAGCTTTCTTACAGAACTACACATACAGCAGCAACAATACTACAGCCTCCAATGGCTCACTCATTTCGGAGTATTGGACCAGATTCCTCTGCCTCCCAATACAGTCTCGTATCACGCGGTTGCAAAGAGCCTCAGGATTCCTGAGTCGGTCTTGCGCTCCAACGCTCGCATGGCAATGACCTCTGGCTTCCTTTGCGAAAGTCCCAATTGCGACCTCTCCCATAACACCCTCTCGGCATCATTCGTCGAGGATATACACATGAGGGTTCAGTTGTTACACATGTTCAACGCCACGATTCCTGTTATGGCTGGGCTGGTAAAGGCGACAGAGAAATGGGGAGATACTCAAGCGTCCAATGAAACCGCCTACAATATTGCGAATAACACAAATCTGCCATTCTTCCAGCATCTCAAGGCGCAACCAGACCTCCAGAAGAAATTCGAGGAGTACATGAAGAGCCGCGCGGTGTCGCACAATGGATCGAATGCAGCGTATCTGTTGGAAGCGTTCGATTGGAATGCGTTGGGAACTGCGAAGGTTGTGGATGTACGTTCAATGACCCGTTTACGAAGAGCTTTCAGATCTGAGCTAACGAATCCGGTCAGGTCGGAGGAAGTAGCGGGTCTACTGCAATCATGCTGGCAACAGCCTACCCGCATCTGAATGTGGTCGTCGAGGACCTTCCAGGACCGATTGCCAACGCCCAGAGTATCATCAGCAAGCTGTCCGAGAATATTCGACCGCGCGTTCAAGCGCTCGAGCACGACTTCTTCCAACCTCAGCCCCAAGTCGGCGCAGATGTTTACCTCTTGCGCACCATCCTGCACGATTGGCCGGACGCCGACGCTATCAAGATACTAAAGTGTACTGTCAGTGCGATGGCATCTTCAAGTCGCCTGTTGATTATGGACATGGTCCTTCCTAAACCTGGTTCTGGGTCAAGTACACACGAGGCTGCATTGCGACAAAAAGACCTGATGATGATTGGGACTTTTAATGCCAAGGAGCGGGAGGAAGAAGAGTGGATCGATCTTTTGAAGAAGACGGATCCAAGGCTGATTGTTAAGGCTATTAGTCGGCCGGCTGGGAGTGAACTTTCTGTGATTGAAGTCGTGCTTGGACATGGCGAAGCAGATAAGAACATTGTAAACGGCAGCAATTAGGCAGATAGAAGGAACGAGAACATATGGCTAAGAGGCCTGCTATCACATGAGAACCATCTCATGAGCTCTCGATCATTGCGATAACAGGGTTCGGTTCGTCACTGATGCGCATGTGATACGAACATCAGATGCTGTATAATCGATCTACTGATGTTTGCGAAGTCTTCATTGGGAATAACGCGAGATTATGAGTACAGAGCTGCATATTCAATGATAACAATCGTAACTAGATACTGATCAAGAAGCAAGATGCAGCACTACTTACGTTTGTACACCTCTACATTTCCAATAAGGCGCTGAAAATGTGCTGCCCACTCAAAACGCCCGTCTCAGCTGATGCTTCACGGTGATATTCTAGTCTCTCGAAAATGCCGCAAGTTCATTGTTGCAGCGCATGAGCACCATCACAATGACTATCACTTGGAAGTTTTTTTTTGGCTTGAATCGATTGAAGAAGCTATTGCCATGATCTCGACTGCAAAACCCGATCAAGTGCATTGTTCTGCTATGTTCACATCTGCACAAAAGCTCAATTAAGTAGTATGTAATCAGACACCTCCTTCAATGATTCGCCCAAAGGCTTCCATCCAGAGCTTCCCATCCACCTCAACAGGCCTTCTGCACGTTCCCGGCCGGTGACGTTTGAGAGATCCTGTCCCTCATGAGAATCTGGCTCTGATGTCCGGATTAGCAGATAATCGCCTGGAAATCCGCTTTGAGAGACATTGGTGTACACACCTGGGAACTGATGATTTGGATACAACTCCTGAAGCCGCCGGATGAATTCGGTCCAAGTCTTGCGATGCGCGTATGCAAAGATACGTTCGTTCTTTGCGTGCGGGCATACAAGGCCCGCAATGTGCAACAAGGCAACATCATACGCATCAACACACCATTGGGGACCAAATGATCGCCAAGCATCACCGGAGTTGTCGAACATCTGTTTGAACAGAGCCATGGAGGACGCGAAACCTTGCTGTTCGGGTTTGACTGCAAGGCCGATGACAAAGTCGGGCAACACGGAGTTCACTACAAATCGGGGGTTTCGTTCTTCCACGTACTTCCACATTCTCTGCTCGCTGAGGGCCTTGGATGCATAATAATTTGCGCGGGCCTTTTGTTCGGTGTGTGGTGTGGACGCCCAAGCTTCCTCGATAGCCCAGTTTGCCCACATGTCCGGAGTCAAATCATAGGCCTCGTTGACCCTGTCCTGACTGGCGGCAGCAGAAGAGGATGTCAGTACGAATCGCGATACCGATGGCTCATTTTCGGCCGCGGCGAGAATGTTCTCGACAAATGTGATGCTCGGATTAATGATCTTGTGTGGATCGGTACTGAATGCTGTAACGCTGGCAACATGGATCACTCCACTGCAGCCTGCCTTTCAATCAGCGTCTCGAAAATTCGGCGATATCAATAAATCGCGCAATGCGACGAGAGTCGGGATACACCTTGCAACACACCTCTTACTGTAGCATCAAAGCACCCTTCGCGTTCCATGTCTTTGACTTGCACCATCTCAAAGGTGCCTTTGCCATACCGCTTCTCAAAGTGGGTTGGCATCTATTGGACATGGTTGTGTCAGTCACAAGCTGTGATGTTCCATCCATGACTCGCCTCACCCAGAAAGCCTTGTTGTTCTCCGGATCCCGTACCGTGCCCCGGACGCCTAGATCCGCCGTTGTCAGCATAGTCCTTGATTATCCATTTCCCCTTTGAGGAGACCACCGAAATACCTACGAAACCCATGTTGAAGCAGTTGATCCGTGATAATGCCCGCCAGAAAGCCGGTGACGCCTGTGACCAGGATCAACGACCCTTGCGGTAAGATCGAATCGTGCGGGAACCCCATTTCTTTTCTTGCGGAAGGAAATCAGGAGATGTTAAGGAGAATGTTAGATAATGAACGGAACTGACTGGTGGCATGAGCGTAGATAAGCACATGATGGTGACTTGGATTCGCCGTGTGTTTGGAGCTCAGGGCATCTGTACCGGAGATAACAGGCTGATGCTTGCTGTGCGCTCGCTCTGACGGATTCATGTCTCCGGTTACTTGCCGATTCTCGTGCCATCATATTGCCGAAATGCCCGGCCGTCTTCCCCGGAAATATTGCGCGCAATTATCAGATCAGCGCTTTGTGCTTTACGTAAGAGGCGTAGTGGCAGCTCGACCTTCACGAAGAGATAAAGAAACCAACAAGAATCAGCGCATCGATGCAGGTACTATCCATCTTTACTGCCAACTCAACCTAACATACAACTCCGCCATGACATCTGTTCTCATTTTCGGCCCGGCTGGCCAAGTTGGGTCTATTGCCGCACGAACGGCCGGAGAGCTCGGAGCTACGGTTTGGCTGGCAATGCGAGACACCTCCAAAAGCATCCCCAGTCTAACGACAGAGGCCGAAGCCGCTGGTGATTACCACAGAATCTATGCCGACCTGGAGAAACCTGAGACTGTCACCGAAGCAGTCAAAACTTCTGGTGCCAAGCGCGTATTCCTCTACCTTGTCCATCACGCGTCTGATCACCTCCATGGCACCATCACGGCAATGAAAGCAGCAGGCGTTGATTTTGTAGTCTTCCTGAGCAGCTTTACGATTCTCGTCAATCAAGGTCTACGCGAGATACCTCCGTCTGACATACTTCCGTTTATTCACGCCCAGGTGGAAGCAAATCTGGATGACATTTTCGGCCCCGATCATTATGTCGCCGTACGTCCCGGATGCTTCATCACGAACCTGCTATCAGAAAAGGCAGGCATTGTAGCAAACCACGTAGAGTTGTACGGCGGCGAATTCGAGCAAGACAACATTGTACCGAGCGACATCGGCAGAGTCGTCGGCAATATTGTTGTGTCCGGCCCAAAGAATGGACAGAAGAAGGTTTACCTTTACGGTCCCGAAATTCTGTCGCTCCACGATAGTATCGCGAGGATCGGCAAAGCTCTCCAGAAGGACTTGAAGATCACGGACCTAGGCCCAAGGGAGATGTACCAAAAGTATTTGAGTTCCGGTATGCCTCCGTCTTTTGCAGACTACATGATCAAGACTTTGAGCACCAAAGGCCCGGACAAGGGCAATGGTGAGCGGTTTCCCAACTACAAGGAAGGTGTGAGCAACGTATCTCTTTACGCTGGTCATCCGGCGACCCGTCTTGAGGCCTGGGTGGAACAGAACAAAGCAATCTTTCATGCATAGGTAATTGCCTATGAGTAGGTAGTGCTCCAGGGGCTATAGATATGAAGGTCACAGGGAAATCGCTATCAAAAAGCTGCATCCAATCAACTTGAGGCTCAATGTTGCGTCAAGGTGCTCCGTGATGAATCCAGATTTCGTGCATGTGCCGAGAAGACGCGATTTTGACGACTGCTTGACTAAGTAACCACCAGAATGTAGTCTCCCTCTGGGCAGAGTCGGAAGCACTCAATTGTTCCCGTGATTAGCAGTAGCTCTTCCGTGGTGATACGTCTGAGTGACATGATGCATTGTTAGTCAGGTGCGGGTGAACTGCACTAAAAACTCTGCGCAACAGATTCGTGGTCTGAAGTTTATTCCATTACAACAACGATGACACCTCTTCCGCTTCTTCAACGCCAGTTGATTGTAGAACCTTGCACACCAATACCGTGATTACTATCGTCACATCTATTGTACTGCGACTGATAGACGAGAGGCTTGAGCCACTCACAATTTCCATGGTCCATACGCTCTGCACACAAAAATAGCTCTCAAATGAGAACCTCCGCCAACTCTAGGAGCTTTTAGAGCGTTCTAAGATTTTCGACTGATCACGCTCGAAATGTCAAAACTCGCACTTTTCGGATGCCACAGGAAATAGGGCATCGCATGGTATGGATCGTTTACGGGGTTCTCTATATTGGCGATATTTCTCATTCAAGGGCTTATCTCTGCCCAAAGAGCATATCGATATCGGAAGTTGCGAGTGGCTCGTTGGTTATAGGTCATCGTAATACTATGGTTGGGATGGATGGTTGTTTATCGACCTATACACTAGCTACCTATTCACCCTGTTACGTAAGGAGTCTCGTTTCACACCCATAACCACCAAAGTTCATGGCGCAAAAACGTATCCTTCAGGCTGGTTGGTGTTCACAAATGACTTGTTGCTCTTCAAGCAATCAAAACATTCATCGAAACGCTGTTCCGCATATGCCAACGGGTCATGCTCAACCTGCCACTGGGCCGGTTCATTTCGAATGGACTCAGGGTTCTTCTTCACTTTCTCGAAATCGATTTGCTGATGATTCTTTGTGCGTTGCAGTCCAGTGGTTTCGATAGCGGCCACTCGATCAATGCGCAACAAGTTATGCACTTTGGCTCCAGAAGGCAGCGCGTTATGGCCATACTTGTCGACTGCTAAACGCAAACAGCGTGCCAGTGAAACCCCGTCTTCGATAGACTGGGTGCCACCGTTTACAGTAGTGGGTAGATATGGATGCGCAGCGTCTCCAATCTGTATCAAGCGACCCTTGGGTGAGCTCCACTCTCGCTTTAGCTCTCTCCGCATGAGCCTCCAATCGACGATATGGTTTGGTGGAGTGGCGGCGATCAGCGCACGAAGATCGGCACCCCACTGCCCCTCCGCGTCGAGCTGTTTCAGGGCATCACTAGGGGATAGAGTCGCAGCCCATGATTCGGAAGAGGTTTCCGGGTTGTCTTTGTGCTGCCAGACCCACGATGCAGTGTCTTTACCGAAAAGAATGATGCCAAAACTGCCTCGTGAAAGAAAGAATCCCATCTTGTCTCTTTCCGCAGTCGGCGTCCATTTCTCACTCAGGGAGGGGTCCGCTAAAGCATATTCGATAGGAAAAGCGGCGCGGAACATTGCAAGACCACTTGGGTAGATTTCGGGTTCCTTTCCGGACACGAGCTTCCAGCTCTTGGAATGAATGCCGTCAGCTGCGATCACCATGTCCGCCCGAAGCATATCCCCGTTCATAAGCTCCACCCCACCCTCGTCTTCTGTTTCCCAGTACCGTGTCACCTTAGTCTGGCAGCGAATGTCGACTCTCTCGATCTCCAGTGCCTGCATAAGAGCCTCGTGCAATGCTGGCCTTGAGATCAAGCGACCGAAGTTAGGATGCGTTGGCATTGGGCCAGCCACAAGTTCTCCATCTTGTTTATGGTAGTAAATGTCCGGGTCGTAAGCAACTCTATCAAGTGCGGTTGCTATAGATGGCCATCTGCAAAGAGCGTTTATGGCAGTGGGTCCAATGGTGATAAAGTCACCTGTTGTTTAGAAGACGGATCAGCAGGGTGTATATAGTACTTGGCTGTGATGCAATCTTACCAGCCGTCTGGATTGCATCCCTGGACTCCAATACCGTTGTGTTAAATCCATTTCTCACACACTCGAGAGCACAGAAAAGACCAGCCAACCCTCCCCCAACAATGAGGATTTTTGGGGTTCCCCTGTCTTCGATCATGCTGAGTGAATCGGCGTGTGATGAATAGTGTTCCAATTCGAAAAACTTGGTGCGGCCAAATTCTTCCGATGTGATGTAGTCTCTATCACATCTTTGGAAACATGACTTGTTATGGACCCTTTGCTTTCTGCCACTGTCTGAAACGTAGCCGGAACGCTATCGGGATGCTTGTCTCGTGAACTTTCATACCCGATGTGATGCCGACGGCCGTTCACCACAGATCAAACCCCACGGGCAAGCTGAAGACGTTGTAACATTTGGTTGTCTGTAGCCTAGGTTCGCTTGTCACGCCGATTGGAGTATGAAGGTTGTCCGTCGCTTAGAATGTCGCGTTCTCTACCGGGTTCGCACGGGGAATGTATTCGTATCCGGGAACTGCCGGCATAGTCGGCAATCGCGGACTAGGGGATTTCGGAAACCAGTAGACCTGCCCATGCCGCCAGCTGGTGGGTTCTTTCCAGCGAGCCAGTCTACACGGGGCGCAGACGCGTTTTCGAGTCATTTGATGGCCGGTACCATGCGATGAGGTGCCTAGAAAGCGCGGAAAGATCCAGCAGGATATCATTTCGCCCACTTCGGCAATCCTTGATCGTTGGCCATTGCAGTCGCTTCTTCTTGACATCTCTCGATCTTTACCTCACAATTTGGACATCAGAAACACAGCACTCAAGAAAAGTTGGAAAAAACCACCACAATGCTCATCCTGATTCCTGGTGCGACAGGCAGACTGGGCGTACATCTTGTCCGTTCAGCGATCCGGCGTGGACACCGCGTACGGGCGTTGGGCCGTAGTGCCACAAAAATGCCCCAGGATCTTCGCAATCAATTGGAGAATTTCGTCGAGATTACAAACTTTAGCGACAGTGCCGCTTTCGAGAAAGCCTGCGCAGGTGTGGACGCCATCATTGTCGCTTGGAACGAAGAGCCGCGCCTTGTGCTGGACGCTCAACTCGTACTTCTGCGCGCTGCAGAGCGTACAGGAATCAAACGATTTCATGCCGCGAGTTGGAACACGGACTGGGAACACATGCCTCTTGGAGTGATCGAGAGCTACGACGCAATGATCTGCTTTGCTCGTCAAGCTTTGCTCACGAGCCCAATTAAGCCTCTGTATACCTTTTGTGGCGTCTTGGCTCAGACGCTGTTCGGTGTTCCAGGTGCTGGGTCACTGGAAGGCGAAACCAGCTTGTGGATACGGAAGGAAGGCGGAAAGAGAGCGATGAACGTGATCGGCAGAGGTGCGACGCCAATACCTTTTAGCACGGAAAGGGACGTGGCAGACTTCACGGTTGCCCTGATCACCAGCGAAGAAGCTGAAAATGGCGGTTATTTTCGATTTTGTTCCGATATCTTTTCACTTTTGGACTTGAAGGCGACGTATGAAGAGCTCCGAGGAGAAGAATGCCTCATCAACCATGTCATGGATGTCAGCACTTGTCAACAGATGATCAAGCAGGCAAGGGAAGACGCAACTAGGGAAGGAAATTTGCACGAGAAGTTCAAAGGAATTGTGGGTTTGGTGTATGCGGTGTTCATGGATCAAGGGTTGTACAACATCGACCCTGTCGATGCGGAGAGATTTTCGGGCGTTTCTCGGACGACTTTGAAGGATTATATACGGGTTAACAGCTGGATCTGAACATTGAGAACTAGACCCGCATACACGAACCCTGCGGAAGCTAAGAAATCGCCTCACATATAAATATAGCGTAAAGTATGAAACTCATTGCACTTACTGTCAGGCCTACACAATGCGAGGTGTACACTATATAGTATTCTACCACGGTGATCAGGAGTTCACTGATCATACGTACCTTTTTGGTTGCATAGCGTAGTGGGCGTAGACCTACGTTCTGACATTATGATCAGTGAACTGCCGGCGTATGAGGGGTCCAGGGTTCGAGGGTTCGATTTCGTACAGTGCCGGTTCAGCATAAGCCGGCTAGGGTGACAGGAAGCCAGAATAGTCGAGAGTGGGTCCGATCGCGCTAGGATAGTGCTAATCGGGCCAGTATTGGGCGTTCTGAAATTTACATCGTATGATTGAATAGTCAACATATGAAGGCATCGTATGATTTAATAGTCAACAGATGAAGGCATTCCGAAATCCGTCCGCCTTCTCTGCAATGTTTGGCTATACCTATAAACTCTCGGACTATCACTTGGTTATGTAGGAACGGTCGTTGTCGTGCATAATGCACTAAGGCCTGCGGGACCCTGGGAAGAGCCCGATCCGCTAGACCCTAGAAGTTAGCACGGCTGTCCCGTCCACAGCTAATCGATCTCTGTCGATCTACACTAGCTACACTCAGCTACTACCAACAAAACAACACGTCTAGTTCCAAAATAATAACACAACTACCAAGAAACTCGATCCTTGAACCTCCCCTATGTTGTACAGTGATGTCTCGAAGAACGAGTCGAAAGCCTCGATTACACGTACCTAGTACCTTACAGACCAATACTATGTTTACAAATCCAAGTACATCCGAGAGAAGGCCCTTTCATAGGTAGCCTTGCTACCTATATGTTCGATACTATTCTGATCGCTCGTACCTCGGCAGTTTGCTGTCCACCTACACAGGTACTTGGCAAATTTATTACGAGCCTCAATAACCACTTTTTTAACTCAGGTATGCACATGCACAAGCAATCATACATACTTCCGCATTATGACGGATCACGTGTCGACCGTAGCAACAAGCTCACAATCTACACAAGACTCCCCAACCTCACAGGGACCACCTACGCACTCTCAGCAGCCACGGCTTCGTCAGGCCTGCGACAGCTGCACAGTAGCTAAGGTTAAATGCGATAAGGGTCGTCCAGCTTGCCGAAGATGCCTCGACAACGATGAAGCGTGTCAATATAGCCCCTCACGCCGACATGGCAAGCGAGCGAGACGGTTCCCAACAGCAATCGAACACACAACACCCTTCTTGGAAAGCGGGTCTGGAACTTTCCCTTCACAGCCATCAAACGCTGCAGCAGAGCAATATATCGCGCAAAACTCGTCCGTACCACTTTCATGGGAAGCTCTCAATCAGACCTCTGTATCTGAGGACATCCCAATATTCACTTCCGAGCCTGAGGTAGACATATCCGACTTACTACTGTGGTCGAATTTCGAAAGACCAGAACTTATGTCTCCGGAAGACCAGGATTCTGTTCTTGCCACACACATTTCACTACTGGAACGAGGTTCGGCAGGAGAAGAGAGCACAATGTGCGTTGAGACATCCAGTGGTGACGGGGCTAAGCAAGCAAAGAATGCGACTGATCATGTACTGGAATGCGAGACACGAGCTCTGTTTGTCTTGAGGTCGCTGCTGTACAGACCGACAATTGCCACTCAAGAACGGAAAGAAAGGAATAATTTATCACTTTCGAACACCAGAGTTGACTCCATTGTCCAACAATCAGCATACTCAATCAATTCACTCGACACGATGCTGGCAACCAACAAAGCTGCGATGTGTGAACTGGCAGAGCTGCTCGAATGCAGTTGCAAAGAAAACCCACATGTAGCTTTGCTGCACTTAACGATACTGTCTAAAATCGTTTTCT
>Ga0265780_10011105_pt1 | contig 10681 bp, 10 predicted proteins | sample P1T30metagenome_FD_192432 | JGI IMG/M metagenome (GOLD analysis project Ga0265780, IMG submission 192432) | Plant litter microbial communities from East Loma Ridge, Irvine, California - P1 T30 | ecosystem: Environmental > Terrestrial > Plant litter > Unclassified | place: USA: California... | reverse complement strand
GCTATAGTTGTGTTTGACCACACGTTCTGGTAAATGCACTAGTTGTGGTAATGCTCTGTGTGCGCTGTATATTGATTATGGACGTCGTAGGCATATCCGGTAATCTAGAGTTCTTGGCTAGCAGAGCTTACCCATGGACTGTTTACTCGCTCCCAAACATGCACATCCGACTCCAAATAAATACAACGTTTACCAAATATACATGCTTATATTGCGTGATGTCGTCATATCTGAGCTAAATCGTCCCTAAAGAAATACCCGACCGAGCATGTGTATACAATACAGCAACGCTCTGCGTCAAAAAATTCGTACTGCCTAGCTCCGGTACCTTGTATTTCATCACCTCTTAGCATCCACCTCGACCTTCCCTTCGCCCTCAGCATCAAAGAACAAGCTATTCCTTTTCTGATCTTGCTCTTCATCTAAGACCTTCTCCTTCTCCTTCCTAAACTCTTCCGCGCGCTTGAGATCGGGACTGAGGGGACCGGGACTGCTGCTCGGGGTCTTGTTGCCCCATCCTTTACGCTTCTCGGCTGCCCAACTGCCCCAGGAGCTGAAGTAGGCGCCAGCAGATTGCTTGGCAGCTTGGATGTTTGCTTGAGCGTTGGTGAGATCGGGGGATTGTGGTTTCCCTGCTGATGTGTCAGTCTTGTACGATGCAGAGTGGTAGAAGATACACGTGACTGACATTTGCCCTGCACATCCACAGGCCTTCCTTCCTTCTCCGCCTGAAGTCTCTGTTCCTCCGCCCTCTTCCTCTGTGCCTCACGCATTGCTTCCATTTCCGCCCACAGGCGATTGTACGCACTGCTGACTTTCTGCTGCCCGACAGCGAGTTGTTGTCCGAGCGCTTCTCTGCTCTTTTCGAGGCGCTCGTTGAGATGCATTTCAGCTACCTGCCTATTCGCCACGCAAGGATCAGCACACAGACACCAAGAGATACACCTTGGAATGTGGAGTTGGACATGAGACTGGGAAAAGGGGTAAGTCATGGGCATGGGAGAGAGAAAGTAGATGATGGAACGTACTGTGCGAGTCGCCTTTGCACATCCTCGATACTGAGACCACCAGAGCACGGATGTTTCGCATCGACGATGTCGAAAAGATGCGAATCCGTGAACTTGTTCCAGATGCGGAAATTCTCCGTCTGCATCCAAGCATGAACCCAATCGTTTGAAAATTCAGAAGCTGGGTCACCTTCGACATCGGTGATCATGGTTTCTCTGTGCGCGTTCTTCTCCATGTATAGTTTGTATTTGACAGAAGCAAGCATTGCCAGCAGGTACTCCTCAAACTGCATCCGAATAAACTCCTCACTTCCGGCATATCCGTGATCCTTGGGTCGACTTGGGTTTGATTCATCCCAAGTGTCCTGCACTGTTTGGGTGAGGAAGTCTATCCATCTGCGGTCTGGTGTAGAAAGAACGGCTGCTTGTCGGAGAGAAGAAGAGGTGATGTTTACAGTATGATCGTCAAGATTGACCAGAATGTCGCTGTAGCGATCTTTCTGTTGGAGCAGGAGCGAGTTCGTTGAGCCAACGATGTAAGATTTCGTATCTTGATCAGCCAGCATATCGAGTTGCTGAAGTGGTGTATACGGCCCGAATAGCGAGCCCTTGCCAAATAACGGTAGCGGCAGACCCATGTACGCAAGCACTGAAGTGATTAGTGCTATGTACGATTACGCTTGAAGCAGTAGACTCACGGGAAGCGCGTTCTGAGGTCTTCAAAGAGGTAGGCATAACGAGGTTTTCCTCGCAAGAATTGAATTTGGGGTCAGCGGAATCTTGTAGATGGCGAATAAGGCCGGGTATCAGAGAAATGAGGGCAAACTGCATCATGCATAATCGCTCGCAGTGGGAACCGAAGAAAAGAACCTGATACTGTTGTTAGCTCGGCTGTGGGTAACGCTGTGTGAAAGTACCTTGGGCTGAAGTAAAGCGCACTTGAAGAGAACCAATGTCTGCCACTTGAACTCGTGTATGAGTTCACGAAGCGACAAGCCTGGCTGGTCAGCATCCCTTCAGTCTCTAGTTCTGTCCGCTGCTCACCAAAATCTTGATCAGCTTGCCCTCCTTGGTTCCTGAGAAGCTGTGGTAGACTCTCCTGAAATCTTTGTAGGATCTCGATGTCCGTAAAGTCCTTCTGCGCAAACCAGGCTGCAGTGACTACGCCTAATTGTGCCTTGATCGCACCGAAGCACTGCGGGCGATCGCTGATCACCACGACCGCCTTTTGTACCGTACTCCTAGTTACGTCGGCGGGCCGGTCGATCAATTGGCTAGCGTCAAGTTGCCTCGTGCACGATATGCCAAAGAGTGAGGTTGCGGGGTGAATGTCGGTGGCTGCGCGGCGCAGCGTGAAGTAGGAGTAGTCCTCTATTGAACTGTATAGGATGTCTTAGCCGTCAAGTACGCTTTTGGATTACATCTGTAAAAGAATGGACCGACTGCAGGGCATACATACGCATGGGCACCATCGCTCAGGGCCATGAACGGCAGTAAACCCCAGTCATTCTCCGTCGCTGGATCGGCCCCTTCTTCCGCACCTAGCCAGAGCTCGACTTCGGGGCCTCTGGGCATATCGTTAGCTTCATTGTAAACACAACACACCCAAAAGTCCCCAGAATGACTCTGAGGCAGCGTGCGTCCCGCTCTTTCGCGATGATAGGGCGCTCACCTCGCATGATGGAAGTCTACGACACACACAAGAGGGTCGAGCGCGGCCATGATGGTTGTCACGTTATGTCTTGTCGCAAGGAAGCTGGGAGCACAGTATCAGGGAGCCATCAGCAAGGCTCGCGTCCTTGAGGTTGCGGGACGCGAACGGGTGTTGCGGTGACGAAAGTCCACCGTCTGTCCCTCAGCCTTACGAAGCTAGACTGCATCTGGACCGGCGCCTCGGCAGTCGTCGATCGATTTGTGTAGACTCCCATGAACCATGGGACCATCTTGTTGACGTGTCCAGCGGTTGTTACACCCGGCTACGCAAGACTAGTTCAAAGCTACTTACACTTTCGTGTTAATCCGTGCCTTGCGAAGCCTGGACGAGAACCTGACCATAACTAGCCATGCTAAGTGCAACATTAAAACAACACCAATGCATTTACATGTTATCCCCATTTGATTGACTTTGCTACCTAAGTATGATATTCCTCCCCGTGACAAGTTCATGCATACCCACAAGGGTAACCCAAGACTCCAAGCCACCGCCCCGTTCTACCGGTTCACAGCCGGATCTGTCCCTGAAGAATTTCATTAAGAGAAAGCTGAATGACCCGCCACGCCAGGCAGTTTGTAACACCAAGCCTACGCAATGTTGGCCTTTCGCTCCGAGAATGGGATTCGTGAATGCACAGCGCTCGTTTCGATTTCGTCACTTTTAGCTACCGCCGTTCTCGCCTTCCTGTGCAGCCGCGTCCACATTGTGGTAATCGAGGATTTCAGAGTACCTGCACATGGTTAGCAAACGCCTCAAAATTTACGCAGTCATGCACTTACATCATGATTTTCCATGTGTCAACAGGAAGATCAGCATCATTAAATGACCAATCGAACTTCTCCTCCGCAACTGGCTCATCGGTCGGATCGTGGTAAGGCGCAAGGTATGGGTGGGCAAGCGCTTGCTCCGCTCGTACACGCTTCTTAGGGTCAAAGACGAGCATGTTCTCTAACAGATCGACAGCTACCAATCGTTAGTTGGTCTGCAGAAACAACTCAAGATATAGAGCACGTACCGGCTGGCTCAGCGTTCTTAAACTTGTTGGCCAAGGGTTGTCGCTCGCGCTTAGGTAGCGATTGAACGAAACGGAGAGTCTGGGCAAAGTCAGCAATGTTCGGCATCCGGGTTCACGAGATCATTCTTACGTTCTCGCTGCAAATGGTATGGATAACGTCATCCGGGGGAGTACCCAGCAACTCCGTGATGATGGAGAATTGGTTCACGTGGTCCTTTCCGGGGAAGAGCGGCTTGCCCTCGAGCATCTCAGCAAAAATGCAACCCGCGCTCCACACGTCAACCTCCACATCGTACTTCTGCCACGTGAGCATGATCTCCGGTGCTCGGTAGTATCGCGTGGAAACGTATCCCGTCATCTGAGGGTCCTGTATACGGGCGAGACCGAAGTCACAAATCTTAAGATCGCAGTTCTCGTTGACGAGGATATTGCTGGGCTTCAAGTCACGGTGGACCACACCGGCGGAGTGGACGTATTTCAGGCCACGCTTCGCAAGTCAGCAAAATCGCCTTTGTTCTGTTCCGCGGATTGGCACATACCAGGATTTGGTAGAGGAAGTATTGGATGAACTGCTTCTCCAGCGGTCTCGAGGTGAGCAAGCGGTGAAGATCAGTTCCGAGCAACTCGGTCACGAAGTAGCTACCAAGATTAGCGCAAGATGCGGTCGGTCGGAGGGAGCTCGGCGTACATGTCCTCCAACGGAGAGATGAAGATGTCGCTCAAGCTGATGATCTGCCCCACGTCAGAATTTGCTTTTGCCGTGTGTTGTGTTGGGAGTGCTAACGTTCTCGTGTCTGAGATGCTTGAGGAGCTTCAGTTCGCGGTATGTGCGCTTTGACAGGACGGGGGTGCTGAATGGCTTCATGATCTTCTTGATGGCCACGGCCTGGCTGGTGAGCTGGTCCTTGGCCGAGCTGCGCGTGTATGAGTATGCAATTGCGGCTTCGCGGGGGTGTTCAGACATACCAGACGAGTCCGAAGGCTCCCATGCCAACGGGCTGCAGGTCAGTGTACCTGGACAGAGTCAGTAATGCGCGGTCGCAGGATGTGGGGTATGTCGCACCTGCTCGTGATTTCAAAGGTCGTGCCGAAAATCTGGGCGCGCACGAATTCAGCCATGGTGGATTGTATTCGTGATGGTTCAGCGACAGTTCGCGGATGGGGTATCTGTGGAGGAGGGTTGGTGGTGGTGGAGGTGGAGGTGTAGTTGTAGAGGCGCAGGCCAACAGGTTTGCGCGGTGGGCAGGGCAGGCGGCGGATTGGATAGGTGGGGAAGGCCGCTAAGAGGGGCGAGAACAGAGACAGTGCCGGGCAGATTTGACAGTGGTTGAAGTCGACTGTCTACCGAGGGACGCAGCGGGACTCTCGAGTACGGTGCTGCACTGCTCGACGTGGTGAGATACAAACACGCGCGGCAAGGAGTAACGAGGGGCCGAGCAAATGGGAACACAAAGATAGGCGCAAAGGGATCGAGGCTCTTGGGGACTGAGACGGCACTGCTGATCACTGCCGGGACAGGGAGACACGGTGATGGTAGTATGAAAGCAATTTGAAGGCTGGAGGAGGGGCACGCGGAAACAGGATGGCGATGACGTATTGGTTCGCGATCTCAAATTTCCATCATTGCTGGCGGTCCGTGCAGACGGCTTTTTTACATGGTTGGCATTGCATTATGATTACACTTTCAAGGCACGGCGCTGGGCAGCCTGCTTGTTGGCGTTGCGTACCCCTCGCTTTCGTATGGAGACTTTGCGCTGACAGCACAGCGACTACTCCCTATGTTCGCGTGGCTAAGGCTGGTGCACCGTGCCTTCGGGCTGAATCATCCCCTCCAGCATCCTGCGCCAACACTCGCGTTCGAATGATAGTGGATAGAGAACAGTCGGAGGTGGGCGAGCGCGACGCTATTTTGCCGAACGAAGGAAAAGCTCGCCTTGTCTGCATCTCTGTGGGACCGCCAGTCGCCGCAGACGCTCGCAGCAGTTGTGGCGGCGAGCTGGTGCAAAGTCAATGCCTCCAATCGGCGGCGTGCACTACGCGACGTGCTATTCGAGGTACGGCCATCTCGTTGGGCCCAAGTCACATGATGCGACTCCCGCGGTCGTGGCTGAGGTGTGAGTTTGAGACGGCCACACTGCAAAACATAAAACATGCTAGCCCCCGAGTGTGTCCACGGATCGCTGAACAACGTGGCCGACAGCTGACAAGTCGGGGTGTGCAGCCGCCTTGGAACACCTCATGACCTGTATCAGGGGACATGGTCGCGGCCCGTACGTTTCAAGGCTGATGCCGAGCGTTGCGGCAGGCGGAAAGTTAGTTCGAGAGGGGTGTGAGAAGGCCCATCGGGTTGCGACAGAGCAGCAGTAGAGATGCTAGCGTCGCACAAAGCGAAGACTGGGAAGGCTGTGGGCAGGCTGACTATGGCGGCAGAGGCAGCCCCAGGGGCTGGGACGTGTGGAGCATGGCGAGGCTTTGGAAAACGTGTGGTTCTTAATATAGACACGAGATGCAAAAGTGGATAGGGCATGGCAAGTGTATATTCAAGTTGAGTAGGTACCTAGTGGCTCCGTAGCAGTGTATAATTTAGGTATGGTGGTTGCAGGGTGCAGGTCGTCGAGGGCGCGCGGATAGCAAGCCCGAAGTCATCTCTCGGGACGGGTCATCTACAGCGACGGCTGCATGCCGCGCTCCTTGGGGGTGGATGCAATTCTGGCATCGTTTGGGTGCTGCTGGATGCTGTTCGCAGCTCACAGCTGGCAGCTCGCAGCTCTGGCAGATGGAGATAAGCATGGCGGCTACCAGCTGCTAGCTCGTGCTACCTGGCAGTGTTCTGGTAGTGTTCTGGTAGTGTTCTGGCAGTGTCCTGGTAGTGTTCTGGCAGTGTCCTGGTAGTGTTCTGGTAGTGTCCTGGTAGTGTCCGCGGCGTGGTGGTTGAAGATTGATGCGGGCTAGCGGGTAACAGGAGCTCGATCGCTCCTGCCCTCCAGTAGTGAGTGGCACATGGACAGGCGGCGGTGTCAAAGCACGACAGCAGACGGCAGACGGCAGACGGCAGACGGCAGAAGGCAATTCAGCAGGGCAGCATCAGCACCAGCACCAGCACCAGCACCAGCAGACTATAGTACTCCCAGCTAGCCCATCGCTCCCAGACGTGCATCTGCTTCAGACGCGCATCTGCTTCAGCCGCTGCATTTGCACGCCCGCTGTCGCATCAATCGGGTTGTGTGGTCCGTGCCGTCTTCTTACCGTGGCTGACGAGGAAGGCGCAAGGACCTGCCGCGAGTGCACACTACCACGCATCCACACCCACTGCTCCCCAAGGCTCACACCCGTGCATTCACCGTCGCCGTCGCCGTCGCCGTCGCCGTCGCCCGTCGCCCGTCCACGCCTCCATTGCGGCACCCACGACGCTGGCGACCCCTCCTGCGCCCATCGACGCCGCGACCCCCTTTGACGGAGCTGTTTGGCGGATCGAGCCGACGGACGGAAGCGTCAACATTGCTCGACAAGGTCGCAGCATCGTCACGCGCAAACAACCTCGCTGGAACACTGTCTCGACCGCCGCCCCGCGACCGACAGCAAAGGCTCACTCCCTTGCGACGCCCCGGGCCTAGTGCTCCATCACCCTCCCCGCCCGGCCTCGCCCTCCTCCATCCTCCCGCGGCCGCGAGCCGCAACGCACCACCGCCAGCATGGGCATCTGCATGAGCACCAGCAACGACGATGTCGAGCAGAAGAAGCGCAGCCAGGCCATTGACCGCAAGCTCGAGGAGGACTCGCGACGATTACGGCGGGAATGCAAGATCCTGCTGCTGGGTAAGCTGCGCGCTGACGAGCGCCGCCATGCCACCTGCCACCAAAACCCCAGACTGAATGCTAACGCGCCACAGGCTCCGGCGAGAGCGGCAAGTCGACCATTGTCAAGCAGATGAAGATCATCCACCAGAACGGCTACACCCAGGAAGAGCTCGCCATGTACCGCCTCACCATCTACAAGAACGTCATCGACTGCGCCAAAGCCCTCATCGGCGCCATGCGCCAATTCGAGATCCAGCCCGAGTCGCCCGGCAACGACGAGTTCTGCAACTACCTGGTCGACTACACCGTCGACCCCGACCCCGAGAAGCCGCTCGACATGCGCGTGGGACAAGCCATAACCGCCATGTGGCGCGACCCCTGCATACCAAAGGTCCTGGAGCACTCGAGCGAGTTCTACCTCATGGACTCGGCCCCATAGTACGTGGCTTCCGCCCTGCATCCGACCGTCTTGCCATGCTAACAGCGCTCCCAGTTTCTTCGACGAAGTAGAGCGGATATCCGACCCCAACTACATACCCATCGAATCCGACGTCCTGCGAGCGCGTACTAAGACGACCGGTATCTACGAGACGAGATTTACAATGGGCCAGCTCAGCATCCAGTACGTGCCCATGTTCAAACGGACCTCAGGCGCGTCGGCTAATATGAAACAGCATGTTTGATGTCGGTGGCCAACGAAGCGAGCGCAAGAAATGGATACACTGTTTCGAAAACGTCACATCCATCATCTTCTGCGTGGCATTGAGCGAGTACGACCAAGTCCTGTTAGAAGAGAGCTCACAAGTACGCGACCAACATGACTCGCGCCTCCCTCTGCTGACTCGCAAACACAGAACCGCATGATGGAGAGCCTCGTACTATTCGACTCGGTTGTCAACAGTCGGTGGTTTATGAGGACCAGTATCATCTTATTCCTGAACAAGGTCGATCTGTTCAAGGCGAAGCTAGCCCGATCCCCATTGGGCAACTACTTCCCCGACTACTCTGGCGGCAACGATGTGAACCGCGCCGCGAAGTACCTGTTGTGGAGATTCAACCAAGTCAACCGAGCACATCTCAACCTATACCCTCAGTAAGATGCCCCTCTGGCTTACCTTTCAAATCGCTAATATGCCTAGCCTTACACAAGCAACCGATACCTCCAACATTCGCCTCGTCTTTGCCGCCGTCAAAGAAACGATACTACAAAACGCCCTGAAGGACTCGGGAATTCTATAAAACCTCCGCCCACCTCGATCGCTGTTCATACTGCGTACTCCCTCCTACCCACTACATAATACACGAGCCCTTACGATCATTGCCCGGTCGTGCCATTTCTATGCACATTTTCGGTCACGACTCAGGATTTGGGAGATATCATTGCCTCTAGCCATTCACCAGAGCGCAGCATTGGAGTTTCTTGGCGTTTTAAGATTCCCTGGGGATACTGTTTGGCTACTTCCGGTTATTGCAACATTACCACCCTGGGCGTTATTCCAGACGTCCCAGTTGACCACTTTCTTCGTTTCCTTGCATGCTACACACCCCATCCGTTGTCTTTATTTCTGCGGCCAGAAGAAAAGTTGAATGCGGGGATCAATGTCCCTCTACATACTATTGTGATTACGTTCCGCGGGACCTGTACGCTATAGTCTCTCCTTACGATGTCTCTGTTTCTCTTCTACGAGCTTCTGGCAATTGTCTGATTGCGCAGACGTACGGTCACATGCCAGTCCCCGCCGCGCGCACGAACAAGGCTGTTTCGCGCGTCGACATTGCCTTTTTCACAGCACCGTGAGACAGTCTGCAATCGAAAGACTTGTCCTCAATTGTTTGCATCTTGTTAATGTTTGTCGCGAATATGCTCCATGCCTAGCCTTTGAGCGGCACGAGTTTCCATGTTTTTCTGACACTGTTGGGTACGGGTTGCGTCTTGGACATGTGCGCAGTTCGGATGAAGATGATGGTCAGCCCGCGCGACAGGCAGATATGTCGAAGAGAATCTATTCTTCAACTTGGAAGCAAACGCACGTGATAAGTGACACATGTAGTGAGCAATGCACATACATGTATGCGTGTGCCCAAATCCCGTGGTAGGGCTGTAAGGCTTGGCAGGGTGGGATTGATTAACAAGGTGTAAGGCGGCCTGAGGTTGAGGCTGCAGGAAAAGTCAGATTGACTATTCTGCATTTAGCCATTCCTGTCTCACTTCGATAGTAAACGAAGACCATACATGATAAATTCGAGGGGCTACCGGCAACTCTACCGCGTCCGAACACGGTACAGAATCTGCGAGGTGAGCTTAGTACCTAGAGATTGATCTCATCTTCCCACCTCCTGTAACGTGCCGTTTGCACAGATTCTTCTGGTGAAGGAGATAGCGGGATGTTCCTGCACAATATTCTTTCTTAGACTGCTTCCAAGACAAGGTCTACTCGGATGTTTGTCGAGAAGTTGAAGAGTGTCAGGGACTCGCCCGATGGCACCTTTCTGCTGATGCTTGCGCCTGGCAGCGAATAAAAGTCCGTATGCCATTTGCATCTTTTTCGAGCGGAGTGATGTACTTTCCTGGCTTAGATCCCCGAGCACTGTGCACAGGCGTATGTTCACGTCAAGTCTCAGAGGAGAAAAACCGATGATACCCACGCACCCAAAATGGGACAAGAGGATATTTTAATCTCTAAATTTGCCGTCTCGGAGACTGTGTAGTAATGTGATTGATCGCACGATAGGAAGGGAACGCAAGAGTCGTAAACAACCAAACGGCGGAATGGAATTTCGTTCCTTCGCCATGAGGCTGGTTCGGTGTATGACGTCCCACACCGATGACCTGGAAGTAGGGAACGCGCGTAAGTTCTGTTTAACTCCGTGGTACTCACACCCTCGGACGCAAGAGGACGATCACCTCGGAGCCCCGACAGCCAACTTCTGTCGCTGGTCACATCCCCGTCCGATCCGATCCCACGGTTCCAGAAAACAGATTGTCCAACTGTGGCAGCATGCCATGCACCTTTAAAAGAAACCTGTGATTTTCAATATCACCTAGGGTCCGGCTGAACCATGGTTAGTTTCTATTAGCGGCTCCATACAAATGCTGGTTATAGGTGGCGATACTAACGAAACACGGCAAGAAAAACACATGCAAGC
>Ga0265780_10011102_pt1 | contig 10686 bp, 9 predicted proteins | sample P1T30metagenome_FD_192432 | JGI IMG/M metagenome (GOLD analysis project Ga0265780, IMG submission 192432) | Plant litter microbial communities from East Loma Ridge, Irvine, California - P1 T30 | ecosystem: Environmental > Terrestrial > Plant litter > Unclassified | place: USA: California... | reverse complement strand
ACTTACTACCGATCCTGCAGGAAACAACACCTGGGCAGACAAAACCAAGATTACACTTCCGGCCATGACCGATAAGCAGGTGATCGTTTCTAACGGAACCACACCAACTGCTGTCACCATGAGCGGCGATATCACCATTGACAATACAGGAGCCACCTTAATCGGTGCAGATAAAGTAACTACTGCGAAGATTCTGAACGCGAACGTAACCAACGCCAAACTGGCTGCCGATGCGGTAACCACCGATAAGATCAAAGACGGCGAAGTAGGTACAGCAGATATAGCGGCCCTGGCTGTTACAGATGCAAAGATCGCAGCCGGTGCAGTACTTACTGCCAAGATCGCAGATAATGCTGTTACAACAGTAAAGATCCTGGATGCAAACGTAACCAACGCTAAACTGGCGGCCGATGCGGTAACAACGGATAAGATTAAAGACGGTGAAGTAGGTACCGCTGATATAGCAGCCCTGGCTGTTACAGATGCAAAGATTGCTGCGGGTGCAGTACTCACTGCAAAACTTGCAGATAATGCTGTTACCACGGTAAAAATCCTGGATGCAAATGTTACAGCCGGCAAACTGGCGGCAGCTCCTTTAGGCGGAGATCTGTTCAATAAAGTCCTTACTACAGACCCTGCAGGAAACAATACCTGGGCAGACAAAACCAAGATTACACTTCCGGCCATGACCGATAAGCAGGTGATCGTTTCTAACGGAACCACACCAACGGCTGTCACCATGAGCGGCGATATCACCATTGACAATACAGGAGCCACCTTAATCGGTGCAGATAAAGTAACTACGGCGAAGATTCTGAATGCAAACGTAACCAACGCTAAGCTGGCTGCCGATGCGGTTACCACCGATAAGATCAAAGACGGTGAAGTAGGTACAGCAGATATAGCAGCCCTGGCAGTTACAGATACAAAGATCGCTACCAGCGCAGTACTTACAGCTAAGATCGCAGACAATGCCGTTACCACGGTTAAAATATTAAATGCGAACGTAACCAATGCCAAGCTGGCGGCCGATGCGGTCACTACCGATAAGATAAAGGACGGAGATGTAAAAGGCATAGACATTGCATCAGATGCAACTGTAGATGCTAATCGTGCAATTGCCACTAATCATATTAAAGATAAAGCTATCACGATAGATAAAATCAATAACGGAACAGCTAACCAGGTACTGGTAACGAATGCTGCCGGTACCGGGGTGGAATGGCTGTCTGCTTTTGGCCAATTCGTCGATCTGAGTACAGACCAGGCCGCCATTAACGGCCAGAAAACATTTATAAGCAATAACGGCTTTGCTGCAACCGGAGCTTATGTAGGTGCAGCCACTACCATTGACCCCCCTGTAACGTCAGCGTCAGCACAAGCATCAGGGATGTCCGATCGCATGATGTGGTATCCGGCAAAGGCTGCATTCCGTGCCGGGATTGCACATAATAGCTACCAATTTCCGACTTATACAGCTCCTCCAACTCCAGTATATACCACTGATGCCAGCAGCAACATTATAACCTATAATACAGGCACGCCTGTGGCAGTTCCTGCGGGGCAACATTGGGACAAAGAATATATCGGTATTTACTCCGCAGCTTTTGGTGTCAATACGCTTGCTTCAGCCCATGCATCTTTTGCAGCTGGCGACAGGGCAAAAGCAGCAGGTAATAATTCTTTCGCTATCGGCCGCGCTACCTTAGCCAGTAATTTAAATTCTGTAGCCTATGGTGGTGAGACCGAAGCAAGTAATTTCGAAGCTCTTGCAGGAGGTTTACGAACAAAAGCAAGCGGATTACGCTCTGTCGCTTTAGGACACGAGTCTGAAGCTAAAGGTGATCAGGCAATGGCATTTGGAACAAACGCAAAGGCTGCACATCATGGAACATTTGCATTCGGAACTGATGTTATTGCCGGAGGTTTCAGATCAGTCGCTATCGGATATAATATTACTAATAATTACGAAGGCACAATGGCCCTGGCAGATAACCAGGCTGCAAATCTTCTTATTGGGAGGACCAATCAGTTGGTTACACGTTTTAAAGAATATGTGTTTTATACCAATACTGTAGGAGCTCAGAGTGCATGGTTAGGCGCTAAAATGATCGAAGGAAATACCTCGTGGAGCGCTGCCTCAGACAAAAGATTAAAGGAGAATTTCCTGGAAGTTAATGCAGAGCATTTCTTGTCGAAAATCGATACCATGCAATTAAGCAGCTGGAACTACAAAAATACTGATGCAAAAAAAATGAGGCATTACGGCCCGATGGCTCAGGATTTTTACGGAGCTTTTGGTAAAGATGCTATGGGAACCATAGGAAATGATACACTAATTAACTCAGCTGATTTCGACGGGGTAAACATGATCGCCATCCAGGGATTGATCAAACGTACCAATACGCTGAAAGCTGAAAAGGATGCGTTAAAAGCTCAGGTTGATAAATTAACAGCACAAAACGAAAGCTTAAGCAAAACGCTTCAGCAGCAGCAAGGCAACATAGACGCCTTAGCAGCTATGAAGGCAGAAATGGACGAGCAAAAGCTTCTGATGAATGCCCGGATGAAACAACTCGAAGAAATGATGCAGAAGACTGCTGCCGGTGTTACGGCATCGTCAGGTAATCAGAGTAAAGTATCGGAGAAATAAAGTAGTCATTTTAAAGTGCAAAAAAGGTGCCCCGCAAAACGGGCACCTTTTTTTGTATACATAGTTTGAAAACTTAATTTAACCTCATTTTGAACGCCCTGCTGCTGCCGTTTTTTCTGCTTTCTGCTCAGCATATTTAATCGTATGGAAAAAGCATGATATCGCAGATCGCATCTCCTGAACAGATCGCTGAAGTTGATCTTATGCAGCTTCGTATAGCATTCGCAAAAAATATGGTTAACTTACCTTTTTAGTTTGATTATGGAGTTTGACCTGCATGGTAAATTTTATGAAGCTGGCGAGAAGCTCAAGGGAGTAGTCAGTCACTTTTATCACATTTACCATGTAGCAGGTGAAGTACCTGTTATCAAGCATCTGGCACCCAGTTTAGAGATGCTGCTTGTCTTTAATTTTGGCCCTGCCATAGCCATATCATTTCAGGACCAGTTGCCGGGTGAGGAATTTGTGGAAAAAATCGCTGTTTTAGGCCCACTGCGAAAAATGCTGAACTACGAGTTACTGCCTGGTACCGATGCCCTGGTCGTCAATTTTGTTCTGGATGGCTTTTACCGTCTGTTTAACGTGCCGGTGAGCGGAATTGCGGATCACGACTGGAACCAGGGGCATTACCTCACAGAGCTTTGGGATGAACTTGCGCTGTTAACAGATGTGCAGGAAAGAATTGATCTTACAGGCAGTTTTATTGTCTCTGTGGCGAATCAGAACGAAGCCGCTGTTATGCCTTTATTAGCCGGCGAAGCCTATTTTTTTGACCCTGCGATCCAGCCATCTAAAGCTATCGCTTCAGACGCCGGCCTGACCGAAAGATGTATTCAATTACGATTTCAAAAGTACGCCGGTTATTCTCCCAAAGAGCTGCTGCGATTCCTTCGCTTTAAAGCAGTTATCAATCATTTGATGAAAGGAGACGAAAAGGCCGGTATCTTTGAATTGATAACCGGATATCAGTACCACGACCAAAGCCATTTGATAAAGGATTTCAAGTATTTTCTTGGCGTTACACCACAGCAGTTTATCAAAACCTTAAAAGGCCGGCAATTTTTTATTACCGGCCAGGACAAGAAATAAGCTGGATTAATTAAGAAGGAGTGCCTGCAGGCACAAATGATGCGGCATTGTCCTGTGCAAATGTTTTAAAACTGCGGGGTTCGTTGCCTGTAACCCGTTTAACATCGTTACTGATCAGAGCAGCCTCGCCACGGCTGTAATGTGCATAATCTTCCAATAAGCCATCAGCTTGCCATTTGGGGAAGCTGAGCGATGCCAGAGCACGCCGCATATCGCCGGGCGTTACATCAATATAGCTAATGGTTTTTCCTGTAACCTCAGAAAGCAGGCTGGCAATCTCTCCGTGCGTCAACGCCTGAGGCCCCGTAATATCATAGCTTTTGTTCTCATGGCCCGGTTGCGTAAGCGCCTGGTAAGCCACCGCGGCAATATCACGTATATCGACAAGACTAATTTTAGCCTCGCCCGCAGGGGCGAAGAACTTACCTTGATGAATGATCGTATCGCTGAAAAGAAGCAGCCCCTGCATAAATAAATTAGGGCGTAAAAAAGTATAGTTAATGCCCGACCCGATTATACGCTGCTCTACTGCCGCATGATAACGCAGGTATCGAACCGGCGAATGAAGATCTGCAGCAAACTGAGATAATTTGACGATATGCTTCACGCCGGCAGCTACCGCTGCATCTACCAGATTTATCTGCTGCTTTTCTGAAAATTCCGTAGAGTTAGTGAGCAGGAAAACTTTTTCTATACCATTTAAAGCTTTTTTCAGACTATCGGGATCATTGAAATCCCCATAGATCTCCTCTGCATAAGGAGAGCCGGTCAGCTGGCCGGATTTGCCGGCAGTGCGAATCATAGCCCTGAAAGAAATGCCGTTCTCAATAAATAACCGGGCCAGTTCTGAGCCGATCGTACCTGTCGCCCCTGTAATTAAAATGCTGATTTCTTTTGATGTATTACTCATGATTTTCTTTCTTGTTAAATCAAAAGTGATGTAAAAACGTTAGCTGCGATTGTAAGAAAACGAATGGAGACATCTGCACTGCTACCGGGAGGGTGCTGCCCGCTGAATTTTGTAGAAAGCTAACCAGTTCGAAACCAACGGAGATGAGATGAAGTCCTCCTGATACTACATACGCCGTCATCGTCGGTGCGATACTGTTAGGAAGGCTTGCATTGGATAAAAATTATACCGGACGGCGTCTAGGCGAATACCTGCTGATCGATGCTTTAAAGAAATGTTATGGTGTTTCTCTAACGCATATCGGCGCCATGGCGGTTATCGTCGATCCGCTGGATGCTGATGCCGAAGCTTTTTATTCTAAATATGACTTCATTAAACTTGACTCGGGCAAGATGTTTCTGACCATGCAAACGGTTATAAGTTTATTCTACTGATCAGGCTTTTCTCTGCTGAATTTGAGTTTGACTAATGGTACGAGTATTTAGCGGCATGGCAGCATATTTAAAAGTTATGCGTATAATAAGTATTCAAATAGATTCGAGATTTATTTCAATATTTATAAAGACAAATAGCAAACACTGGATAGGCTTACAGTTAACTAAAAAGAAATTGCTGTTTGGAATTATAACTTTCCGACGAACTCGTTTATCCGTTCAAGTATCTCATCAAAATCCGGCTGTCCCTTATAATATAAGGCTTTTGTAAGTTCGTATCGTTTTCTGAATGCAGCACGTTGTTCCGGGCTGGAAAGTAAAAATGCTTCATTCTCTACTATGGGAATTTCAATATCCTTCTTTGGAAACCGGATTTCTTTGTGTGCTGTATATTCCGGTGTCCCTATAAAACTTAGTACATCCGGATGGCTTAAAAGACAGGATAGATCATAATATTGACGCATATAGTTTGGCTTTTGCGTCCCATCTTCCTGTTCCTGGCGGAATTTAGTAGCAATGGTTTGAAGCTTTTCCACAAATGTGTAGCCGGGATGATAACAACTAATATCCATTGCCCGGTTATCGGCAATCTTTATAGATTTTGTTTCTGTTGCTTTATCATACGCCCATGAACTGATCGATAAACTTTGGTTAGGAGTTACCTTGTCAAATCCAGCTTCCAATAGAATGCCTTCTTTAATACCTTCTATTGCAGATGTAGTGGTTTTATAATGTAACCTGATGCCTCCGCTACGGTAATTATCCGGGTCGTCAAAAGCAGGATCTCTTTCAACTGAAATAATACCATCAATTTTAATGGTTTTAGCCAGCCAGTCATAAAACTCCCTTCGTGCCTTAACATTGTTGGGTTTGTTATTTTTAGGGTTCTCATTGATTCCGAACTCCTTCGGAGGGTTGATATGAATATCTATATCCTCAGAAAAAACGATGTATAACTTTAAAACCCTTAGACAAAGATGTGCCACCTTTTAATTCAAAATTGAAGCCCTGGGCTTTTAAGCCGTACAAAACATGCATCAGCCAATAATCTTTTTCAATTAAAGTTGCCTGAATGCCCGACTCGTCCCCGAGTATACGCAATAGCGCAGGAAAATCTTTTTGGTTGTGAAGGTAATTAAGAGACATCCTGTTTAAACGTGGGCTCTAATAGCGGAATTAATATTTTTTTTGCCTTTGCATTTCCGTACTGGGACACAAAACGTTTCAACTTTTTGGTGTCCATCGTGCGAACTTTTAAAGCTATGTTTTTTAATACTTCTGTCGGGTCTTCGGCAAGTGTTTCAAGGTTATTCACCAGGTCAACTAATAGAAATTCCTTAGTTACTTTACTCGGAAAGTGGGGTTTCATGCGAAAGGAAAACATCCTGTTCCCTAGTTTGAATTCGCCGTGCCGTTTGTGATTGTATACAGTTTTTTCATTATACAACTGGGTGGTACCAACTCCCAGACTGTTATAAGAGCTTGAGGAAGTAAGCAGGAATCTGTCATCTTTAAGAAAGCTTCGTATTAAGACCTCTTCGTCTGGCGGAGTTTTCCCAAAGACACTTAATTTCGGATAGTAATATAGGCCCTGAGAAAGTTTTTGAAGTGTATCTTCCTCAACTAAAGCATCAAGGTGCCGATCAACTGATTTAGACCATTTAGCTAAATCATCCCGCCGATATACCTGTCCTCTTTTAAGATGCTTTTTTAATTCTTCAAGCTTGCGCATACTTTCTTTCATGCAAGAATAGTGCTAAATGTTCATGTATTGCAAATATATTTATTAAAGATTCATGCAAAATTCTATCATAAGTATTTGAAAATTAGATATCGAAATTTCAATCTCTAAGCTTCAACCTCAGAATATTCATATCATTAGTAATATACAAAGTCTTTTCATCCGCCGAAAACGTACAATTAGAGGCCGGCGCCGGTAACCCACTCAATTTCCCTATCAGCTTACCGCTTTTATTAAAGATCCAGATCCCTCCGGGAGCGCCAGAAAATACGTAGCCATTTTTATCGATCTTTAGCCCGTCAGGGGCACCTCTCATACCTGCGCCCCGGTCTTTTGCGCTATAAAAGAGCCGGCCGTTAGCTAGGCCTTTCTCTGTAACGTCGTAAATATACCAGCCCGGATTAGGCCCGCCAGAATTCGTGACCAGCACCTGTTTGCCGCCGGGGAAAAAAGCGATGCCATTTGGCCGGCTAAGGGAGTCGATGAGCAGTACCACCTCTCCATTCTTCTTAACCTTATAAACACCCTGGACCTTCATTTCCTTCAAAGGGTCGTTTTGCTGACGCTCAAGACCGTAAGGCGGATCGGTAAAATACAGTTCCCCGGTATTGGAGTATACCCCATCATTCGGGCTATCGAATTTCCGGCCCTCATAGCTGCCGGCCAGCGTAATGAACTTTGGCCGGGGAGCATGTAACGGAGCATCCATCTTAGCCATCCGCCGGTCGCCGCACATGCAAAGTACCAGGTTGCCTGCAGGGTCTAAAAGTAAGCCGTTAGAACCCTTTTCGCCTTTTCTTGGAATATTGCCCGTATACCCGGAAGGAGTAAGGTATACCTGTTTGCCGCCTTTTTCTGTCCATTTCCAAATGGTATCCCGCGGTACGTCAGACCATAACAGCATCTTATGCTTTTCGACCCATAGCGGCCCTTCGCTCCAATCCATGCCTTCAGCAATAATTTCGGCCCTGGCGCCCGGCATCATAACCTTGTCCAGTTCAGCGTCCAGGCGCTCAATGTGTCCTATCGTTTTAGGCGAGGGCTGCATCATGCCCATAGAGATTGCAGCAAGGAAAAATACGGTTAGTTTGTTTATCATCCTGTTAAGCTTTTAATAGTACTTTCTGCCCGCTGCGCATAGCCTTGTAGATGGCTTCAAGATATACCATATCCCGCCTTCCCATTTCGCCCGGAACACGAACCTGGCGTTTTTGGCTTACAGAGCGTGCAAAATCATCCATCTGGCGGGCCTGCTGGTTCACAGCCGGGAAGCTGAACTCCCCCTGAGGGCTATTTCCGCGTATACCGTTATAGTTAAATGAAGGAGCAAGCTGATAAGTGCCTTTTTCAGCCTCAACCTTCAGCCTGTTTTGATTGTCAGCATAACTGGTAAAGCCCTCGGCCTTTATACCTCCCGGCATTTCAAACTGCCAGGTAAGCGATTGCTCAACCGTGGCAAACCTGTCGGGATCTGTTTTTAACCCTTCCTGTGCGGTAACCGAAACAGGGAGCTCGCCGGTAACATAACAAAATGCCTGTACACAGTAGATGCCAAGGTCCATTAACGGCCCGCCCCCGGCCATGGCCTTATCAAGCCGCCAAATGCCTTTAGGAGCATTAAATGCAAACCCTGCCTGCATAGTTTTAATATTACCATAGATCTTTTGCTGGCCAAGCCTCGTCAGTTCCAGGTGATAAGGGTCGTAATGTAAACGGTACCCAATACCCAGCATGCGGCCGGCTTTGTTACAGGCTGCAATCATCTTATCGCATTCAGCCACGGTAACGGCCATCGGCTTTTCGCAAATAACATGCTTTCCTGCCTGCGCTGCCCTGATCACGTATTCCGCATGCATCGAATTTGGAAGCACTACATATACAATGTCGATGTCAGGGTTGCTTTTTATCTGATCGAAATTCTTGTAATCGTAAACATTCGAATCAGGGATGCCGTATTGTTTTTTCCATTTTTCGGCCTTTTCAGGGCTCCCGGTTACAATACCGGCAAGAAAACAGTTAGACGTTCCGGTCAGCGCCGGAGCAAGTTCTCCGCCGGCGTAGCCGCCTAAGCCTACCAGGGCAATGCCCAGTTTGCCAGCCGCTTTTTCCTTCCTGATCCGCTCTTTGCCGGAGTCGTCGTCATAGCTTTTGAAACCAGATAAAAGCGACAAGGCCGGCATACTTAAAGATGCAATAGCCAGGTCATGGATAAATTTTCTCCTGGAGTTAAGGTTGAATGAGTTTTCCATTGGTTATATATTTTTGCGGGGACTTATACCCGCCGATTTTCATTTGGCCGAAAGACTTTTGTATTGCTGACCTCACAGGATCTGCAATACAATGTTTCAAGCGTTGTTTTATACAAATTTCACCCGAATATGAGACAGCAAAGAGCACCCATGTTCAGTGCTATAGCAAAAATGTCTTAAAGCAGTATTTCCGAACGCAATTGCCGGCATAAAAAAATAAGAACTTTACTTTCAATATCGTGAATAAGTATTGATTTGCCGTAAAGTTTATCGACAACGTAAAATAAATATCCGATATACAACAGGTAGTTAGCCTGCATAACAAATCGGTATTTCCTGCTTTCCTCCTAGATGAAGCGTTATTAAAAAGCAGGGCCTCATTTGGTTTTATTGGGCACGAACGATAGATCCGGTATCGAGACGTGTTGAAGATTTCTAACACTCAACGATTTCGCGTTTATACTAAAATAGTGGAACAGAAAACAGGATTTGAAACGTTTGCTCACTTTAGCTACTTAGAAATTAGTGGCTATTTGCTGGTAAGCCTGCAAGCCGCCGATACTCAGAGCAAAGAAAAAACCCTAATTAGAATGTTTGCTGATACCTATGAGAATCTTTTAGATGTTTAGAAATACGCTGTAAATTAAGTTCTCGCCTATGACATGAAGATTTTTATCGTAGACGTTAGCAATAACATTTTCAGCATGAGAAAAACAAGATCGTTATTCTCTTAACGGCTGCAGTGATGCTATTAAATAAAACAGCAAATGCACTACGGTTAGGTTATCCGTAAATATTTTTCGAAGAGAAAACCAAAGAGATAAAAATTTAGTATATCAGTGAAAATCAATAAGTTTATAAAAGCGCTTATTGCTAACTAGTTATAACACTACCTCTCTATGAACCCCTCTATCCGGAAAAAAATTGGTGCCCTGATTCCATGGAAAAGGCAGATTCGTGAATTTATCTTTTTTATAAAAGGAAAACCGCGGAACGCTAATGGAACGTTTGCAAAGGCTATTACTAAAAGACATAAAGTCTTCTGGTATACTCCTGAGGCAGAAGATATACGACAAGTTTTTCTGAACGCGCAGATGCCGCTGGAAGAATGGACCAATGTGAGCAACTGGCAGCGCCGCTTAAGCAATAAATATAATTCGAGAGAGTTTGCTGTGCTGCATAAATGCAGGGTGCCGCAGCTTTACTGGAAGGGGAATGATCCGGAAAATATTGACTTTGATTCGCTTCCTGCCCACTATGTTATACGGCCTGTTACCGGGCACTCATGTAACCTTGTCTTCCTGATGAATGATAACGTTAACCTTATGGATGGAAAAGTATACCAGAAAGAGGAGATCGTTTCCATACTGAAGCGTGAAATTAAGGCAAACCCTCACCGCATGTTTCTGGTTGAAGAGTTCCTGAAAACAGAACTCAGTGTGCATAAGATACCGGATGATTACAAGCTTTATATGTTCAACGGGGAGATCGCCTGTATCCAGCTGATCAATCGTTTCAGTGCCCATACCGGGAAGACTTCCTGGTACGACGAAAATTGGAAAAGGCTCAGGAATATTAACAGTATTTATCCGGTAGGGTCCACTCAGAAT
>Ga0265780_10011101_pt1 | contig 10686 bp, 8 predicted proteins | sample P1T30metagenome_FD_192432 | JGI IMG/M metagenome (GOLD analysis project Ga0265780, IMG submission 192432) | Plant litter microbial communities from East Loma Ridge, Irvine, California - P1 T30 | ecosystem: Environmental > Terrestrial > Plant litter > Unclassified | place: USA: California... | reverse complement strand
GTAGGCGGAGCGAAGCGGAACCGGAGGCCGGCAATGGCGGTGTCGCCGCTTCCGGAGCCGGAGGACGATAGCCCAGACTGCTATGTGGCCGGACGGTGACAAGCGGACGGCCTGGGAGTCCCTCGAACACCTGCTGAAAGCCGTACCCTACCGCAGCCACACCATTCTGACGGACAATCCTGTCCTGAGCGAAGTCGAAGGGCCCAACCACCCATGGACGAACGGCCTGGTCGAGCGGATGAACCGGACCATCAGGGAGGCGACGGTCAAACGTTTTCACTACGAGAGCCACGACCAGCTGCGGACGCACCTTGCCGACTTCATGGCCGCCTATAACTTTGCCCGCCGGCTCAAGACGCTCGGCGGCCTCACACCCTGCGAATACATCGCCAGGATCTGGACGTCAGAGCCAGACCGGTTCATCGTCGACCCGATCCACCAGATGACGGGACTGAACACCTAGCGGCCGCTGGCGCAGTGGCGGGCGATGAAGTCGGCATGGGCCGGCATCTGCCGCGCGGCGGCGGCGGTGACGTGTGCGATCCGGTCGAGCCGTGCCGCCGCCTCCGCCGCGGGCATCGCCGCCGCCAGCGGATCGTAGCCCCGCGCACGCAGGCCCTGCCCGTCCATCACCGCCAGCCAGCTCGTCTTGGTGAACAGGTCGTCCGCCTCGCGGAAGATGCGGCCCGTCGCCTGGTAGATGCGGATGCGCTCGGCCAGCGTCTCCGGCACCGCCATGTCGCGCAGATACCGCCAATAGGGCGTGTCGTCGCGCTCGGTGGCGTGGAAATGCAGGATCAGGAAATCGCGGATCGCCTCGAACTCCGCCGTCATCAGCCGATTGTAGCGGCGGATGTCGGCGGGCTCGAACGCGGCGGTGGGCAGCATCTCCAGCAGGCGGGCGATGCCGGCCTGGACGAGGTGGATGCTGGTCGATTCCAGCGGTTCCATGAAACCGCTCGCCAGCCCCAGCGCGACGCAGTTGCCGACCCAGAAGGCATCGCGCCGCCCGGTGCGGAAGCGCAGCAGCCGGGGTTCGGCCATCGGCTCGCCATCTAGATTGGCGAGCAGGGTCGCCGCCGCCTCGTCGTCGGACAGATGCGCGCTGGCATAGACATAGCCGTTGCCGGTGCGGTGTTGCAGCGGGATGCGCCACTGCCACCCCGCGCCGCGCGCGGTGGAGCGGGTATAGGGGGTGGGCGCGCCGGCATTGGCGCTGGGCACCGCGACCGCGCGGTCGTTGGGCAGCCAGGCGTTCCAGTCCTCGAACCCCGTCCCCATCGCCTCGCCGATCAGCAGCGCGCGAAAGCCCGAGCAGTCGATGAACAGGTCCGCCTCGATCCGGGTGCCGTCCGCCAGCACCACCGCGTCGATGAAATCGTCGGGATCGCGGCGGACCACCTCCACCACCCGTCCCTCGCGCCGGACCACGCCCGCCGCCTCGGCATGGCGGCGCAGATAGCGCGCATAGAGCCCGGCATCGAAGTGGAAGGCATAGCCGATATGCGACAGCGGCGTGTTGCCCTGCCCGGTCGGCCGCATGAACCGGCCGGCGGCGGCGGCGGCGGCGCAGATCGAATAGGACTCCAGCGGGCCGGCGTGTCCCGTCCGGCGCAACCGGTGCCACAGCCCCTCGAACGGGACGGCGCCGGCATCGACGCCATAGGTGCCGAACGGGTGGAAATAGCGATGGCCGGGGCGCAGCCAGTCGACGAACTCGATCCCCAGCTTGAAGCTGCCCATCGTCTCGCGGACGAAGTCGTCCTCGTCGAGCCCCAGCAGCGCGTTGAACGCCTGGATCGGCGGGATCGTCGCCTCGCCGACGCCGACGGTGCCGATCTCCTCGGATTCGACCAGAGTGATTGCGACCTGCCGCGTGCCGAGCACGCGCGCGAGCGCCGCCGCCGCCATCCAGCCGGCGGTACCACCGCCAACGATCGCGATCCGCGTGAGCGGGCCGTCGCGCCTCATGCCGCGGCGCGCCGGCATTGCAGGAACAGGTTGCCGGTCAGCCGCCCGCGCCGGGGATCGGCGGCATCGGCGGCGGGTGTCCCGACCAGCCCCGAATGGAGGAGGCCGGCGCGGTACAGGATCATCCGGTCGGGCTTCGCCGCGACCGCGCCGATCCCCTCGAACAGGTCGTTGCCGGCCGCGTCGATATAGCCGGGCGCGGGCGGGGTCGCTGCCAGTTCGGCGTCGAGCGCGGCGCGATAGACGGGCAGCCGCGCGGCATCGACCGTCTCGTATCCGGTCGCGCGGTGCCGGAAGAAGCCGGTGCCGCCCCAATCGGCCCCCGTGAGAAAATGGACGGTAGCGAACTGGAGCGCGTCGGCGGTGTCGACATGCGGCACCCGCTGCTCGACCGCAAGATCGCCAGGTGGGGTCGTCACCAGCGAGAAATTGCCGCGCGCCCGCACGGGCATGACCGGGCCGGTGCCGAAATGCGCTGCAATCAGTGGCAATACCGATCGCACCATTGCATCGAGATAGGCGGTCGGCGCCGGCCCCAGCAGCCCCGGATAGAAGCTGTTGACCGTTGCCGCAGGCTTGAACGGCGACTGCGCCGCCTGCTCTACCAGAGCCGCCGCCGCGCCGGTCAGGCCATCGACGATGACGACCGGCTGCCGCTCGGCGCCGACCTGGATTACCCGCACGGATGGCGCGGCCACCGGCGGGGCGTGCCTGTCGATCATCGTGTCACGTCCCCAAAGGAATGGCCGGCGCAGGAGCGATCCCCCCTGCGCCGGCCATCGACCGGGATCAATAGGTTGCGCGGACCGACAGGCCGAAGCGACGGTCGTTGAGCTGATATTGCAGCGGCTGTGCCGGCGTCTGGATATAGGTGACGTTCATCCGGTTGTTCAGGTTCACGACGTCCGCCGACACCGCGATGTGATCGGTCATGTTCACGCTGACCGAGGCATCGAGCGATGCATAGGGGCGGGCATATTGCGCTACGCCATTGGCACCGGCGCCCGTCGTCTGGTCGAGATAGCTGGACCGCCAGTTCCACGCCAACCGCGCCGTGACCGGACCCTTTTCATAGAGGCCGACCAGATTGTAGCTGTGCTTCGACAACTTCTCGAGCGGCAACTGCTGCGGCAGTCCGCCGGGCGCGGCGAAGGGGTTGGAGACATTGGAGTCGACGTAGGTGTAGTTCGCCTGCACGCCGAAGCCGCTGAGGAGACCGGGCAGGAAGTCGAGGAACTGCTGATAGCCGATCTCGGCGCCCTTGACCTTGCCGTTGCCCGAGTTGAGCGACGTGCTGACGTCATAATCGCGACCCTGGAACGACTGGACGAGGACGCCGCCCGCCAGGAACCCGTTCACGTTCTTGTAGAACAGGCCGCCGGTCAGCGACCCTGCCTTGGCGAAATACCATTCCGCGGTCAGATCGAAATTGTCCGACTCGATCGGGTTGAGCCGGGGATTGCCCGAACTGGCGCTAGGCCGCCCGGTGACGGGATTGACCTGATTGGGGTTGTTCAGCGTCAGGTTGGTCGACAACGTATCGAAGTTCGGGCGGGCCAGACCCTTCGAATAGGCGAAGCGCATCTGGAACTGCTCGGTGAAGCGCGCCCGGATGTTCACGCTGGGCAGCGCCCGCGTATAGCTCTTGTCGATGGCGAGCGGCGACGACGTGCCGTTCGCGCTGAACTGCGTACCCCGCGAGGTCAGGTCGGTCTTGACCACCCGCACGCCGATGCCGCCGTCGACCCGAACCTCGCCCACCTCGAAGGCATAGTCTGCGACACCCCAGCCGCTATAGGTCTTCTCGGTCTGGCTGTTCAGATCGCCGGCGGTGAAATCGTCCTTCGTCTGCGCACCGAACAGCGCATACAGCGCCTTGGTCTGCGCCCACACGCCGTTGCCTGCCGGGAATGCAGGATACAGAATGCCGCCGGTCACGCTGTTGCCATCGAACCAGTCCTTGGACGGCCCCCGCATCGACAGCTGCGGGTTGCGCGACAGCGGCGGCAGGAGCGAACCGGCCGGCACGTTGGATGCGCCGGGTGCGTAGTTTGCGTAGAGGCCGACACCGTTCCAGGTGCCGCGCAGGTCGATCGAGTTGTCCGAATAGCGGGCACCGGCGCGCAGCTTCTGGAGGAAACCGCCCTCGACGTCATATTCCAGGTCATAGGCGAGCGCGAGCGTATCGGCGTCGTTACGCTGCAGCGAGTCGGCGATGAACGGCGTGGTATAGCTCGCCGGGTTGGTCAGCAGCCCCTTGTTGCGCACATCCCAACGCGGGTATTTGCCGCGCAGATCGAAGTCGACGATCGAGACATTGGGCGCCGTCGTCGAATCCTGCCCGGTCCGCTGATACAAGGACAGCACATGGCCGTTGCGGTCGGCGTTGTAATAGCTGGTCAGATACTGCGCGTCGAACCGCATCGTCAGGCGATCGGAGGCATTCCACTCCGCGTTCAGCGTCATGTTCTGGCTGGCGCTCCACAGTTCCTGATCGAAACGACCCGTTTCGAACAACTGGCGCTGCAACGTGCCGGAGGTCGCATACCCCTCGCTGTTGAAGGTGAAGGCCGCGCCCGGCAGCGGATCGGCCACGTTGCGGTTGTTGATCGGGTAGTAATAGGCACCGGTGCGGTTGAACCAGTATTTGGTGCCCTGATACTGACCGGTGATTAGCAGGTTGTCGCTTGCCTGCCACTGAACAGCGGCGGCGATGCCGAAGCGGCGGCGATCGCCACTGTCGTCATAGACCTGGAAACCGAGCGGAACCTGCGCATTGGCGGGTGCGCCGGCGATCGACCCGGCTGCGATCGGCGCCTGCTGGTTGGAGAGCAGGCCGTCCTGACGATAGTGGCTCTTCGAATAAACCGCGTTAACGAGGAACCCGATCTCACCGATTCCCGTATCGTAGCGGTTGCTGTACAGGCCGGACACCGAACCGCCGAACTTGTCGGCCCGGTCGTAATAATTTCCGCGTGCGGTCATGCTGATAACCTGACCGGGCGTATCGAACGGCCGCCGCGTGCGCAGGTTGACCGCGCCACCGACGCCGCCTTCGATGATGTTGGCAGGCGCGTTCTTGTACACGTCGATACCCGACAGCAGTTCGGGGGGAATGCCTTCGAGGTCGAACGCGCGACCGCCCGAGGCGGAGTAGATGGCACGACCGTCGAGGAAGTTCTGCACCTGCGTCAGGCCACGTACGGTGACGGCCGGGGAGGTACGGTGATCGAAGTCGGTCGCCCCCTCACCATAGCGGCGCTGGATCTGGACACCGGTGATCCGCTGCAGCGCCTCCGTCGTGTTCACGTCGGGCAGCTTGCCGATATCCTGCGCGTTGACCGAGTCGACAATCTGGCTTGCGTTGCGCTTGATCTCCTGCGCGGAATTGAGGGCAGCGCGGACCCCGGTCACAATGATGTCGTCATCGCCCGTGGGCTGCTGCGCCGCCTGATCCGCGGTTACCGACTTGGTCGGGCCATCTTGTCCGGATACGGGCACTGGCTGGCCAGCGGCGGGGACGACCTGCCCCTGCGCATTGGCGGCGGTGCTCAGCATCGCCAGCGCTGAAACGCCGGCAAGCAGACGGGTACCGTTAACGATCATGCAATCCTCCCCCTTGGTTTTCTGAGTGTCGCCATTTTTGGCCAACACGCCAGTTGTGGTAGGACATATGATTGTACCCAATCGGCCGCAATCATTTTCGTATATGGACGACAATCGTGTGTGTGCTGTGGCAAGAACGCCACATATTGGTATCAATCGATTTTTATCGGGACATAAAATCGGTTGCAGATGATGTTGCCTTTCCAACCAAAGCACGTGATCCAAATAAGGCGACTTGCAAACGTATGACAAATGTCTTCCGCTTGCATCATGGGCGGATCGGCTAAACGGTCGCTGGGACAGGGTAGGAGTGGTGATGCGCTGGACGGGATTCGCAGGGGTGATCGCAGGGCTGGTTGCTGCCACGCCGCTGGCGGCACAGGATAGCCGTTTCATTCGCAACTCCGGGGACCGGCCGAGCTTCACCGTCGACGGCAAGCCGTTTCTGGTGCTGGGCATTCAGCTGAACAACAGCAGCGGCACGCCCGCGATGTTGCGCGATCTGGCGCCCGCAATCCGGCGCAGCGCCGCCAATGTCGTGATGGCGCCGATCGGCTGGGAGTCGATCGAGCCCGAGGAGGGGCGGTTCGACTTCACGCTGGTCGACGGGTTGATCGCGGAAGCGCGCGCGCAGAAGGTACGGCTGACCCTGCTATGGTTCGGGACGTGGAAGAACGCGACGATGTCGTACACCCCGCCCTGGGTGAAGCGCGATAGGATGCGGTTCGCGCGGGTGATGAACGCAGATGGCCGACCGATCGAGGTGCTGTCACCGATCAGCACGGCCGCGCGTGCCGCCGATGCCCGCGCCTTCGCTGCGCTGATGGCGCATCTGAAGGCGGTCGACGGCCGCCAGCGGACGGTGGTGATGGTGCAGGTGGAGAACGAGGCGGGGACGCTGGGCGCAGACCGCGATCATTCACCCGCCGCCGATGCGCTGTTCGCCGCGCCGGTGCCGGCCGACATGCCCGGCAGTCACACCGGCAACTGGCAGGCAAGCTATGGCGAGCGCGCGCCCGAGGCGTTCATGGCCTATCACACCGCGCGCTATGTCGGCGCGGTCGCGGCGGCGGGCAAGGCGGCCTATGATCTGCCGCTCTACGTCAATGTCTGGCCGCGCGAGCAGCCGGGGCTGCTGCGCCCTGGCGACAGTTCGCCGAGTGGCGGCGCGGTGTCGTGGCTGCTGCCGCACTGGCGCGCGCTGGCCCCCGCGATCGACGTGGTCGGTGTCGACAATTATGATACCAATGTCGTGCCGTACATGCAGATCGCGCGCGCTTATGACATTCCCGGCAACCCGCTGTTCGTACCAGAGACGGGGGGCAGCATGGCCCATGCCCGCCACGCCTTCACCATACTCGCCACGCCCCATGCGGTGGGGATCGCAAAGTTCGGGATTGATACGGGTTTTGGCCTGAAGCTCGATGGCGGCGAGGCGGTGGAGCCGATCGCGCTCGATTACCGCTTGCTGCGCGAGGCCGCCCCGTTCCTGCTCCCCTTGCGCGATGGCGGCCATGTCCAGGCAGCGGTGGAGGAGGATGGCATCGCTAACGTACCCCTCGCTTTCTCCACCGTTGATCTGGTTGCGCGGTTCGGCCCGGTACGCGACGGGTATGGCGGCCCGCGCGGTCAGGGCAATCCCGATCTGTCGGGCCGGGTGATCGTCGCGGAATCTGCGCCCGACCGGTTCCTCATCACTGGCGCCTCCGCCAATCTGCGCTTTGCCCCCAAACTCGGCGTCGCCGGTGCGGTGGAACTGGTGACGGTGGAAGAAGGCCGGTTCGAGGCGGGACGCTGGGTCCGCGAACGCCTGCTGAACGGCGACGAGACGGCGTTCGGGCTGATCCTGCCCGCCACCGGCCGGTCACTGATGGTAACCGTGCAGGTGGTAACCGTGCAGGTGGTAACCGTGCAGGGGGCTCGATGATCGGCCGCGCGCTCGCGCTCCTCACCGCCCTAGCACTGCCGGCCGCCGCCTTGGCACAGCGCCCGGCGAATGCCGCCGCCGAGCCGATGGTCGCGATCACACTCAGGCCCGAGATCGCCCGGCCGGGCACCACATTCGAGGGTTGGGGCACCGCGCTCGCCTGGTTCGCGGACGTGACCGGCGGCTATCCGGACCCGGTGCGCGAGCGGCTGGCGGACCTGTTCTACAGCCCCGCCGGGCTGGGTTTCACGATCGCGCGATACAATATCGGCGGCGGCAACAGCCCCGCGACGCCGCCCTATCTGCGCCCCGGCGGCGCGGTGCCTGGTTTCTGGCGGCAGCCGGCGGGCACCAGCGGCAATGACTGGTGGCAGCCCGACGAGCCTGCCATGTGGGACTGGTCCGCCGACGCGCGACAGCGCTGGTGGCTGGATGCGATCACCCGGCGTGTGAAGACACCGATCTTCGAGGCCTTCTCCAATTCCCCGCCCTGGTTCATGACCGTCAGCGGGCGGGTGTCGGGCGCCGAGAAGGGCGGTGACGACAATCTCCGTCCCGGTCAGGAAGGGCGCTTTGCCACCTATCTGGCGCGGGTGGTGGACGAGTTGCAGCGACGCCACCGCATCGCGTTCCGTACGCTGTCTCCGGTCAACGAGCCGAACACCGATTTCTGGTTCGCCGCCAACAAGCAGGAAGGGTCGCACTGGTCGCCCGCGCGGCAGGCGGCGATGATCGACGCGAGTGCCACGGCGCTGGCGCGGCGGCGGCTGGCGACGGTGATCGCGGCGCCCGACGAAACCAATGCCGAATTGTTCCTGGCGGATTGGGCCGGCTATCCCGCCGCCACGCGGGCGCGGATCGCGCAGCTGAACGTCCACAGTTACGGCACGCTGCACCAGACCGGGGTGCGTGATATCGCGCGGGTGTCGGGCATCCGGCTGTGGATGTCGGAGAACGACACGCCGGGTGACAAGCTGCCCGAGGATTTCGCCGATATACGCCCTGCCCTGGCGCTGGCCGACCATATCGTTGCTGATCTGAAGCGGCTGGAGCCCGCCGCCTGGGTGTTCTGGCAGGCGGTGGAGGACCTGACCGGCGGTGCGCGTGGCAGCGGATCGAACTGGGGGCTGGTGAAGATGGATCTTGCCGCCCCCACCGCCGCGCCGCATCCTATCAACATCACCGCCAAATATTGGGGGATGATGGTCTTCACCCACGCGATCCGCCCCGGTCATCGGCTGATCCGGGTCGACGATCCCGACACAGTCGGTGCGGTGTCCGCCGATGGCCGCGAGCTGGCGCTGGTCCATGTCAATGCCGGCCTGTCACCTCGGCGGCTGACGGTGGCGGTGCGGGGCGCATGGACGGTGGCGACCACCGTGACCGCCACCGGGCGCAACGCGGTAGCCATGCCGGCAGGACCGGCCACCGCGTCGCCGGTCGTCGTCGCGCCGCCGGGATCGATCACCGGCATCCGCCTGACGCGGCGGTAACGCGAGGCGCCGCATATCTTTAGGGTCAGGACCCATCGGTGTGAGAGGCGCGATCTGATTCAGGCTCCGTGAGGAGAGCATGGATGAGCGACCTGTATTGGCTGACGAATGAGCAGATGGCGCGCCTGCAGCCGTACTTCCCCAAGAGCCATGGCAAGCCGCGGGTCGATGACCGACGGGTGCTGAGTGGCATCGTCTTCGTCAATCGCAACAGACTGCGCTGCTGTGATGCACCGAGCGCCTATGGTCCGCACAAGCCTGTCGAAGGGGACTGGCGCCGCGTCGCTACTCGCTACTCGCTACTCGCTACTCGCTACTCGCTACGACCGGTGCCCAACGGTTTTCTTCTCCGCCATCACGCTCGCGGCCACCGTCATCTTTTGGCTATGACCAATGAGTCCTGACCCTAACCATTGATAACCCGGCCGGTTCGCATGACTGATGCGAAGGCCAGTCGAGCAATCATCTGCCTGTCACTCTGGCAAAAGCCGTCCCAAGCAGGACCCACATGGGTGCCCAAGCCGAACCGCCGCCCATAGGACCGCCGCCGCTTGCCTCGTGGAAGTGCCATAAAGGAGGTGGTGCCGCCAATCAGACGAAACTGGGCACTCAAATCATTGGGAAGTTTTGCTGCATCGGCGCTGACTCGCGATAGGATGCGCTTTCCTGCATAGTTCTTCGTAGCAAATGAAGACCCTGATGCCGCCGAATGAGCCAATCGCGCTATCCGCGGGGCCCAGTGGCTTCAAGGCGCCGTCAGAGCTGTCGGATGAGTAGAAAGCGCAGAAGGCCGTGCTAAAATTGGCCGAGCATATGCGGCTCTGCTAGACTGCTGCCGCAAGCGACGTTCTTGGGACATTTCCGACGTTCGCGCCCGACCAGTCCGACGGCAGCTTTTGTCGCGAACGGACCTGCGTATAGACCGCCGGACCTATTTCCATCAGGAATGCTGCGACGTCCGACTTATACCAAGCCTCATCAAGCACGTCGGTGGCTGCGATCGTCGTTAGTCTTGGTAGGTTCATGTGCGGCATTGGTCACCTGGCGTCGCGCTTCGATCGCGTCATTCTATGCGATCGCGGGGCAGCCAAATCGGCCGTAAAAATCCGCGCCGACATTCGTCAGGCGTTGAACAGCTTCGGTTGGCGCTCCATCCTGTACGGAAAGGAGACGCAACGTGGCGATGAAGTTGCCAAAGAGGCCGAAGACTCATCTGACCGAGGCGGAGGCGTGGAAGATACTGCAGGCATGCGCGCCGAGCACATGGATCGTGCGCGAGGTCACTGAGCGCGATTACGGCATCGATGCCTACGTCGAGATCTCCGACGGGGAAGGCAATGTTACCGGCGAACTGATCTCGATCCAGCTCAAGGGGACAGACTCCATCACTTGGCGCGGGGAGAAGGGAAACCGCGTCGCGACCTCGCCCTCCATTGCGACGAGCACGGCGAACTATTGGGAACGGCTACCGGTGCCGGTGTTCCTCTTTGTCGCCGACGTGCAGGCTAAAGACATCTGGTTCGCGCCGGTCGAGCCCACGATCCGCCGCGACTATGAGAAGCTGTCGGATCAGGAGACCATGACCTTCGGGTTGAAGAAGAAGGTGCGCCTCGGGAGCAAGGTCGGGCCCGCGCTCGTCGAGGTGCTTGGCCGTCGCGAACGGCTCCAACGCGATTTCGTCTTCCATCT
>Ga0265780_10011100_pt1 | contig 10688 bp, 13 predicted proteins | sample P1T30metagenome_FD_192432 | JGI IMG/M metagenome (GOLD analysis project Ga0265780, IMG submission 192432) | Plant litter microbial communities from East Loma Ridge, Irvine, California - P1 T30 | ecosystem: Environmental > Terrestrial > Plant litter > Unclassified | place: USA: California... | reverse complement strand
GGGACGCGTCAAGGGTAAGTTTGTCGTAGTGCCCGATTGGGGTGAAATGCTGGGTTAGTTTCAGGATATGCAAGCACGGTACATGGCGTTCACGATTGCATTTGTCGGGCGTCATCTGAGCTTAGAGCGATCGCGGAGGAAAAAGTTTGGGGGAACGCGTCGGAAACCTAAGAGACGCGTTGAGCTCGAGCACTGTCTGTTTCGCAGACACGAGGCCTGTGGGGCGGCTTCAGACAATTGATAATGAAAATCTAATCAGATCCGAAATCCTGCGCGTGCAATGACAGATTGGAGACAGTGCGGAGCTGAGGAGCGGCCGTGAGAGGCTGATTTCAGCGATTTCCAAGCATCTAATCAGCCGCCAAATGCGAGTCTAGCTGCTCATGGAACAGTACCTGCATTGTTTTGGTGGGCCGAGGGGCGGGAAGTGGTCGAATAAAAGCGCGTCCTGCGACGAGAGACGCGTTTTGCACGGACTGTTTCTGCGCGTCGGGCGAGGCTGGTGCATCGCGATGTCGAACCTCAACAGCGATTGTGGACGACGAGGAGATGGAAAAGCGGCAATATGGGTGTCATTTGAATGTGCACAGTGCATAGTACAGTGAGGTCGATTGATAGCAACAATTTAATGCGAAGAGGAGGCACAAAGCGCTGCGATCGTGAGAGACTTCGTGGTGCGTCATAGCTCAGAAAGGCGCGACGTGGGGCAGCACGGACGCACGTGACTACCCGTCGTCGTGCTTTTAAGAATCGGTCGCGTCTGCTTTATTCCTCTACATCCACAACATCATCAGCTTTCCTCCAGCACGAGCACTTGTCTACACGTTTTTGCACACTCATAATTCTCTGCACAACTCACATCTTTATTATACACAATGTCTGCCCTTCAGATGACGCCCTCCAAGCAGGTACGCCACGCGCCTCCACTAGAGTACTTGCACTTTTCGCGTCCATACTAACGCGTCAAATAGGCGACAGCAGCAATTGACGCACTCAAGATGGCCGACTCACCCGCAAAGAAGATTGACTTCTCATCAGCGGACAAGGAGAATGTTTTCAGGCCCATCGTCGGAATTCCAGACCTTCCTGAGGAGGAGCCTGTAGCAAAGACTGGTGTCGCGCCCACAATCAAGGAGGAAGAGGCACACGAGCCTCTGCTCCAAGAGAACCCCAACCGCTTCGTTCTTTTCCCCATCAAGTACCATGATGTAAGCTTTCGATCTTGTCGACACGTTCGACGCGTCTCGACACGCGTCAAACCACCTCCGCAAGGACCTCCACTAACAGCACCCCTCTAGGTCTGGCAAATGTACAAGAAGGCCGAAGCTTCTTTCTGGACTGCCGAGGAGATTGATCTTTCCAAGGACCTCCACGACTGGAACAAGCGCCTGAACGACGACGAGCGCTTCTTCATCTCCCACGTCCTCGCCTTCTTCGCCGCCTCCGACGGCATTGTCAACGAGAACCTTGTCGAGCGCTTCTCTAGCGAGGTTCAAATACCAGAGGCACGATGCTTCTACGGCTTCCAGATTATGATGGAGAACATCCACTCCGAGACATACTCGCTTCTCATCGACACATACATCAGCGAGCCCAGGCAGCGCACATACCTGTTTAACGCCATTGACAACAGTAAGTGACATCTACAACAAGCTTGAAATCACGCGTCTAATGCCTCACAGTCCCATGCATCCGCAAGAAGGCCGACTGGGCTCTCAAGTGGATCTCAGACAAGAACTCCACCTTTGCCAACCGCCTTGTCGCCTTTGCTGCTGTCGAGGGTATCTTCTTCAGCGGCTCTTTCGCGTCCATCTTCTGGCTCAAGAAGCGTGGTCTGATGCCTGGTCTTACCTTCTCCAACGAGCTCATCTCTCGTGACGAGGGCATGCACACCGACTTTGCCTGCTTGCTTTTCTCTCTCCTCAACACGCGCCCTAGCAAGGATGCCGTCAAGGCCATCATCACCGAGGCCGTTGAGATTGAGCAGGAGTTCCTCACTGAGGCTCTTCCCTGTGCTCTGCTCGGCATGAACTCCACCCTCATGTGCCAGTACATCGAGTTTGTCGCTGACCGCCTGCTGTTGGCTCTTGGCAACACCAAGGTCTACAACGCCACCAACCCCTTCGACTTCATGGAGAACATCTCTCTCGCGGGCAAGACCAACTTCTTCGAGAAGCGTGTGGGTGATTACCAAAAGGCTGGTGTCATGGCCAGCACCGCTAAGCACCAAGCCAAGGAAGATGGCGTCGAGCCCGTCGAAGCGCAAGGCCAGTCTGGTGACTTTTGCTTCGAGGAAGACTTCTAGACTTGTCGCTTCGGCCTCTCCTTTGCTTTGCTTTTGTTTCGCCATTTACACATGATCTCGTCGCTGTATACCCCCGGTCTAAAGGGGTCTCTTGGGTCTGATTGGGTTTTCCCGCATACGTTCTTCCACTCCTACCTGCATTGATCGGAGTCTTGCGCACCTCGCGTGCACTCTTCGATACCTCACACTTTTTCTGGAGTCTACGGGCGTTTCCTCGGGTGGATCAATCTGCTTTTTGTATGACTGCATGCGGTTGGATATGAACGGCGATGGGGTTAACAGACTCCTAAAGATAGCTTTATTGACTGCAATGAAAATACACCACTTTTAAAATAATCTCCCCTCTCCCTGCTTGAGGACTGCGAGCTGCGCATAACCCGGCAAACTCCCACGTGTGCTCCCGGCTCCGGCCTGGTCACTTGCATGCATGCATGCAGCAGCGATCACGGAGCTGAGTTCCTCCAGCACGGGCTTGGCTGCCCCGTCCAACCAGACGGGCCGAAGATAGTCGCGCCATTCTCGGCGGTACAAGAAAAACTCAGCGAACGGGCCAGACTCCGTTAGTGGTTAAACGAGAATTATCAGATGGCGATTTAAGGGCTGATGGGGCCCTCTTGGGGTTTGGCGAGATGCTTTATCTGATTCTTTACACATTGACGTAAGCCTTGGTAAGGAAGGAGAAAGTAAAGTGTGATCTGATAAGATGGGGTACATTCAGCGATGTGAGTTTTACGCACCTGACTTGATGATGGATGAGTGAAAAGATTGAGATGAGATGAGAGGAGGGGAGGGGAGAGAATCACAAAACTGACGGTTTCCCAAGGGGTCGGTCTCGACGCGCGCGACGACGCAAAGACTCTCGAGCGTAAACTCGTCGTTAAACTCGGTACGTACTGCACCGTAGCTTATCTGATCCACCCGCATCACCACCTAACACGCCCTCACCCAGACTTCTTCATAATGTTCTTCGTCTGCGCCTGCTACTTCATGAACTACCTGGACCGGCAAGCCTTTGCCAACGCATACGTCGCGGGCCTCAAAGAATCCCTCAACCTCAAGGGCAACGAGTACTCGATCCTGCTGTCGATTTACACGGCGGGCATGGTGGTGGCGCAGATCCCGCACGCGCTGATATTACAGAAGGTGCGGGCGTCGGTGTGGCTGCCGCTGACGCTGGTGGTGTGGAGCGGGCTGACCATGTGTTCGGCGGCATGCAAGAATTACGCGCAGTTGGCGGTGGTGCGGTTTTTGCAGGGGATGGCGGAGGCGAGTTTGTACGGCGGCAGTAAGTGCAGCGTTATTTTCCTTGTTGGATTTCAAGGGCGGGGACGGGGCTTTGAGGCTTGTGTGCTGATATATCGTGTAGCCATCTATGTCATGGGCAGTTGGTATAAGCCGACGGAGATTGCGAAGCGCACGGCGATTTTCACGGCGGTTGGACAGGTCGGGAGTATGTCTGCGGGGCTGATGATGACGGCGATGCATAAGACGTTGGCGGGGCGGGCGGGGCGGGCGGGGTGGCAGTGGGTGTTTATTATTGGTATGTTGGGCACGCGTGATGCTGGAGGAGAGGGCGTGCTAACGAGATAAAGACGGATTGATTGGGATTCCAGTTGGCGTCTGGGGCTTTGTAAGTCTGCGGTGAAGGGGAGGTGTGGGAGGACGTTGTACTGACGAGGATGTGTAGTTGGCTTTCCCTGATCTCCCGGAAACGACCAGAGTCACGTATCTCAGTGAAGCGGAGAAGAAACTCTCGCTTTCGCGCTTGCCGCCGAAGAAGAAGGATGGGCATAATATCGCTTGGCGCAGTCTCTTGAAGCGCGTCCTCATGAAGCCGACCATGTACATCTTGCCCTCTCTTCTCGTAAAATAACACTAACGCACCGCCAGCTACATCCTCGTCGGTTTCTCCGTCGTCTCCGCCATGCTGGAAGCCTTCGCCTTCCAAGGCATGCTGCTCCTCTGGCTCAAGCACAACAAGCACCGCTTCTCGCAAACCGCCATCAACACGTACCCGCTCGGCATCCAAGCCGTGGCCATCGTGTCTCAAATCGCTGCAGGCGTGTACATCGACCACACGGAGCATCGACTTCCCGCGGTTCTTTTCGCCGCGGCTATGCAACTTATCACTGCCAGTCTGCTGCTGGTACGCAACATGTCTGATGCAGGAATCTTCGTCGCACATTACCTCTCTGGCACAAGTTTCATTGTCAATCCTGTCATGTACGGCTGGGCGTCGAATATCTGCCAGAAGACGGGTGACGACGCGGTTCGAGCTGTTGTGCTATATGCCATGGCCATGGGCGGCCTGCTTCTTTATACTTTCTACGGTATACTGCTTTATCCTGCGACTGACGTTCCCTACTGGCGCAAAGGATCGATTGCGATGCTGGTGGTGTGCTTTGTTTTCGTGGGCTATGCATTCGTGGTCCGATGGGTGAGTCTTGAGAACACGTTGTGGAGAAGTGACGATTTTGCTGACTCTGTCTAGCTTGATAGAAAGACAGATATGATTGAGAGCGAAGAGGTGTCTGGATCCGAAGGAGGCGAGGTCGAGGAGAATGTGGTCAAGGTCGCTCAGAAGGAGGGCTGAAGATATGCGTGATATCTTATTTTGGACGCATTCATAGGCACTTGTCGCGTTGAATCCCCCTTGCAGATGTACATCTTCCTCATCCACATCTTCTCCACCGTAGAAAGTTCGTAGTTTACCGACAGTTGGGATGGGGGTGCGAGTAGTGGCCCACAGGGGGCTCCTAGTGCTGGCCTTTGCAGAACATGGTCTGTTTTTCGGACCGACGTCGCTAATAATTTCCCATACATAACGATGGCATTTCCTCTTTGTCCGTTCGGCTCGGGCATCTCTTTTCCGTGGTGGAGCAAGATATGTGGAGGAGGTACGATGACGTCGATTCCTGGGCGGGCGCCTCCGAGGCCACCAACCTCAGAACAGCTGTAAGCGACGGCAATGCTTACGAAAGGGTCGCATTTGCGTCATGCTGGGCGCATCGCAATGTGCAATCTTGCATGTCTCCAATCTCCTTTGCGAAGGCCAAACATCTCAGGACAGTTCCACAGCATGGGTAACGCTGGTGTCACCGCATGTCCTGTACATCCGAACCGCCTTCTATCGATAGCTACCGCGGAATAGCTTTGTTTACTTCCGCATGATCCGGCAGCAACGTCGAATTTGGGATCTACTCTTGATGCGATCGTTATCGCATGAGGAAGCTCTACAAGCTCCAAATACACACTTCTAAGATCTCAGACCCTCTGTCGCACTACCAGGATCTTGTCAGGCACCGCCAATCGCAACCGGGTGGATCCATGCAACTGCCTGAGGTGTCAACATCACAATGGCGGAAAGTTTACCCAAGATCAAAGTCACAGACCCGCTCAAGACTGGGACCAGCTATGAGTGTCAGGAAGGCGCGGTCGCGACCATAACAGAGGGTAAGTCGCACGTCAGCCATAAGCGCCACACATGCTGATCGTCGTAACGCCCATAGGCTCCTTGAGCAGTAGAAAGCTTGCTGCGAAGCTGCGCAGTCCAACCTCGCCGCCGGCTATATCGAATGACACGACGCACCGTGGCAGTACAGAGGGCATCGAGGCCGCCATAGACCCGCTTTCACAAGTATGTCCACATGCGGGCGCAGTCGAATGTGAAGACGCCTAACATGACCATCAGCAAATCCTCCAGCGAACGAATACCTCGCCAGCCGTGCACAAGCTACGACCGCAGAATACAGATCCCGCACTGGGTCAAACACCAGCGTCGCCGAATGAAGTGAATGCGGACAAGAAGCAGAGCGGAGAGTCACCGCGGGATGGCGGGGCATACAAGGCAGACAAAAAGTGAGCACATACCCACGAGCCCGACGGCGTGGGAAGCGCGATCGGCTGCGCACGCGGTTATACCGATGGGCGGTCCTTGAGTCTGTGCTCTTACTCGTGGTTGGTGCAGGGCGGCGTCTTACTGCGTCGGTCCGAGGCGGTGCATCGAGTAACACATGGGTCCAGATCAGGCTGACCACATATCCAGAAAGGTCTCTTTCCTCAGCCGCTTCATAGGAGGCAACAAAAAGAAAGGCGCCCCTGATGCTGCCAGCGACAATGGCACCGAGGCAGACGATTCGCGACCCGAGGGTATGGACGCCCAGCTATATGTCGACAATCTTAGCTTCAGTCCCAAGATTCCGCAGCCGCCTGCGTACATCAAGGTCCGCACCAAATTCAAGAAGGAGAAGGAGTTCGATCGCGTGTTTCTGGCGCAAGAGCTGCGCTCCGGATCAGACAAGAAGAGCGCGCCTGCTGCAGGCTCCAATCCAGCGCCGCAGTCCGGGTCTGCAGCCACGCAGAATCCGATATGGTCAGTTGAGTTTAGCAGGGATGGGAGATATCTCGCAGCTGGTGGGCAGGACAGGGTGATTCGCCTGTGGCAGGTCATCTCAAGCGCAGAGGACCGACGAAAACACGAGCAGTCTGAAACCGATCCCGCTGCTGTCGGAGGTCAATCATCCGGGAACCTGAGCGCCCCCGTTTTCCAGCAAAGGATATTCCGCGAGTACCACGGACACACTGCGACCATCCTGGACCTGAGCTGGAGCAAGAACAACTTCCTGTTATCTTCATCCATGGACAGAACCGTGCGACTGTGGCATGTCACTAGGGATGAGAACCTGTGCGTCTTCAAGCACTCGGATTTTGTGCCATCGATACAGTTCCATCCCACAGACGATCGCTTCTTCCTCGCAGGGTCGCTCGATTCCAAGCTGAGACTGTGGAGCATTCCAGACAAAAACGTGGCGTTCAGTGTGACTGTGCCAGACATGATCACAGCCGTAAGCTTTACGCCAGATGGAAAGACGTGCATAGCCGGTACACTCGGAGGACTTTGTATGTTCTACGACACGGAAAAGCTGAAGTGGCAGGCGCAACTACATGTCAAATCCACGCGAGGGCAGAACGCAAAGGGAAGCAAAATCACAGGCATACAAGCGACATATTGGCCACCAGGAAGCGAAAGCGGGGAGGTCAAGCTGTTGATATCGAGTAATGATTCCAGGTTGCGCCTGTACAACTTCAAGGACAAGAGCCTGGAGATGAAGCTTCGAGGGCATGAAAACAACTGCAGTCAGATTCGCGGCGCGTTTGCAGACACTAGCGGGCACATCATATGCGGCAGCGAGGATAGGAAAGCGTACATCTGGTCGACCACCGTACCGGAAGGCGAGAAGAGGAATCAGCGGCCGGTTGAGATGTTTGAAGCGCACAACTCCATCACCACGTGCACGGTTATCGCACCGATCCAGACGAGACAGCTGCTCAGTGCATCAGAAGATCCGATATTTGATCTTTGCAACCCGCCGCCAGTGACATTGGTATCAAAAGCAGAGTCCGTCATATCGTCGCGAGCACCGACAGAAGCAGGCTCCACGCTTCCAACTCCGACCACCGTCGACACTGCCTTCAAGAAGGTGGCCGAAACGCCTGCTTATCTCGCTCGCTGCGCGCATCGCAGCGGCAACATCATCGTTACTGCAGATTACACTGGAGCACTGAAAGTCTTCAGACAGGACTGCGCCTACACCAAGCGCGTACGAATGAGTGAGGCTTGGGATACAGGATCTCTTAGAAGAGCAGGCTCGAAACTGGGACGACCAAGCAGTATTTTGTCACGAACCAGCCAGTCGCGAAGAAGCAGTATATCAACACAGCCGCCCAACGACCGCATCATGACCTGGCGACAAGGTATCTCCCACGGCAGCTTCGACTCCAACACCTCGCTCCCGCGCCGCAGTGCTTCGCCGCGAAAATCCCTAGCACGTCTGAGTCTAACCTCCGTGCGCCACCCCGACTCGCCCAGCCTACGCCCCATGCCAACAAACGACTCGCTTGCCTCTGGGCCGCCAGGAAGCTCGAAAACCTCAATATCCATCGAGCGCACCCCCTCCCAAAGCGCCACACAATCCGAAACCTCCACACCACCCCGCATGCTCGCCCCCGACCGCACACACCCAACCCACAACCCCTCTACGCAGAACCCCCTCGCAGTCTACAACGGCCAAAGCTGGCTCTTCTGGAGCTCCAAACGCGACAAGAAGGTCATGGGTCAGAACGAGAATCAACGACCGCAGTACGATAGTCGCGCTAGTGGGATTAGTCAGATTAGTAAACTGACGAGCGAGATGGGTTTGAGTGAGGATGAGGAGCGGTGCAAGTATTGCGAGAGCGAGAAGTTTGAGGTCCGGATGGTGGAAGGGGAGAGAGTTTTGGGGTGTGGCGGATGTGGAAGGGAGGTTAGGGTGGAGAAGGGCGTGGATGTGGAAGGGGGGAACAAGTACAGCAGGTTTTACACGTAGTGAAAAGAATCGTAATATTCTTCGACTTGATGGGTAACGAAATGCATTGTAGTCTCGTCAAAGGATGAAAGGGTCGCGGGGTTGGCGGGTGTATATTATCGTCGTGCTCGTGGCAGCTGCCTTGACTGCTAGAATTCGAGTCGCAATTGCTTGACGTATTCTTCGCAACCGTGCTCCTTCTCTTAGAGGTTGATTAATCCTTGTTTCCCTCGCATGAGCAGGACGGCGGCTAAAAGCGAGACGGGGGATCAAGGCAATGTATCCGGTCTTAGTAGATATGTAGTGTATAACAAGCAGGAGGAATATTTTTATAGAAGCATGGCTCTGGCGCCTCTGAGGCTCTTAAATTTATGATGGCAAAAGTGTTTCCAAGGGGAATAAGGGGGTGACTTCCAGACCTTGACATAAATATCCAACCTAGATAGGCAAGCAATTCCGTATGTACATGCCACTTGCATTCAACAGCGCCCCCGCGCAATTCATCGTGCTCGACTCCTCTCCGCCAATCAACAAGACTTCTCCTATCTTTTGCGAGGTCAGCGTATGGTTTTGAGAGGGGTTGATTTGTGGCCTGTGAGTATGTACCCGCGAATTGCTCTTTGCTGACACCTTCGTGTAGGCGGCCCCTGCCTTCGATCAAGACGAGCATGCACTTGTGGATTGCTTTGGCATCTACGGCTTCTAGGTTGTATTAGTATGGTAGAAAGCGTTGCGCGCAACTACTACTCACCAGCTGCACCAGCTGCTAGTACTTGCTTGTGGTGGTCTCCGTTCAACATCATTCGGGTAGATTGTGGAGGTGAGAAGATCAGGCAGGGTGGAGAAGAGCGGATCAAAGCTCTGCGCAAGCTAAGGGTCACAGTGACGGCGGAGCACGTGACAGTGGGCCGCGAGGGTGTCAAGGAAGTGGATACAAGCAAACGGAAACCGAGACAAAGGGTAACACTGAAGTGCAGATCGGCCACAAGCAGACGGCTCGAATGAATTACGATTCCATATGAAGCAAAAATGTTGTTCCCATATCTCTACTAAAACTTGTCTACTTCAAATATCATGCGTTGGACCGCACCGTCCAAGTGCGGGAGTCCAGCCATTTGTGTACGGCCATGCGTTTGCGTTTGCATCTGCATATATACCGCCAAGCGGGCGCACTCCTCACACATTTCAACCTCTGCAACTTCACTTCATGATCATCCACATCACAATCTCATTTATTGGAACATCCAGCATGGCATCTCCTGTCATATCACCGAGTCTCAAACCCACACAAGTCACGGCCGTGGTGAAATCGTCACAAACCGCAAAGTCGAATCCATCTTCAATGCCATGCTCAACCTCATTGATGGCTACGACAAGATGCCGCATCAAGGCGCACGCAATGTGCAGCTAGCTGGTAGTAAAACTATGCTTATCAATGTTGCTCAGACTAATGGTATTGTAGGCAACATGGTCTACATCGCAAAGAGGGTATTGGCAGACACGGCTATCGACGTTACCAAGTTCTCACTTGTCTTCATGGCACCGCTAAAGCTCGCACTCGTGTATGATGGCAAGCTGATTCTGAACGGGGATGGGGACGCGGGAACGAGTGAGATGGCGCTGACTGAGTTGATGAGTGCGTCTGCAAAGATGATCTCGGACTGGCTTAATGTCTGATCTGGGGCTATTAAACCGTCGAAGAGTACGAGTGCGGTTCGCTCTTTGGAACTGCGGGACAAGACAGAAACTCTGGACGTGTGGTCAATGGAAATGCAGAGAATGACTGAATCACAGATAGAAGAAAATGGAAGGCAAGAAGAATCTCTCAGACTCACTGACATCGTGAGTATTTCTTGAAGAATCGCCTTCGCCATCTAGCACCATTTCGTCGTCGTCCTCGTCGTCCTCGTCGAAAAAAGCATATCGCCAGTCTATCGCCGTCGGGATCGCGCATGAGGAGCAGACGGAGCTTGGTGGTGTCGAGAGGATGAGTTTTGATGGAGCACTCTTGCTCTACGGCAAAGGCTAGATTTTCTTGC
>Ga0265780_10011099_pt1 | contig 10688 bp, 9 predicted proteins | sample P1T30metagenome_FD_192432 | JGI IMG/M metagenome (GOLD analysis project Ga0265780, IMG submission 192432) | Plant litter microbial communities from East Loma Ridge, Irvine, California - P1 T30 | ecosystem: Environmental > Terrestrial > Plant litter > Unclassified | place: USA: California... | reverse complement strand
TTGCACTCGCCGCCCGAGTAGAACTTCACGATGTCGGGCATGTAGCTGTAGATCGCCTTGTCGTCGGCGATGCCGTTGCCCGGCGCGTTCATGATCGCGACGTTGCCGGCGGCGTAGGCTGCGATCAGACCGGGCACGCCCAGCGCGGAGTCCGGACGGAACACGAGCGGATCGAGATAATCATCGTCGATCCGGCGATAGATCACGTCGACCTTAACCCGCCCCGCGATCGTCCGCATCCAGACGATGTCGTCGTCGACCACCAGATCGGCCGCCTCGACGAGTTCGATCCCCATCGAGTCCGCGAGGAAGCTGTGTTCGTAATAGGCGGAGTTGTAGTGGCCGGGGGTCAGCAGCACGCACGTCGGGTTGGAGCCCGTGCCATGTGGCGCGACCGACTTCATGGTCTCGAGCAGGAGGTCTGGATAGCTGTCGACTGCCGCGACCCGGAACTCGCGGAAGAGTTCGGGGCAAAGACGGAGCATCGCCTCGCGGTTTTCAAGCATGTAGCTGACGCCCGACGGCGTACGCGCATTGTCCTCGAGCACGAAGAAATCGTCGGGGCCGGTGCGGACGAGATCGATGCCGCAGATATGCGCCCATACGCCGTGCGGCGGACGGATACCGGCGATCTCGGGCCGAAACTGCGCGTTGCCGAGCACGAGGTCTTCGGGGAGGATGCCCTCCTTCAGGATGCGTCGTTCGCCGTAGATATCGTCGAGGAACGCGTTGATCGCCTCGACGCGCTGGACGAGGCCTTCGGACAACCGCGTCCATTCGTCATGCAGGAATACGCGCGGGACGATGTCGAACGGGATGATCCGCTCGGCCGCTTCATTCTCGCCGTAGACCGCGAAGGTTATGCCGAGTTGCCGGAACGTCGTCTCGGCGGCTTCCTGCCGGCGTCGCAGTTCGGCGTTGGGCGTATCCTCGATCCACTTGCCGAGAGCCGCCAGTTCGGGCCGGGCGGTCGTGTCGCCCGGTGTGCCCATGATCTCGTCGAACGCTTGTTTCCCCATCGAAACGGTCAATTCCCCATCAAGCGTTGCGGTTCCATGCTGCAACGCATCGCTGCGCTGCACAAGGTCTGAATGCGCAAGCATTAGTAGGCTGGCTGCGGTTAATCCTCCCCCGCAACGGGGAGGTGGCACCGCAGGTGACGGAGGGGGAGGACACGGAACAGCGGTTTCCCTTACCTCCCCCTCCGTCTGGCAAGTGCCAGCCACCTCCCCCTGGCGGGGGAGGATCGTGGTTAGGCGCCAAGGCCTACGAGCAGACCCGGTGTCAGAACCTGCGGCAACACGGTGGGCTCGGCTGCGCCTGGTGCGTAGTATAGGTACAGCGGCACGCCGGCGCGGTTGTGGGCCTGGATGAAGCGGCCCATTACCGGGTCGCCGTCGGTCCAGTCGCCGATCAGCGCCGCGACCTTGTGCTTGGCGAAGGCGTCGCGGACGCCGGCGGTGTCGATCGCCGCCTTCTCGTTGACCTTGCACGTCAGGCACCAGTCGGCGGTGAAGTAGACGAACACCGGGCGCTTTTCGGCGCGCAGCGAGGCGAGCTTGGCCTCGGTGAACGCCTCGTCGCCCGCGGTCGCTACTTTCGCGGACACTGGTGGCGCGCGCGAGATCAATACTGCGCTACCGACGAACACGACGAGCAGCAGGACCTGCGCGACCACGCCGAACGACTTGCCCTTGCGCTGACGCGAGCCGCCAATCCACAGCACCGCGCCGACCGCCAGCACCGCGACCAGCGCGAGCGTCAGCGTATCCACGCCGGTCTGGCGCCCGAGCACCCAGCCCAGCGCGATCGCGGTGAGGAACATCGGCACCGACAGGATGTGGCGGAACGTCTCCATCCAGACGCCGGGCTTGGGCAGCCAGCGCCGCCACGACGGGATGAACCCGATCGCGAGGAACGGGAGCGACAAGCCGATGCCGAGCCCGCCGAACACGGCGAGCGCCGCCGGCCACGGCAGCACCAGCGCCGCGCCGAGCGCTGCGCCCATGAACGGCCCGGTGCACGGCGTTGCGATGAACGCGGCGAGTGCGCCGGTCGCGAATGCGCCGCTGGCGCCGCTCTCGCCGGCAAAGCGTGGGGTCGGGACCTCGAACAGTCCGGCGAGGTTGAACGCGATCGCGGTGCTCAGCAGCAGCAGCGCGACGATCGCGCCGGGATGCTGCAACTGGAACGCCCAGCCGACCGCGGATCCGCCTGCGCGCAAGGCCAGGATCGCGCCACCGAGGCCGAGGCAGACCAGCACGACGCCTGCGGTGTAGGCCAAGGCCTCGCCGCGCGCGTCCTTCTCGCTGGCACCACCGCGGGCGAGGCTGAGTGCCTTGAGGCTGAGGATCGGGAACACGCAGGGCATGATGTTGAGGATCAGGCCGCCAAGCACCGCACCGGCGAACGCGATCAGCGCGGTCAGCCAGAGGCTCTCGCCATTCGCGCCCGTCTCGCCGCCGCCGGCCGCTTCGGCCACCGCACCGGGCGTCGCCTTGACGCCGAGCCCCTGTCCGTCGCCGATCCGGAGCACGCCCTCGATCGGGCCGCCGGTCTTCGCGTTCGCCGCAACCTTCGTCGTTATCGTCAGCCGGTCGCCGTCGCGCGTGACGGTCTGCGGCGCGCCATTCTCGATCGCACTGGTGTTGACGGGGAAGAAATACGCCTTGTCGGCTTTCGCGCTCGCCGGGAACGGCACCGCGATCCGCATCGTCCCGTTGCTCGCTGCATAGGTCGCACCGGCGTCGAGTGGCTTGGGGATCGCCTGACGCCAGCCTGCGAACGCGGCGGCCTGCGATGGCGCGCCGTCACCGATCGTGAGGTCGAGCGATAGTGCCTTTTCCTCGGGAACGCAGATCGTTGCCGAGCAGACGAGATAGCTCGTCTTCAGGCGGATCGGGAATTTCGTGCCCTCGGCCAGCCCGGCCGGTACCTGGATCGTCACGAGCGGCGCATAGGGCGCCTCGTAGACATAGTTCATTAGGCCAGCGATCAGCAGCGTCGTCGGCACCGGCCATTCGGGCTCGCCCGCCTTCGCACCCGTCGGCAGTGTCCAGTCGAACGTCGCGGGAAAACCCGCATCGCCGGGATTGCGCCAATAGCCGTGCCAGCCGGTCTCGGGCGTCGTCGCGAGCGCGATCGTCAGCGGCGCGCCGGCCTTCGGGTGATCGCTCTCGGCGACCAGCTTCATCATCAGATGCTGGCTGGAGCCGTTCAGCGATTCCGCAAGCGCGGGCGCACTCGCCAGCCCGCAGACGGCCAGCAAGACCGTCATGAGGACGCAACGTAATCCGCGCATGGCCATCCTTGTTTCGTTCATCGCGTAAAGCCATAGCGGTGACCTTGTCGTATTGCACTTCAAAGCGACGGCCGCGCTCGATGGTCTTCGCTTGCTAAAGGACTGTTCGTGAAAGCACTTATCGCCGCGATCCTGCTGACTTCGGCCGCTTCGGTCTCTGCCCAGACCTCACCGACACCCGCGCCACCTGCGCCGGCGACTCCGACGACCCCGCCAAAACTGATCGTCGCGATCTCGGTCGACCAGTTCGCCGCCGACCTGTTCCAGCAATATCGCAACCATTATATCGGCGGCTTCACGCGGCTGCTGAACGGCGCGGTGTTCCCGAGCGGGTATCAGAGCCATGCGGCGACCGAGACGTGCCCGGGCCACTCGACGATCCTGACCGGCATGCGGCCCGCGCATACGGGCATCATCGCCAACAACTGGATCGACCAGCGCGCCGGACGGCCCGACAAGGTCGTCTACTGCTCGGAGGACGAGCGCGTCACCGGCAGCACGCACGACAGCTACACCGTGTCCGACATGCATTTGAAGGTACCGACGCTCGGCGAGATGATGAAGGCACGCGATCCGCGGACGCGCTCGGTATCGGTCGCGGGGAAGGATCGCGCGGCGGTGATGATGGGCGGCCACAAGGTCGACGAGCTCTGGTGGTGGGACGGCAAGACGTACGTTTCCTATGCGGGCCGCGCGGTGCCGCCGGCGGTGCAGCGCACGCGCGACGCGGTCGCCGCGCTGATCGCCAAGCCCCAGGCGGCACTGCCGCTGCCCGGCTATTGCGCAGGCGTGAACCATCCGATCGTTATCGCCGGCAAGACGTACGGTCAGGGGCGCTTCGAGCGTGAGGCCGGCGACGCGAAGGGCTTCCGGGTTTCGCCCGCGTCCGACGCAGCGGTGTTCGCGATGGCGGCGGCGCTGGTGCAGGACATGAAGCTCGGCAAGGGTCCGCAGACCGACATCATCGATATCGGTGCGTCGGCGACCGATTATGTCGGGCACACCTACGGGACGCAGGGGTCGGAGATGTGCATCCAGATGGCGCAGCTCGACAAGACGCTGGGTGATTTCTTCGCGGTGATGGACGAGACTGGGGTCGATTACGAGGTGGTGCTGACCGCGGACCACGGTGCGCACGACGCGACCGAACGCCAGCAGCAGCGCGCGATGCCGATGGAGGCGCACATGGACGAGAACGTGCTCGCCAAGCAGGTCGGCACCGCGATCGCCAAGGACATGGGGCTGCCGGGGAGCGTGTTGCTCGGGACCGAAGGCGACGTGTATATCGACGATACGCTGCCGGCGAAGACGCAGGCGAAGGTGCTTGCGGAGTCGCTGCGTCGCTATCGGGCGATGCCGCAGATCGCGGCGGCCTTCTCGGCGGCCGAGATCATGGCGACGCCGATGGCGAAGTCTCCGCCCGAGACGTGGACGCTGATCGAGCGTGCGCGGGCGTCGTTCTATCCCGAGCGCTCGGGCCAGATGGTAGTCCTGCTCAAGCCGCGCGTGACGACGATCGTCTCGCCGGCGGGGGGCTATGTCGAGACGCACGGGTCGCCGTGGGATTACGACCGCCGCGTGCCGATCCTGTTCTGGCGCAAGGGGATGACCGGGTTCGAGCAACCGCTTTCGGTGGAGACGGTGGATATCGTGCCGACCTTGGCGGCGACGATCGGGTTGCCGGTTAGCGGGCTGGATGGGCGGTGTCTGGATCTCGATCCGGGGGCTGCGAGCACCTGCGCTAACTGAGCGCCGCGCACCTTCATTGCAAAGCATGTTCTCCCGCGAAGGCGGGAGTCCAGTCTGGGCTCCCGCCTTCGCGGGAGAACATGCTTTTTGGAAAGCTACCGCGTCTCGAACGCCCGTAACCCGGTGCCCAGCCGGTTCGCGCCCAGCGCCAGCTTGTCGTGGCTGTAATCCGCCAGAAACGCCGGGCTCGTACCGTCCCCCGGCGACAGTCTCGCGTCGTTCCCCTCGACCCGTAGCCCGGTCGAGCGATACGTCTGCGCCTCTGCCGCGACCACGATCAGGCCGGTGTGGTTCTCCTTGTTGCGCCCCTGCACGAAGGTGTTGCGCGCGATCAGGCCGGTGGCGCCTTCGGGGAGGTCGATCATGTAGTTGGTCTTGCGGCCCGCGGTGTCGTCGAAGCTGTTGTCGGTGATCGACACGTTGGGCACGCGGAGCTTGACGTAATGCCCGCCCGTACCGCGCTCGAACCGAGAATTGGTGATCGTCACGCTGCCCTTGTTGGCGAGGTAGATCGCGTGCGAGCAGCCGGGCGATTCGTCGCACTGGCCAAGCCCGGCGAAGGTGGAATGGTCGATGAGGATCTTCTGACCGGTAGGTTCGCCGCCGAGGATGCCCTCCTGGCTGTCGAGGAACATCGCGTTGGTGACGGTCAGGTCGCCCATCTCGGTGCGGATGCCGGCGCCGTTGCCGTCCGACACGCGGTAGCCGCGGAAGACGAGGCCGTCGACGACCGAGCCCTGCCCGCGCAGGACCAGCGCGGCCTTGTCCTCGCAGGCGACTTTCTCGAAGATCGCGGTGCCGGGCTTGACCGCCTTGAAGGTGATGCGGCCGCCGGCCTGCACCGCGCATTGCCGGTACGTGCCCGGTGCGATCAGGATCGTCGCGGTGCCGAGCCGGATCGACGAGACCGCCTCCTGCAACGTCGCGAACCCCTGCCCGTTCACGGTGAACGGCGCCGAGCTTTGCGCGAACGCGGGCGCGGCGAACAGCGCGAGGGCGAGCAACGATCGTTTCATCCGAGATCCTCTTCGTTCCGCAGCGGTGGCCCGCCGGCGATATCGGTTTCCTGATCGCACGGAACGTCGCGCCTCGACCAGTCTGTCCGCCGCTCTTTGACGACACCTGTCCCGTTATGAAGCATTGGAAAGAATGAACCGGCGCGGGGTAATCCCGGCGTCCGCATATTGCCGTGTCCGCGCCGACCGCATAATACCGCTACCGTAACAAAGCCGGCGGGGGGAACCGACCGGCGCGGGGGATCCACATGCACGCCATGACGCCGACGGAGGTCTTCCTCCTTGCGATGCTCATCATCTTCACCGTGCCGTATCTGGTGTGGCGGCTCGGGCGGACCGATTACTGGGCGCCGCTGGTGGTGGTGCAGATCATCGGCGGCATCCTGCTGGGGCCCGGCGTGCTCGGCGCGGCGTATCCCGATTATTATGCGACGATCTTCACGCCCGCGACGTTGGGTTCGCTGAACGGCATCGCGTGGTGGGCGGTGATGATGTTCGTGTGGGTCGCCGGTATCGAACTCGATCTCGGTGAGGCATGGAAGCGGCGCGGTGAAACCGGCGTCACCGCAGGGCTCGCGCTTGCAGTGCCGCTGATCACCGGCAGCATCGCGGCGGTATTGATGTTGCGCTACCCAGGGTGGCGTGGGCCGAACGGCGCGACATGGCAGGTGGTGCTCGGTATCGGCATGGCGTGCGCAGTCACCGCCTTGCCGATCCTCGTGCTGTTTCTCGAAAAGCTCGACGTGCTGCGTCAGCCGATCGGCCAGCGGATCCTGCGCTATGCGAGCCTCGACGACATCGCGATCTGGGGCGTGCTCGCGCTGATCCTGCTCGACTGGGAGCGCGTCGGGCGGCAGGGCGGCTTCCTGGTCGGGTTCGCTGTCGCCACGTTGCTGGTGCGGAAGCTGATGGAGCGGATCGAAGAGCGTGATCGCTGGTATGTCAGCCTGATCTGGCTTGCCGGCTGCGGGTTTGCGGCGGACTGGGCGGGGCTGCACTTCATGGTCGGCGCGTTCCTGTCGGGCGCGGTGCTCGACTCCAAGTGGTTCACGACAGCGAAGATGGACCAGTTCCGTCACTTCGTGCTGCTCGCGGTGATGCCGGTGTTCTTCCTGTCTACGGGGTTGAAGACGCAGTGGGCGGTCGGCGGCTATGCGGTGTTCGGGGCGGCGGCGTTGCTGCTGGTCGCGTCGGTCGGCGGCAAGCTGGCTGGGGTTCACGCCGCCGGACGGATCCTGAAGTGGCGGCCGGGCGAGGCGTCGGCGATCGGCTGGCTGCTGCAGACCAAGGCGCTGATCATGATCATCTTCGTCAACATCCTGCTGGATAAGAAGATCATTACGAATGAGACGTTCACCGCGCTGCTGCTGATGGCGCTGGCTAGCACGATGCTAACCGTGCCGGTGGTCGCGCCGAAGTTGAAGAAGCTGGCGGGATTGGTGGGGAAGAGCGCGTGACGCTTTTCTTCCCCCCTCCCTGGAAAAGAGGGGTTGGGGGTGGGTCGGCTGGCTTGTGCCGCTGACGTCGCCTGATGCGGAAGCCTACCCACCCCCGGCCCCTCCCTTTCAGGGAGGGGGGAAGTAGGCTTAGCCGCCCGCGTTAAGCAGGTCGTGGCGTTTCAGGGCGTGGCGGAGTTGATCGTAACTCAGGCCTAGGGCTTCGGCGGTGGCGCGTTGGTTGAAGCGGTGTTCGGAGAGGGCGCGCGAGAGCAAGTCGCGTTCGAAGCGGGACACCCGGGACTTGAAGTCCGAGGGACCTTCCTCGCACGCGACGACCGGGTCCTCACCTTCGTCCGGTTCGGCCGCGCGCGGCGCCACAACCATTGGCTTCGGCGCAGTCGACGCGCCAGGCCGGTGTGGCGACTGAAACGGGTCGATCTCGATAGCATCGATCGGTCCCGCCTGTTCCCAGCGATACACCGCGCGCTCGACGACGTTGCGCAGTTCGCGGACGTTGCCGGGCCAGCGATACGCGATCAGCGCATCCATCGCTGCCGGGCCGAAGCCTTCCCAGCGTTCGCGCCCCAGTTCCGACGCCATGCGCCGGCCGAAATGTTCCGCAAGTACCACCACGTCGCCTGTCCGCGCGCGCAGAGGCGGCAACGTTACCACCTCGAACGACAAGCGATCGAGCAGATCCGCGCGGAACTCGTGGCGGTCGACCTTGTCCGGCAGATGTTCGTTGGTCGCCGCCACGATCCGGACGTCGACACGCATCGGCCGCGATGAGCCGATCCGCGTGATCTCGCCATATTCGACCGCGCGCAGCAGCCGGTCCTGCGCCGCCATCGACAACGTGCCGAGTTCGTCGAGGAACAGCGTCCCGCCATCGGCCTCCTCGAACCGCCCTACCCGCGCCTTGGTCGCGCCGGTGAACGCGCCAGCCTCATGCCCGAACAATTCCGCTTCGATCAGCGTCTCGGGCAGGGCCGCGCAGTTCATGATGACCAAAGGCTGATCCCATCGCGGCGACAGGCGGTGGAGGCGTTCGGCGACCAGTTCCTTGCCCGTCCCCCGCTCGCCGATCACCAGCACCGGGCGATCCAAAGCCGCCGCCCGCGAGGCGCGTTCCAGCGCTGCCATGAACGTGCCGGACTCGCCGATGACCTGTGTGGTTCGCTCCATGGCGAAGATGTGGCGCGAATTCCCAACTCTTGGCAAGCTTCCGCCACGCCCCGAACACCTGAAATCGCGCAAACCCCTGCAATTCCGCCATTTTCGAAACTGGCACGACAGATGCAATGCTTCAGGCAACCCGCCGAATAGCGGAACCAACCATCCTTAAAGGGGACCCACCATGTTCAACACCACCATCGCCCGCACCGTCGTCGCCGCCCTCTGCACCATCGTCGCCAGCGCAACTTGCGTCATCGGCGCCGTGGGACCTGCGACCGCAACCAACATGACGCCTATCGCGGCAACCACCGCAATCGTGGCATAAGACCCCGACGGCTCGCCAAGAGCCTCGGGCCGACCCCTGGAGTAGGATTTACATGGGCATCTTTTCCCGCACCCGCGACATCGTCGCCGCCAACTTCGCCGATCTCATCGAGAAAGCCGAAGATCCGTCGAAGATGATCCGCATGATCATCCTGGAGATGGAGGAAACATTGGTCGAGGTTCGCGCCTCCGCTGCGCGCACCATCGCCGACCAGAAGGAGATGCGCCGCCATATCTCGAAGCTGGAGCAGCTTCAGGACAACTGGACCGAGAAGGCCGAACTGGCGCTGAGCAAGGACCGCGAGGACCTCGCTAAGGCTGCCTTGGTCGAGCGCCAGAAAGCGTTCGACATGGCCGAGCAGTTGAAGGCCGAGGTTGGCGTGCTCGACGACGCACTTCGGGCGTCGGAAGAGGACATCGCCAAACTCCAGACCAAGCTCCGCGAGGCACGCACCAAGCAGAACGCGGTGCAGACCCGGCTGGAGAGCGCGAACAACCGGACGCGACTTCGGGAAATGTACAACGGCCCGAAGACGCACGAGGCGTTCAGCCGCTTCGACATCCTCGACCGCCGCGTCGACGAGGCCGAGGGCCGCGCGGATGCGATGGGGCTCGGGGTCGTCAAGACGCTCGAAGAGGAAATCGCCGAGCTGCGCAGCGACGACAAGGTCAACGCCCAGCTCGCCGCGCTCAAGGCGCGCATGAAGAAGGACGACTGAGATGGATGACCTGATGCCCGTTCTCGTCTGCGCCGTGCTCTTCATCGGGCTGCCGTGGGTGATCCTGCACTACATCACCAAGTGGAAGCAGGCGCCGCGGATCACCGAAGAGGACGAACGCCTGCTCGACGAGATGCAGATGCTCGCCCGCCGCCTCGAAGACCGCGTGATGACCGTCGAACGGATCATCGCCGCCGACAATCCCGACTGGAAGCCGGGTCTCGGTACCACGCAATCGCCGTATCTGTCGGACCTTCAGTCCGACCGCACTTCTGATCGGAGGAACTGAGATGTCCGGCAGCCGCACACAGTTTTACCTCGATAAGCAGAACGCCAAGTGGAAGGGCGTCTGCGCCGGGATCGCCGACTATACTGGCGTCGATGCGCTCTTCGTCCGTGTCGGCATGGTCGTCCTGACGCTCGCCGGGGGCTTTCCCTGGACGCTGCTGGCCTATTGGATGGTCGCCTGGATGGGCCATGCCAAGCCGATCGGCCTGTACGAGACGCCCGACGACGCGAAGTTCTGGCAGGGCGTCCGCTCGAACCCGAAGCGCTCGACCGCGGAGGTCCGCAGCAAGTTCCGCGACATCGACCGCCGGCTCGCCGACATCGAGACGCACTATACCAGCCGCTCAAGCAACAGCCTCGCGGCAGAGATCGACAGCCTGCGCTGAGACGCTGCGTCGATCGAAAAGGGGGAAATACCATGCCACCGGAAGCAGCACTCATACTGGGTATCATACTGGGCACGCTGGCAACGCTGACGATCCAGGCATTTGGTCGCCGCAAGGCGCGGATCGCGGTCAAGGCTGCGAACCGGGATGCGGAACGCAGCATCGCGCTGCTCGATAGCGAGAATGCGCGCCGCACCGGCCAGATCGACCGCTTGCAGGAGCGGATCCAGGTCCTCGAACGGATCACCACCGATCCCGCCGAGCGCACCGCCCGCGAAATCGAGGCGCTT
>Ga0265780_10011097_pt1 | contig 10689 bp, 15 predicted proteins | sample P1T30metagenome_FD_192432 | JGI IMG/M metagenome (GOLD analysis project Ga0265780, IMG submission 192432) | Plant litter microbial communities from East Loma Ridge, Irvine, California - P1 T30 | ecosystem: Environmental > Terrestrial > Plant litter > Unclassified | place: USA: California... | reverse complement strand
TGTGAGTGGAAACCCCCCTTCAACTGGAGGCATGGCTACATTACGCCATGGCCAGACTCCAACTCAGGCTAATCAGCAGAGCAAGCTTCCAGCAACCAGTCTCCCACCCATCACCTCATTAAGCTGGAATGCAGTCGCCCCGAACTCTGTGGTCACCTGCTCCATAGACACGACAGCAACATTATGGGATATCACCAACCAGACGGCCGTGACGCAATTGATAGCACACGACAAGGCAGTGTACGATTTGTGAGTCCAGTCTTACTATTTCTCTGTGCAATTATGCGCGATGCTGACTCAAAGATCCTGGCTGCCAGACTCGTCTGATATATTCGTTTCGGTCGGTGCGGACGGGTCACTGAGAGCATTCGACCTGCGGACGCTAGAGCATAGCACGATCCTGTACGAGTCTGCAGCCGATACTCCACTGGCGAGGATATCATTCAGTAATCGAGAACAGTACGTCTCGTTGCACTCTTCTTCCACTGTTCTACTCTGCCCTTGCCGATGCTGACATCAGACACATGCTGGCGTGTTTTGGAATGGACGAATCGAAAGTCCTTATACTCGATATGCGTAGTCCCGGACAACCAGTCGCGGAACTAGTAGGCCACGGAGCTCCCGTCAGCGGCATAGCATGGGGTTCAGGAGGGAACGGATCCTCAATCTCGGGAGGAGGGTGGATCGCATCTTGTGGTATGTCCTCATACAATATCTCCTGTCTCTAGCGACGAGTCGGAGCTGACAGTCAGGGGATGACAGCCAGCTTCTGATGTACGATCTCACAGACCCTCTTCCTACACCAGACGATATCGATCCCCATGCAGCCAAGAACAATAGGAATTCTAAATCATATACCCTCTCACCACCTACTACACCTGCCATTCCTCGTACGCCGAGTCCAGCAGTCGCAAATGAAATCTTGCCCGTTAAAGCCTGGTCTGGGGGATCGGAAATCAATAATCTGGCATTTACAGATACGGGAGATAGGGTCGGGTGTGTCAGTGGTTCTAGATTGAGTGTTCTGGCGGTCTAGGGATCGGTCGAGGGCTCGGCCACGAATCTAGAATACGGCGACGATAAATAGAGGACATACTGAAACGTACAACCACGGATAGTAGAGTAGTGTGACGGTTTTGTATATACCAAAAATAGGTAGGCCGGTACTACAGCATGAAGCATCTGAATCAGTTGGGTCATTGTTTATAGTGCTTGATCTGAGCCAAAACAGAAATTCATGCAAGATCGTATCACGCATTGTAAACAGTACAAGGGGGCATAAAGCTAACTTTTTATCGTGCCCAATCGAAAGAAACCCCAGAAACCAAACCAAACCAATCTAGTACTCGTCGGGATTGACGAATCGGACTCTCTGTCCATTACCAGTTCTCATCAATACACCCATATTCTCGTACTACTCATCAGCTTCCTTCTATCATTCCCGGAAAAGGACATGGGACGTACCTCGAGAACAGTATCCATGAGCTGAGTTTCCGTGAAACCCTTGGCCAAGACCCTCGATCGAACTTCGGTCATTGTCAATTCCTCCATTTCATCCGCATTATCTTCATCTGTACTCCTCTCACGCCTTCCTGGCCCAGTTGCCATTTCCTTAACAATTCTGAAGATCTTGGATGTATCCGTTTGATCCTCGCCATTTCTTCCAGCTTGATGTTCGTAAAGACTGGCTTTTGAGACATCCATCAACCTCAAAGCCTCATCTACATCATCCTGTTTGACGACGGAGTCTAGACGTAATCGAGCCAAAGCTTGGGATAGACGCAAGACGGCAAGAAGAGTTCGTGCAGAGACATAAGAGTAGTTCTTGTCGTCTGCTTCATCTTGTTTTTGCTGTTTACGAAGTTGGACGTAGGATGAAACGATGTATTCAGACATGGCAGGTGGGACGATAGGTCGGACACGTCGACATGCCGCAATGTAATGTCGCATGGTGGTAGGTTCAACAGGTTCGAAATCGAGTTCGGGATGGGTACTGTGCATATGCACATAGGTGACGTGCTGGGCGAGACGCTCGTCATCTTCACGTGTGGGCGTATCGAGGATGAGGAACAAGACGTCGAATCGCGACAAGAGAGCAGCGGGAAGATTGATGTTCTCGACAGGCGAGATTTTGGGGTTGTATCGACCATAGAGGGGATTGGCAGCTGCGAGAATGGAAGTTCGGGCATTGAGGGTAGTGGTAATTCCAGCTTTCGAGATAGAGATAGTTTGCTGTTCCATGACTTCATGGATGGCTGTTCGGTCGGATTCGTCCATCTTGTCAAATTCATCGATACAGCAGATACCATTGTCGGCAAGGACAAGAGCTCCTCCCTCTGTATAGTTAGCGAAAGCGCTTTCGTGCGCACGAGCACGAGCACTCACCCAAAACCATCTCGTCGGTGACGGGATCTCGCATGACTGCGGCAGTCAGACCGACACCAGAGGATCCTCGACCGGTAGTGTAAACACCACGAGGTGCGACCTTGGTCATGTACTTGAGCAATTGAGATTTAGCTACACCAGGATCACCCATTAGGCAGACATTGATATCTCCTCGAATCTTCATTCCATCTCCAACGGTCTTGCTGACTCCTCCAATCAACAGCAGTAATAACGCCTTCTTGACGTCTTCATGACCGTAGATTTCGGGCGCAATCGAGTTGGCCATTCGCGAGTAAAGGTTTGGATCTTCTTTCAACTCCTCGCATTTCTCTTGAATCTCGGGAGTGATTTCCATTGCGTGGTATTGTTTCTTCAGTTGATGAACGTGCGTAGCTTCGAGGAATGTATCCTGGAGTAAACCAGCTCGAATAGCTCGGAAACCAGTGTAGGGCGTTGGTAAGAAGATACCCGAGATATTGACGACATCACCAGGGTTGACGGTTCGAGTAAGAGTACCATACAGATGTATAGTCATGGACCTGGGAATGTGTCCAACCGGAACTTGATCTGCCATTTCTTGAATCTTTACTTCCTGGAATGACCTAAATCGCGACGCTCGAGTTTGCATATGTAAAGCACCAGTGATATTGTTGGTTCGACATTGCGAAGAAGGGCATGCGGTGAGGGGCGTAAAGGTCTTTTGTGCGATTTCTTGGAAGATTTCATTACCGCATGAATCGCATGTGTAAGCGTTCACCAACAGTAAAGGCTTGACTTCGGATACTCGAGTGACGATACCTCGGACCGTAATGAGTTTACCAAGGTGGACACCTCGTACAGCTCGAACAGCAAGAACTTCATGTCGACGAGGAGGTTTGAAGTAGACATTGCTATTTTATCAGTCACCGTCCCACCATATCTGGAGTGAAGTAGGACTCACTATCGCCTCATCAACTCTGGGGGAAAGATGTTGGGATCCCCATTCTCTCCGTTCGCAAGCTGTTCATTGAGCATCCTCCTACTATCCATAATGACATCCAGGACATCAGTCGTATGATCCATCTCGTGATCAGGCTCGGGCATGATTTTATCAATAACTTCAGCAAAGAGCTGGATATATCGTCGTGTATTCCTCGAGATATTGACAAGTAGAGACGCGTCGTGTGTGTGCTTGGACGTCAGTCACCGTCTGCTCTATCTTCACACCAGATGAGATCGCTCACCTCCTGGACATCGTTGAGGTCCACAACGACAGCAGCAGATTGCCTATTCGCGACCTTTCTTAATACTCTCATATACTTGGCTTTACTCCTCTCTTCCCCATTCACATCCAGATCATCAACAGCATCTGCTAAAGCGTCTGCATCCTCTTCATCATCCTCCTCTGCTTCTTGATCATCGTCATCTGGGATCTGGCGTCTACGGGACGAAGAGTCTGCTACGAAACGCGTCAAGAAATCTTCAATTCGAGCTAGTTCTTCTGGGTAATTGATCTAGGACGATCAGCTTGTGACACAGTTGCAGATTTGGCGGCTTACGTCGATGGAAGCCACCGGTAGAACACCTGATGTTGCCATGCTAGCTGTTTGAAGTGTGTTGATAGTAGATACGAGTGAGTGAGGTTGGTACTGATACTAATGTTGATGGTGCTAACAAAGTGACATGAGTCAGGGTAATCTCTTTTCAGGAACAACTATATCAAAAGAACGCGTCGCGTCTTTGCACAGTGGTATATCCATGCAATCCATATCCATGCGAGCACTACGTTACACTACATCCACTACATACCCTTAAGAAGAAGCAACAGATAGCTTAGCAACATCAGGCATATCTTCTGTCCTCTCCACTAGCTTGACTACCTTTCCAATAGCAATAGTCTTTCCTTCATCTCGTAGAGTGAATCGACCAAGCATTTTATAGTCTTCGAACCTCTCGATACAGATTGGTGCAGAGGTTTCAATGAGAGCTTGAACCATCATACCCGTCTTGGCGAATTGTGGGGGTTTCTTACTCTTACGACGCGTCTTTCGCTCAAAGTAATGGAGTAGTGCCTACCCGTCAGCTCCACATGATTGAGTGGAAAGTGAAACATACCGTTATCGTAACCTCCTCGGCGAGAGTGTGGGCGTGTAGTACACACGAGTAACCACCACAGATGATACTCTTGGTCTCCAAAATACTGAGATCGGCTTTGAAGGCAGTGACAGCCTTGACGGGCTTGGAGGGGGAGGTCAAGACGAATCCGGGTAGAATGTCTTCGTCGGAAATACCACGCAGTCGAATACGGATATTATCACCACAGAATGCAGCATCAAGCTCATCGTTGTCTTCAGTATACAGACCACTGACTTCGACGGATGTCTGATAATCAGCTATGACGACTGCCTTGGGAGGTCTAGCTTACCTTGTTGGGCATACACAACAGGGTGTCTCCCTTCTTGACTCGTCCAGACTCGATCTTACCCATGACCATCGTACCCATTTCGTTGTACTTTTCGGAAACTGGGAACATGAATGGCGCATTGACGTCTCGGTCCATGATTTCCATGTTGTCCATGAAGTCGATGAGTGTAGGGCCCCTGTTCGTCAGCGCATGCCCGGCAACAAGCAAAGCTACTCACTCGTACCATCCTCCAATCTTCTTATCAACGGGTTCCTTCATGTTTTGACCCATCTGAGCGGATACAGGGATAAAGGTGAGATCTGTCTTTGGGTTGAATCCAAGTGATTTTAGGAAAGGGGTAATTTTGTTTCGGATCTCGTCAAACCTGTCGGTCAGTATGTGTCACTTGTATTGCATCAGATGCAAGATGCGACTCACCTCTCCTGGGCCCAGTTGACAGTGGTATCATCCATCTTGTTGATGAGAATCACAAGCTTGCTGATTCCATTGTTCTTGATCAGAACCGCATGTTCTCGAGTCTGTCCATCTCGGTCGAATCCAGTCTCGAATTCACCCTTTCGAGCAGACAACACCAGCATGGCAATATCGGCCTGAGCAGCGCCAGTGATCATCGACGGCACGAATGTCTTGTGACCAGGAGCGTCCAAGATCGTATACCTCCTCTTTTCAGTCTCGAAGTATGCTCGTCCCACTTCGACAGTCTTTCCCTGCGCTCGTTCTTCTTTACCAGAATCCAACGCCCATGATAGATACCATGTATCTTTTCCAGCGGCCTTGGCTTCCTGCTCGTACTTTTGCATTGTTCGCTTATCGACTGCTCCAGTAAGGTAGAGAAGTTGACCACCCATTGTCGATTTTCCAGCATCAACGTGACCTGTGAAGATGATGTTCATGTGTCCTTTGATGTTGGGATCCTTCATTCCGTCGTCACCGTACAGATCACGCATGGCATCAACACCAGCGGCGGCTTGCTCCTTGTAGACAGCTTCAGCATCGTTCTTGGCCGAGACTTTGGAGAAGTTGGTGGTTTGAACAGGGGTGGAGGTACCGGTAGATCCCTCGACGACCTTCACAGTGGCGTCGGTGGCGGGAGCGGATGATTCGGCGGCGGGCTCGGCGGAAGCGGGAGCAGCAGCAGAGGTAGATTTTGGGGCGAATTCTTCATCGATATCGTCGGCTTCAGTCTTGGATGGAGCTGGAGCTGCAGGGGTAGGGGCGGGAACGGATGGGGCGGGTGTAGATTTCTTCTCTGCCGGTGCGGCAACAGGGATGGCGGTAGTCGAATCGTCCTTCTTTCCAATACTCAAACTAGGAGCAGCAGCTGACTTTCCCGCGACACCTCCACCTCCGATACTCAAACTAGCGGCAGGTTTGGGTTTATCCCCTCCAATACTCAAACTGGCGGGAGCCTTGGCTCCACCTCCGATACTAAGACTCGCAGCAGGTTTGGCTCCGCCAATCGATAGTGAAGGCGATGAGGTACCGACAGGTGGTCCGGGTGTGAAGCTTGGTGGCGTGAAACCCTTGACTGAGCGGGGTTCATACGTCCTTTGTTGAGGTTGTTGCTGGGAAGGGGGAACGTATGATTGTTGAGCGCCGGGGACATAGGCTTGTTGTTGAGGAGGGTAATATTGCTGTTGACCACCGTATCCTCCGTGTTGCTGTTGAGGGTATCCTTGCTGAGGATAGCCTTGTTGACCGTAGGCGGAATATGGATCGTATTGGCCAGGCTGCTGAGGCGGTTGCTGACCGGGTTGTCCTTGCTGTTGCTGAGCTCGAGGAACGAAAGGTTGTTGTCCACCTGGTCTGAAAGCGTATGCTCCAGGATTGAATCCTCCTTGCTGTCCTGACATGTTGGAAGTGCCGAGAGAGTTGACTAGTAGTAGAGGGCCTTGTATACAAGGATGAATATAAATTATGCACTACTCGTAGCTGAATACGTATAGAATGGGATCGCTTCTTTGAGGTTTCATATTTACCCAATTTAATACCACGTCATTGCTATACTACTAATCAGTCCAAGCTTAAGCCTCCACCTAAATCCAAAATCCAACTCGAATCAACTTGCAATACTCCCCCCTTGGTGCATGCTCACTTTCTTAGCAAGGCGCTCAATTATCTTTATACCAAGCATACTCAAATACCCTCGGATAGCATTCAGAAATATGTCGTCAGTCGATCAATTCGTTGCGGACGTCAAGGCAGCCGACCCCTCTTTGGTCGGAGAGTCGGATAAGGACAAGACCGAGATTCAAAAGTTGTCAGGGGACGTCGAGGGTTTGAGCAAGGATCTGCCCGTGAGCTAAATTGACTTTGTGATAGTCACTGGTAGCTGACTGTCAGGCCCTCAATGAGAAGCTCACTCCTCTGACCTATCTTTACGCGAACAGACCTACATTGGCGGATGTCTCGTTATACTGCCACTTGCACCCTCAGCTCGTAAGCCGATAGCCCAAACTCGTGAGCGATAGCTAACGATAAGGTGTCCACACCCGCATCTCAACACCCATCCCAACCTTCTATCCTTCGATACTTCCTTCAGATCCAATCCCTTCAATCCGTCCAATCCGCTCAATCAAAGAACCCAAACTCATTCCCTCCCCTAGACGTCGACGTTTCCACCTTGACAACCCCCGAGCGAAAGGTTATTGCTCCACCAAAAAAAGAGAAGAAGGACAAGAAGCCTGTAGCTGCAGAGGCAACTACTGCCGGAGGAATCGTCGGAGCCGTCACTGATGCCGTCGCAGCTGCTGGATCAGCCGTCGGATCAGCTGCTGAGGCAGTCAAGAACGCCGTCGTCGGAGAGGGAGAGGCAGCCGCACCCAAGGAGGGTGGAAGAAAGGACAAGAAGGAAAAGAAGGAGAAGAAGGAGAAACCAAAGGTTGAAGCCAAGGTCGAGACTGGTCCTATGCCTTCAATGATTGACATGCGTGTCGGAAAGGTTCTGGACGGTATGTCAGCTGCTCAATGCAGCGTCCTCAAGTGCTAATGACTAGTCAAGAAGCACCCCGAAGCAGACAGTTTGTATGTCGAGCAGATCGACATTGGAGAGGCAGAGCCCAGGACAGTCTGCTCCGGTTTGGTCAAGTACATGACCGAGGACGAGATTCGAGGAGCTACCATCATTGTCATCGTATGCCCAAGCTGCTCAGGATATGTAAGCTCGATCAGCTGACCACTAGTGCAATCTCAAGCCAGTCACTATGCGAGGTGTCAAGTCTTATGCCATGCTTCTCTGTGCATCGTCAAAAGACGGCAAGGAGGGAGGCGTAGAATTCGTCCTACCCCCAGCAGGATCTCAGCCAGGAGAGAGGATCTACTTTGAAGGCGAAAAGTACGAGAGTAAGCTATTATTTTGTCGAAAGCCCGATACAAAGCTGACATGCAGGTGCTCAACCCGAGACTCAATTGAACCCCAAAAAGAAGGTTTTCGAGACTATCCAACCTGTGAGCTAACACTCCCCACTCTGGATACAAGCTGACATGCAGGGCTTCATCACTCTCGACAATCTCGACGCAGCATGGGTTGACCCAGAGACCAAATCAGTCCACAAGATCCGAACAAAGGACGGAGTTTGTAAAGCCAAGTCATTCGTCGGCGCTAGTCTCTCATAGTCTCAACCAGCTACTCTGCAACGACACGCTCGGATGTATGCATGGAATCTATGTGAAATGATAATAAACAGGCTGGCTACATTTCTGTCAAATGTCCGTAATGATGAGAAAAAATGCGACTGATAGCAGGAGCCTTGAAATGAGAGGGGAAATTAGGGAAGACGCAGTGATGAAGGGCATGACAGGCGACGTGTCAATGTGTTGGATGGGGAGTGTCGATGATTGACAAGATCACTTGACTAGGTTCTTGATATCGTCGGGACCGGACAAGACACCGCTCTTTCCGAATTTGACACCCCTGACCCACTCAAGCCCTTCTCCTCCATATGAAGCTTCGGGTACTACCTCGACCTCAACCCCCCAAGCCAACTCAGCTCCCTGAGCTACCAACCACCTCTTTTGCTGAGCTAGCAGATCCTTCCTTGATGTCTCTGGGCAATCCGTCTTGCTACCAGGAGCGTTCTTCAATGGTGAAAACTCTTCAGCTCGATCGACTTCCAAGACACAAAGGACATTGGTAAAGGGGAACACATCGAATACGAATAACTCAAGCTTCATTCCGTTCGGGGAAGTTGGCTTGATCTCAGCACCGGTTTCCAGGTCGACGGTGGGGATCTTTTTTCGTGCGATATGGAAAGCCATCTTTTTCTCCATTGCTTCGACAGATTCGAGGAAATCGGTAGTGTAGAAATGATTGACAATATTGGCGGCTCGGAATGCTAGTTGACCATCTCCAGTCCTCATTTCTGATTTCTCTTTCGATAATTCAGAATACTCGACTACACTGAATTTATCGCCTCGAACAGCTAGGACACCGACTGATTCGGATGGATCGGTCTTTCGAACAACTTTGGATCCAAGTGGAGCATTTCGCTCGATACAAGCACCGACAAAGACTGGATCGGCGACTTTACCGAGACAATTGTCGACGCAGTAACCGTGGATGTATCTGATACCGTTGGCCTTCAAGTCGGAAATGACTGTGCGGGGAGAGTCACGGGTGAGGGGTCGTCGAAGAGCGGCGTATAGTCCACCATTACCATCTGGGGCGACGGATACTGATGATGGGGTGTTGAGGAGGAGTTTACCATCGTCAGACAGTGCAGGTAGGACACCTATCATTAGCCGCTATGGTAATCGTAGTTTTGCGTAACTCACCCTGCTCAAAGAAGATGACATTATCCTTGCTCAATCCAAAGTAGTCCATGCTTTGGAAATACTTTTCCGTCTCTTGCCTCGTAGGCCCACTGGTCATGACATACCACTTGATCCTCACACTTCCTTCTCCTTTACCAGAAGCCTGCTCTGCCAATCTCTCCAATTTCCCGATCCTCTTTGCCTGATAATCAAACAGACTCCTACCACTGGGCAACTTCAAGTCGTACATTCCCTTTGGCGATGTTGACCCTAGCCTGGTTCCCTGTCCACCGGCAAGCAAGAGCACAGCAACGGTGTTTTCGGAGATAGCTTTCAGACCAATCTCCCTCCATCTAGCTTCATCTTGAGGGTTGTTGAGGATAGTGGCACAAGCTTCGTCAGGGAGGGGAATGACCTCGTCTGGCGAAGGAGAAGGAGTTCGTGATCGACCGATGAGATTGGTGACGCCAAGTCTGGAGTCGAGGGATTTAGTCTCGACGGGTGGTGTAGAAGCTGAGACTGCATTTCGGTAGATTCTGTTGACGCGCTCGACATCGATACTGGCTAGTTGTTCGAGAAGGGAAGATTGATCTTTGGGCGATAGGTTATCGTAGAATGCAAACACATGACCTTGACCAGCATAGTCGTATAATTGGCGGAGCTTGGATAGCTGAGCGGGATCGGGCGAGGTGCCGTTTGTGGAGGTTGTCATGGTAGAGGTGTAATGCGGTTGTGTTGTTGATGTTACTGGTAGTGAAGGAAGATAGTTATGTGAAAGTAGTCTGCTGTGTAAGCTCCAATGCTCGCTTGCTCTTGCTTGTTCCGGACAAGTTGATAAGAGTCACAAAGGAGTGCTAAAGGTATGTAACGATGACCATCTGTCACGCAAAGTTCAAAGTGGGTGGTGGCTGACAAGAAAGAGGGTTAAATTACATGTCGTCCGAGTAATCCACCCATATAGGGTCAATGCGGAACTTTAGGTGGGGGTGTAATGAGAGGGGATAGAAGTAACGGGAGCAGTGCACTAACCTTGATTATACCTCTATCAAAGGAATCGGCAGGCTAGGCGAATAGGGGGAAAGAAGTCGAAAGGAGGGTGTTCAAGTGTGAAAAGCGGAATGGGGCGGTGACTTCGTTGGTTTGTGTGT
>Ga0265780_10011095_pt1 | contig 10690 bp, 8 predicted proteins | sample P1T30metagenome_FD_192432 | JGI IMG/M metagenome (GOLD analysis project Ga0265780, IMG submission 192432) | Plant litter microbial communities from East Loma Ridge, Irvine, California - P1 T30 | ecosystem: Environmental > Terrestrial > Plant litter > Unclassified | place: USA: California... | reverse complement strand
ACGTGCCAGTAGGCGATGGTGTAGGGCCCTGCCCAGAGACGTAAAGCTACCCAGCTCTCCGTCAACGGAAGCCAGCCGTCTTTGGCCCAGAGACGAGTTGAGCCGCCTCTGCCGCTGAAGGATAACTTTTGGCCCGAACCCAGAACACTGTCCATGACCACCTCGCCACCAGCGACAGGCTGGCTGTAGTAGAGGTCGGGTGAGAGTAGCGCGGCGTCTGCTGCATTCTCGCCCTCTGAACCTGGCGTCGAGCCGTCGGCATGAACGGGTGGCGTGGTGGCTGATAGCTTGTATGTGCCGCGTATGGTTGGCGAATCGAAGACGAGCTTGGAATATTTGAGGTCCTTGGTGGTATAGAACGAGTACGATTTACCGGTACTGTTCCATATACCGTAGGTGTAGCCAGGGCAGTCCAGAATAGTAGACTCCTCGAGGTACTCAAGCATCTTGTGGTGCTTGCCGTCCCCAGTATTAGCGAAAAAGTCCACTCGCAGGTTGCCTCTACCGAAGTAGTGCATCGAATAGTCGCGTGAGAACATTATCGCCAAGAGTGAAACGCCCGTGTGGGACATGCCATCAAATTCCCATTGTTCCCAGTTGGTCTTATTGATATTTGGGGTAATTTTGATCGAGTTGATGGGATCGGATGGGGATGAGGAAAAGTCATTGGGACCGTCGAGCACTTCGAAAGCTGTGCTCCTGCTGATGGTACAGGATTCGTCGTCCCAATTTGGGTTCAGGTCGTCATCAACGGGCAATCCTGAGGAACCCAGAGGTAGCTGATGCAGGTTTGCGGCGGTAAATAGTAGGAAGAACGACGCAAGAATGAGTGTCGTGAACATCTTCGACATGGTACTGGAACTGAGCTAGTGCCTAATCACTGCGGTAAGTCGTCTGGAACAAAGGAATTCGCTCGCGTATTACCTTCATGATACGGGTCAAGCACGGATTCAAAGTGTTTCTCTTCTTCACAACCACTACAAAAAGTCCCGAAAACTCCTGGCATGCACTTCGCTACCTCTGGAAAGTCCCGACCCTGCTCATTCAACTTCCGAGCTTCCGAAGAGCGCCAAAGCTGCCGCCCTAGAGTATTTTCCGCCTGGGCCGAGAGAAATGTGGTAAGCTTACTATCAGAGTGAAAAGCAGTGAGCTGCATCTTGGGTACGCTATGAATCTGAGTGACTCGGCATACTGGGACTGCATTTTTCTACAGAGTACCAGACAATGGCAACATCAATTCTCCCAGCACTACCCCCACAGCGGCAGGCTGTCGTGCAGTCAGCCACGACACCTGGGACCTTTGACCTCCGCACTGACCTGCCCATGCCAACCATGTCAGCTGACCATGTTCTCATCAAGGTGAGCGCAGTGGCAGTTAACCACTGGTAAGTCGTGGCTGTACGCGATGCATGTGATTTGTGTACTGACTTCGTACCTCTGCAGCGACTACAAGATGCCAGCCCGAATACACTGTCCCAATACGGTCGACGGCTGCGACTTCTCAGGTGGGGTCGTGCGTGTTGGCGACGCTGTTGCCAGCACCCCTGGCAGTCTGAAAATTGGCGACCGTGTTGCTGGCGCTCAGATGGCCTCCCAGGCTCGACGACCCTGGTCGGGTGCCTTCACTGACTACATCGCGGAGAAGCCTGACAACTTGTGGCGTGTTCCCGACCACTTCTCTTGGGAGCAGGCGGCTTCGATAGGGTGCGCTGTGGCCAGCAGCGTGGGAATGGCGCTCTGGTGGGAGATGAAGCTGCCTGGAACGCCCGAGGAGCCGACTTCAGACTCCAAATTCGTTCTCGTCTATGGTGGATCTACGGCTAGTGGAACCTTTGCCATGCAGTTGTTGAAGATGTGAGTGACCCATCGTTTTCCTTTCACTAGGAAGTGTCGTGAGCGTATGATGATGAATCTAACGTATCCCTAGGTCGGGCTACCGAGTCATCACGACCTGCTCTCCTAAGAACTTCAGACTAGTGGAAGAGTACGGAGCCGAGAAGGCATTTGATTACCACTCGCCGACGTGCGGAGAGGATATACGAGCATACACCAAGAACTCCTTGGAATATGCACTAGACATCATTACCGAAGCGAGGTCTATCCGCCAGTGCTACGCAGCCATTGGACGTGGTGGTGGCAGATACATTGGATTTGAGCTCTTGCCGGATGATCTTATGGCCACAATGAGGAAGGCCGTCAAGCCATCCTGGGTCATGGGCTTGGAGGTGGCCGGATTGGAGTTGGAGCTGCCAGGAGGGTACTATCGCAAGGCCAACCCCGAACTGCATGACTGGCTTCATGGGTGGATCAAGCGCTTCGCCGCGTTGCTTGAGTCCAAAAGATTGAAACCACATCCTATGCAGATCAATCCGGGCGGATTAGCAAAGGTGATTGATGGACTGGGAGTCTTGCAGCGAAAGGAAGTCTCAGCGCAGAAGCTAGTGTATCCTCTGTATGAAAATTAGACGCAAGTAAAAGTAGCCATAGGCCATTACGACTCGGTCTAGTCATCAAGGAATGACATTGACTCCTTGATACTAGCTCGGATCGACTCTACATACGACTTGCTACCATGCAGTGATTTGACATCCTCCTGTGCCATAACGGCCCAAAACAATCGGAGTCGGGATGGACTGGAAAATATTCCCGAAGCGCCCGCACTAGATGAGAAGGCTGCCTCGCCCGAGAGGCAGTACTCGGCTGGAATGCCCATGCGACACTCTAGTGTCTGCACCTGGCACTGAATAGCGTCCAAGATGCCTGTGGCATACGCCTTGAGGGGCATGTCTTGAAGTGCGGAGACACCACCAATGCGGAGTACCGATTTGACTTTGATGGATCTATACGATTCCGGCGACACGTGGCAGAGGTATTTGTGTATGCGCTGGAATAGCGAGTCGAAGAGCCTCATCAACGCAAGGTAACTTGACAGGACTAGAAGCAGAGTTTCCGTGTTGAGTGTATCCTCGGTCTGCGTGTATAATTGGACAGTCGGTGTCAGGCTCTGAATTATCCCGGTGAACTCTTTGGTGCATGTCAGAAGTAGAGCTGCTGGATTTTCGACATCTCCCCCCACGGCATCATCTTTGCAACGCTGTTGGACTTTGGCGGCGTTTGAATAGTATGCGTCAATAGTCGTAATGCGGTGGTCTATTTCCTCACGGAACATTACTAGAGAGCTTGCCGGACTGGAAATCTGTGGTAGTGGTGTTGGCGGCATAAACCCCTCCCCAAAATTGAGGAGCGGGTCGATATTCACATCGAGAGCGGTGTTAGAGGTCACGCCCATGTCGAGCATCATGTCGAATTCGTCGTCTGCACCTGGGAGTCCCTGAAGTCGTGATGGAGCGCCAAGCTGATCTGCTAGGTAGACGCTGTCCTCACCCGACGCGGGACTTTGATCCATTGAAGATGGATAGGAGTCGAAGAAGCCGGAAATATCGCCCGTCGCACCCCAGAAATCTGGTAATGGCTCATGAGCGGCAGGGTCTCTTGGCGAAGGAAGGTGCTCGGCGGGATCGAATGCTTTTGTAGGCGCGGGCTGCTTCGACATCCCGGCTGTATGGGCGTTGTCGTGGTTCGCGTCCTGTGACTTCGACGCGCGATGGGCTCGGGGCGAGGCAACGGCGTGACGCTGCTTGGGCGGTCTTCCCGGATGACCGGCAGCGCCTGTTACGCATTGCGCGCCCATGTAGCAGCAGCGAGCGCACGCCGCCGTGCTGTCTTGGGCGCGAAGGCATCGAACTCGCTTTGCCCTGCACTGGTCGCACGCGGAGCGCCGGACTGCGGACTTGTGCATACCTTTAGTTGGTGTCGTGTTTGGACAGACGCGGAAATGGGAACCTTGGAATGGAAAGCAACCGAGCTAAAGGATAGGTGTTCGCATAATTTGTTCAGGATAGGCTGACTGTTGTTGCGAGGGTTAGTCACGTGGTAAACCCCCCGAGGAGGGTTTGTGATTAGCCAATCGGAAAGCGTTGCCCCACTTTAAACCGGGGCCATGCTGAGGTGCGTGTGAAGGAGCGTGGTGACCAGTTTCTGGGATTCACGGTCGAACGCTGGTGAATTCATCTCGTGTACTTTGGTTTCAGACTCTGAAGTTATGTTCATGGGCTAGCAGTTGTTACTAATACACCTGCATCATTGAGCTACCTAAGTATGGAATCAAACGTTCATTCCGCTGGAGAAACTCTATGTATGTGTGGCTTCCATCCCCTGTTGACATCTATAGGCGATGGATAGAGCTACGATGCTGGAGCCTCATCCTTTGTTGTACCTTTCGCTTCCTCCTCGGTAGGCTTGTCCTTACTCTCTGTCATGCCAAATTCGGTGTCATTCTCACTCCTGAGCGGCACCTGCTTCAGCAGAGCAGCAGCAATAAGACCCACTCCACCAAAGGCAATGGCGACCTGCCAGGATCGTTGGAGCGCGGTGCTCTGTACGGTGATCACTTGCGCACGCGTCTGAGCGGATAGCGTGTCAAGAAAATCGACTTCAGCTGCTCCGTACGCGCCACCGGTCATGAAAAGAGCCGCTACCGTTGTGTCGCTGATAGTCCCCGAGCGAGCCAGCTGTGCAGCTCGGTTGGTATAGACGGTACCGGCGATGGCTACGCCCCACAAGACGCCGAAGCTTCGCATGAAGCCCCAAGTGGCCGTCGCTACTGCGGTATCCTTGTCAGTTAGAGAGGCTAGCAACGCGGGAAGCATTGCCCCCATGCCGAAGCCCGCGCCAAAGGACTCAAGCACCTGAAAGCCCACCCACGCACCTGCACTCGACGTCTCATCCAGGAGTGTGAACACGCCAAATCCGGCGACAATCAAGGCGAAGGCAGTGACGAGAATGGGCTTGTAGCGGCCGAACCTGCTAAGTAGAAGCCCGCCGATGATCGCACCTGGGAGAAGTGCGAGGATGGTGGGGAGAAGGTATATGCCGGCGTTGTATGCATCTACTGCGAGAACGCCTTGGAAATATACCGGGAGGAAGTAAAGTGTCCACATGGTGACCATGCCGTGGAGAAAGGCGAGCAGAAAGACGATGAGGCTCATAGAGTTCCCAAAGAGCCGGAGCGGCATGATGGGGTTTGGCGTGAGGCGGGCATTGCCTTCGAGTGCGATGAAGCCACCTAACGTTGCCAACCCAACCAAGAGCGGTACGAGGACTTGGTAAGAGGACCATGAATACCTTCCTCCTGCCCAGCCAATGGCAACTAACACCGGAGCGCAGCCGCTGACGAAAAGCGCGTTGCCCAGCCAGTCGAGGCTCGAAGCCTTGGTGGCCCAAGTCTGGGATTTATCGTATTTGACCTTCAAAAAGAGGAACAACAATATAACTGCAGCACCGCCAATTGGAAGAGCCATGTAGAAAGCCCAGCGCCAGGTGCTGTAGCTCACGAGCAGTCCGCCGAAGAAAGGACCAAGAGCAGCTCCGAGACCGACCATGCCAAACACGGCGCCCATGTAAGTACCTCTCTCGCGAAGTGGTACCAAGTCACAGATGATGATCTCGCAGAGGACGGCGACTCCTGCTGCTCCAATACCCTGCACTGCTCGGCCACCGATCATTTGGGATATATTGGTTGCTCTATGCATTCATCTCATTAGCAAAGACTTCGAGCTTGACGAGAAAAGCCAGATCGCGATTCGAGCACCAGCGGGGTGACAACTTACCCGCCACAAACACCGCTCCCTATCATGAAGACGACCGCGGATATGATCATTGGCCATCGGCGACCGAATACATTAGCGAGCTGTCCATACATGGGCATCAGAGAAGTCCTACACAGATTAGTTCCCGCGTTCATCGCTCGAGTGTGAGCCTTTTGTTCCAAAGAGCCTTACATGGTCAAGAAGTATGCATTAGAGACCCAGATGAACTCTTCGCCCCCACCCAGATCGGCGACGAGCGATGGCATAACCGTCGAAGTGACTGTGGCCTCCAGAGCCGTGAGAAGACTCACTAGCGAGAGCACAACCATGATAGCCCAGAACCTTGGACCCTTCTGGAACTTTGACGGGTTCTTCTCCGTTGTTGGATCCTGTGCATCGACCGAAGCTTGTTTTGACTCCGGGTTCCGGACGGCTGGGTCTTGCTGTGTCATCTTGCACAGCTAGGATGACAGGTTTGGGTAGCTTTGGGACCTTTCGGGCGATAGGTAGACCGTGTGGCTGGTACCAGAGCTGTAGTACAATGATGCGTGAGCAACGGGCGGTGTTAAAACCTTGGTGTAGTAAGTTGATGGAGCGTCTGGGAATAGTTGCACCTTCGGTTACATGGGAGAAGCTGTGTGCGCCTACGTATTCAATGGTGCATGAAGTCTGGTAACCACCGCGGAGGGTTTCGTTGGATGGGTATGATCGGCCTCGCAGGGTTTTGCGATCCTCCGCGGTTGATACGATGAACGTGGAAGTGATTCGACTCGGTCGACAGGCTTCCTGCAGGTGGCCTGACCGTTACGGCGTTCAAGTGTGAATAAGCCCCCAAACGCATGTTGGTAGATACCTCACTTCCTTTCACCGGTGTATACATTCCGTACCTTGATTAGGTTAGCGTGCCGGCGTTTTTGCCGGCGCGGGTAATATCAAGCCACATCTTCAGCCACAGATGGTCACCGCGCAACGTTTCCGGTAAGCATGCTACATTCGCGTGTCTCATATACATATTGACTCTACCAAACCCAACAAGTATATGACGCGATTAGATGACGAGAGCTGCGAGTAAGACGAAAATAGGATAAAGTCGTCCTCAGGTCGTAGCAGAGAAGTCCTTCCCCATGTAAGAGGCGTCCTGGCGTGACTTCGCAATCAGGTCCCCACCCAGCCTACGGGTGGCTCCTGCGGGTGGCCCAACGGCCCGCCGCCGTATCCCGCGTTTTGGGGTCGCACTGTCACGCCTTCGTTTAATGTACCAACGATTTACCATGCATGCTGCTCGGCGACCTTGAATCCTTTACGGCAAGTCCCATTACATCCCGTCAATTGGACGAGGAGCCAAAAGGATGCCCTTAGGGACATTGGCTTTTTCTTCCATCCACTAACACATCGCAATTATGCCACAACTGCACACCTCAGCTAGCATTCTGATCCTTCACATTCCGCAACGCTCGGGAGAGCAGGTTTCTTGATCGAGTGGTTGCTGTGTCTGCACCACCAACTCCCCGCCGAGCAGCAGTACGCCGCTCTGGGCACTGCGATAAGCACCTGGTCTGCGGGACAGGACAACAATAGCGTCAATCCTATCAGCCTTCTCGTGTCATACAAGGTTTTCTGCTGTACACCATTAACCTCACGTAAGACGGTCATAGCACTATCGCAAGCTTGCCGAGAAGTCTCACTTACTCCTGTAGCTGAAGACTAGCCTTGGTTTATACATTGGGGAGGCACGGCATATAGTTCGCACTATCACCATCGTTCGTCCTTACCTGTCTAGGTGTTACCAACCTAGCATGTCCTCGCATGGTTTACACGCTGGCCTTTCTTTGTTCCCAACATGTCACGCCTAGATTCTTCCAGCTGCTTCTCGGGTTGCAAGTCAGGGTCTCTAGTGGAGAACCCGAGAAAAGAAAAGTCCCAACAGCTGGCTTGTGACAGGTGTCGAGGTCAAAAGCTCCGATGCATACGGAGCTCGAACTCTAAGACCCCTTGCGAGAGGTGTCAGAAAGCTGGTGCAACATGTATCATCGATACCGGGGTACGTATGGGAAGACCGAGACGGGCAGACAAGGAGCAGCCTCGAGAGAACAGCGGCAGTGCTCACCACCCATCCCAAACTACACGATCATCACCTCCTCCCGAAGCTGAATCTCAAACGAGAACCGCTGTCGACTTTGCCATGGATACCGATGCCTGGCTAGTACATGATCTCGACGACACACCGGTTGACCCAACGCTTCAAAGTGTTACGGTTCAGTATCTTGACCCCTTCGACTTTGCACTGCCTGGGGAAGGTACGCTCGACGACGAATCGGTAAACCTACCGACCGAACACTTTCTCATTCCAAATATGGATCTCTCCGCGGACCATTCTATTCCAGCTCGCACCGAATACGAACAAGCAGCAATCGGTTTCATCGAGCCACTCAACGGACGCAGTCGCTATTCACCGATGCGCCAGGAGATAATGCAAGAGTTGTCAGATTTGAACATGCAGCTGTCCCGACAGTTGGGCGCGGCAACCTCTACAGGAACTGGTTTTACGAACAATGACTCGGCTTTGGGTCTGACGGCTTTGGCTACACCACCGGAGGAGAGCCGAACGCTCTGTGATACTGTCGTCTTTATGATGCAAAGCCTCCAAACCTACCACCGGCTGCTCGTGGATATCGTCAGACCCAATCACTCCGCTACGTTCGGCTCACACGACAACCGCAAGTTTAGCACTGTGACCAGCAGCTGCCTAAGCCCGGTCGAAGAGTTGGACATTGATGACTCAAGAAGCCGCATATCTGAGACGACAGGCCGATCGCCACTGAAAAGGCGTCGAACAGATAGCAGCGTCGACTTCAGTGTAGCGCACGAACCGTCTCACAGTACTAGTGTTGACATGCCTACGAGTCTTCTGCTACTGTCTTGTCACACAAATCTCCTGCACCTCTGTCGAAATACCTTTGCCGCCATTCGAGCAGGGTTGTTCGCCACACGTCGCCAAATCAATCTTTTCACGATCTCATTCCTCAACATAATGGATGTCTCCCTACCGCCCGATCCGGATCTGCAAATAATTGTCCTCATTCAAGCTGTGGTGAGAATGGTGGATAAAATTGGCCGTTTACTGGGCTACCCGAACGAATGCGAGGCCGGCTCAAGCGGTAATAGATGCGAGAGCGATACTCGCAGCAGTGTCATCCCGCGGCACCTCCTTGAACTGATGCTGAAAAGCGAAGGATGCGGAAATGGCTCGGCAGATAGAGCCGGGACTAAGGCGCTGAAGGAGGAGATCCGAGGATTACATGAGCTCGTATACAAGCCAGTATGAAGGATATCGATGTGTGACAACATCGAGCGGCATTTTGAGCAGGTAGACTTTCATACACACCGTCAATAAGATTATAGACGTACCACAGATTTAGGAGAGTTGACCGTTCAACTTTTTCGGGGCCGAGCCCGAGAAGTATACACTTAGGATACTCTAATGCGCTTTTGGGTGTCCTAAATCATGAGTAAGCATACCACATACCCGTGGGAGCGGTACTGCCCAAATCTATGGGGGTAATCCGAGCCGAGTAAGCTTCGGTGAATTCGCCTGGGACATGATTGCCGAGTGGCGTGATTTTGACGCGCTGTCAGACGGTCAGACGTGCCCATGTATTCGGGACTTTCCAATCTTCCCACATCATACGTTCCAGCTCAGTTTGGAAGCAAAGGGACTGATGCAATCACAGGGATAAATCGCGTGCAAGAAGGAGACCTCTCAGCTGTCAGTTCCAAAGCTTCGCAAATTCCAAATATTGCTTAATCCGAAAGCACGGGAACCAGCTTTTTGACTCTGTCAACTTTACGTTCTTGCCTGCCTATCGATCGGACCAGCCATGTCACTCGTCGAGATCTCTCTGCCGCTTCTTCGCCTCAGTCCGGCGCTCGTGTCCTCTATGACCCTCATGTTCGCCCTCGACGAGCACCTGATTTTTGGGACCTGGGTGCAGGGTCCCATCCGCCCACTGGCAAACTCTAATCTTCCTGCCTGGTGGACCAGGGGCGGTCTTCGATGGCAGTGGGTCCTTATCATCTTCTACCCCATCAACTACCTTCTCGGCATTCTCAACTTGCTTATACCCGAGCATCAATATGGCTCGACAACGTGGTATGCATGGGGACTATTTTTCAGCTTAGCCCACATGCTTTTTGCGCCAACGGCTCTGCAGCGCATCGCGGCTATCGAGAAGAACGTTCCAAAGGGCAATGTTGTCATCTCCATGGAATCTTGGCTTCGGATGAATTGGATTAGGGCTTGGACTACGGATCTACCGGCTTGGTTGTGCTTCATCGTTGCTGCGCTTAAGGCGCTGTGACAGTTCGTAGTGAGCAGGTTGGAAAGGACAATGTGGATGACGGCGTCGATAGAGCGGAAATGAGAAGGCGAAGTGGGGCCGGTAGATTGCAATATTGAATGTCGCAATATGTGACCACAGCGGGTGTGAAATAATGATCGAGGACTAGCCCCCATCCTTGACAGAATTGTTGAGCGTGCGATGTGCTGACGATGCGAGCTCTGTACGAAGTGACTCCACATGTCCACGTTCACGATAGGGGTGAAGCTTTGGCCGTCTACGCCCGGGCCCACTCACTAGCCTCACGCTAGCGGACCGGGCTCCCGGAGGCTCTTTGGTTGGATGATTTCTATCTACCAGAACATTAAAGACTTCGAGACGGGGGAGGAAGGCGTTGCATATTATTGGTATATATATATGTATATATATATATATATATCTGGTACAAACCAAGAGCTCATGCTTGTTGCTAAAGTACCTGACAAAGAAAGATTTTGCAAACGCGCGGCTACATCGGTTGCGCCAGATCACCTAAACGCGTGGCACATTGTCCAGCACAACATCCATTGCCCATGTGATAATCTCTCTACTGCCCCAGATACATCGCACTGCAGCACATCAACAAAAGAGCCGAGTGAGGGACAAAGCTTTCCCCTAACTGCGTGTCGGAATAGAGCGCTACCAAGGCCAGAAAACAACCAATCG
>Ga0265780_10011093_pt1 | contig 10692 bp, 10 predicted proteins | sample P1T30metagenome_FD_192432 | JGI IMG/M metagenome (GOLD analysis project Ga0265780, IMG submission 192432) | Plant litter microbial communities from East Loma Ridge, Irvine, California - P1 T30 | ecosystem: Environmental > Terrestrial > Plant litter > Unclassified | place: USA: California... | reverse complement strand
GTCGAGGTGCTCAGCGTAGTTATTGAACGTGTTCAGGGACACGATGCCCAGCAACTCGACCAGTGCGGCCTTGCCGTAGCCCTGGGCAAAAAAGGCGTCGAGGTTGGCCTACTTCAGGAAGCCGCGGCTTTCCACTACGTCGCGGGTGAGTACCGAAATAGCGTTCGGCCTGGGGTCGGCTCCGGTTTGCTGGCGCAGGGCCACGGTCTGGGCTTCGGTCAAGCCGTGGTGCATTAGGCCCATCTGGGTGTGGGCCGACACGCAGTAGTAGCATTGGTTGGCTTCGGAGGCAGCCAGGAAAATAGCTTCCGCTTCTTTACCGTTCAGTACGCCCTTACGCAAAGTTTCGGCCCAGGCAATGGAGCGTTGAGCGCCCGCGGCGAGTGCGCGAACGGGGCGTAGAGGTTGGGCACAAAGCCCATTTTCTTTTGCAAACCATCAAAAGTGGCTTTGGCTGCTTCAGGAGCGGTTGCGCGGCTGAGAACTCCGAGGTTGGTCATGAGTTAAAGAGAGTTGTAAAATCAAGCATTAATGTTTAGAACATTGATTTTGACAGTAACGCCACAGCCGGGCGAGGTGCCCGGCTGTGGCATTGCGGCGGCATCGAATTAGGCCGGCACAGCTTCCAGCTTCCGGGCGGCGGGGAAATCAATCGGAATCTGGGTAATGTTGTGCAAGTAGTTAGCGAAGGTCTTGTCGGCTACTAGGGCCACGAGGTCGACCAGGCCTTTTTCATCGTAACCCAGGGCGAAGAAGTTTTCGAGCAGTTGGGCTTCGGGCCGGCCGTGGTTTTTGGTGATGCTGGCGGCTAGACGGGTGATGGTGCTCAGGCGTGCATCGGCGTGGGTGCCGGCGCGCAGCTGCACGGCGTCGTCCTCCGAAAAGCCGTTCATCTTGCCGATGGCGGTGTGGGCGGCTTGGCAGTATTCGCAGCCGTTGACTTGTGATATGGCCAGAAATACGGCCTCACGCTCTTTGGCGTTGAAGCTGCCTTTGGCCTGCGCGTTCTGGAAGGCCAGGTACGAAGTCAGGGCATTCTCAGAGTAGCCGATGGTGGCGTAGAGGTTGGGCACCATGCCAAAGGCATTCTGCATGTGGTCGAATACGCCTTGTACGGCGGGGGTTACTTGCTCGCGGGTTGGGACTTGGAAAGTACGCATTGGATTAGGGGTTGAGGGTTTTGTAAAAGTGACCATGCAAAAGCGGCATTTTCAATGTTATAAACTTCAATGTTTGTAACATTGTTTTAAAAAGGTCGAAATATTTTTCTGGGTGCTCGGGAAAGCTGCTCAGAGCTGGTTTTAGCAGGAATTTTAGCCAGGCGCAAAGTATACTATCCCGGCGAGCCAGGAATGGACGTGGTTCAGCAAGGCACCTTGCCCCAGATTGGTTTTGACGCAATGGCTGCAATTGCTAAATTCTACCCCAAAGCGCGGGTGCTGTACTCAGCAACTTACCAGCTCTACAAATTGACGGGCTTCAGGTACGATATGGGCTAGAAGCCCACCCCTATCCGGAAACCCGTGCCCAGTCGCTGGCCACTTTGCAGCGCGGTGTAAAAATCCACCCGCACTACTTTCAGGATGTGCTCGATGCCCGCGCCCAACTCCACGTAGTGGCCGGCCTGGCGGGTGGTAAGGTAGTTGAATGAAGCCACTTCCTGCCATTTCAGCTTGCGCAACAGCGGGACTTTATCGAGGATGAAGCCATTGAAATGGTGGTCGTAGTGAGCTTCGAGGTAGGTATTGTTGGTGCTGAAGCGGTAGTAGTCCAGCAGCTGGAAGTAGCTGAAGTTGCCGGTGAGGATGGTCTGGTTGCCGGAGAAGTGGCGGTAATCGATGAAGGTCATGCTCTCCTTTTTGCCCACGAAGCCACCCACGTTCACCCGAAAGCTGCTGTTGCCCAACAGGCCCAGCGAAAGATTGTCGCGCACGCCGGCTTGCAGCAGCAGGTAGCGCACGTCGGCTCCCAATACGTGCGGAATGGCCATGCGACCCTGCACGTTGAAAGTGGGCCACTTCGAGCCGAGGTTGAATTTGCCATCGGGCCGGTTGATGTAGCGCGTGCCGGGCCGGTAGTCTAGGGAGAGCCCCACGGTGAGAATGCGGCTGCGGCCAAAGCTGGTATTGGTCAGCTCGTCGCTCACCGGCAAGTTGGGGGTGAAAGCCCGGCCCTTCACGTCATGAATGAGGCGGTCGGTGGTGTTGTGCAGTTCGTGGCGGTCGAAGTAGCCGGCGGTAGCACGCAGGTTTAAGCCATTGATGGGCTCGGTGAGGTAGGTGAACTCGGCACCGTCGCGGCGGTAGAGCTTGGCGTAGTTGCGGTTGTCGAGCAGCGTGTATACGGTATTGATAAGCGGCGTGAGCTGCGAATTCTTATCGAAGTTCTCAATGGTACGGCCGGCCACTACGCCAATTTGCTTGAGTTTAGCCGGGTGCAGCTGCCAAGTGGCGCTCAGGCTGGGGTTAAGCTCAGTACTGCTGAAACCGTAGCGCAGCACCGGTGTGAGGGTAAAAAACCGCCGGTCGTCGGTACGCTGGCTGAGGGTAGCCTGGGCATTAAGGACGGCGCCTTCCACGGTGTTGTATTGGAAAATCTGCGCTACCGGCAGGATGTAGAACGAGCGTTTTCGAAAGCTGTTGACGTGCGTGTAGCCGCCCAACAGTAGGCTGACGGGCTCGAACTCATTGCGCTTGCGGTCCATGGAGTCCTGGTAGGGGCGCGAGCGGCGGATGACTTCGGTGCTGTCCTTGACGTGGTAATCTTTCTTTTCTTCGGCCGTGAGTGGTACGGGCCGCACCGAGTCCCAATAAGCTGAGTCCCGCTCATTCACACCTTTTTCGATAAGCTGCACCTCGCCGCGCGGCATTTGGGCGAAGACGTCATTTCGGAGCGAGTCGCGCTGGGCTTTCTTCACCTGCTTGCGTACCTGCCGATTTAGGCCGCTGAAGTCGGGCTTGCGCTTGCGGATTTGGGCGGCGGTTTCCTGGCCGACAGGTTGCGCATCCTTGCCTTCGGCCACTACCGGCGGTGCAGTTTTAGCCACGGGCGGCGTAGGATAGGTGGGCACGACGTGGTTGTAGTTGGAGAGCACCGCCGTGACGTAGGCCGAGCCCTTGAATCCTAAACCGGAAAGGTCGGCCGTGACTTGCTGCGACTGGATGAGCCACACATTGTCGTTGCCGGGCGCGGGGGCGTATTGCTGTTTCAGGTGCAGTTCATCTACATAGTCAATCTGAGCGTCTTTGTCGAGCGTTAAATCCACGGAGTGAATGCGCCAGGTACCCTCCACGATGTAGACGTAGCCGGAGAAAACCGGGTCGGTACGGCGGCGCGGAACTACCCGGATTTTGTGCACCGTGACGCCGCCCTGCGGGGTGCTGCCCACCAGTTCGTACTTGTAGAACAGCATGGCGTTGGCCGCAATGGGCGACACGTAGCCGCGCTCCGAAAACGGCGGCTTTATCAGGTTTTCGTAGAAGCTAAGGTTGCGCCCGGCACTAGCCCGGTTGAAGCTCAGGCCCCGCGAGTCGCCGCTCACCCGGCTGCTTATCATGCGCTCCTTCACCACGTTGGGCTGGGTGAAGCTGATGTCGGACAGGCTTTCGGACAGATACAAAATGCCGGGCTTGATATCGGGCCCGACTTTAAACAGCCCCAGTACCTTGGCCGGCGTTTCCTTCACCCGCACCTGCGACTTGATGTAGATGCGCGCCTGATACGCAGCAGCCTCGCGCCGGTGGTAAGCCCGCCACTGCTGCGCCTGCTGAATGATGGCGTAGGCGGGGTCACGGTCGCTAGACTTTACCAGTACTTCGCCCAGGTTATAGGCCTCGGGCTGCAAGGCGACGTTGATGGTGAGTGTAGAGTCGCCGGCTGGCACGCGCACGGGCTGCACCTGCGGCTTGTAACCCACGTATTGGAACACCAGCTCATACTGCCCAGCCAGCAGCCGCAGTTGGTACTGGCCCTGGTCGTTGGCGCCGGTGCTGGTGGCTGAGCCGCGCACAGCGACGTTGGCAAAAGCCAAGCCTTCCTGGTTGGCCCCGCTCACTTTGCCTTTGATAACACCAGCATGGCTGAGCAATGGTCCACTAAGCACCAGCACCCCAATCAGAAACGAACGCAGTAAAATCGACAGCATAAATGCGGTGTAAGGCAAGAAAGGCTTCGGGCAAGTTACGGCCCGCCCGCATTGGATGCTAACCAAGGGCGAAGAGTTGCCTTGTAACAAATAACCGCAGCGCTTGACCGACACGAAAAAAGGCAGCCGTTGGGCTGCCTTTTTACTGACGATTTGCTGACGCTTATGCTTAGTTGAACAGTGCAGTCGGGTCGGCGGCAAAGTTCTTGGCAATGGCTTTCACCGTCACCGCATCCAGCGGCTCGTCGAAGGCTTCGGCGCCGGCCGTACCCGATACCGTAAACGACTGGCCCGTTACCACCGTCTGCACGTTCACGGCAGCAGAACCCTGGGTGACGTTATTTTCGGCGGGGAATGAGGCGGCGGGAGTACCTGCTAAGTAAGGGCCCACGGAAGCTGGCGCACCACTCACCCCGTTATTGGGCAAGGCTGGCGTCGAGGTCGTTTCATCGGGCGTAATCCAGCTTTTGGGAGCTGCCGTGTTCTGAATGCCACCGCGCCGCAGCGAGCGGATGCGCGAAGAGTGGCGTGCCTCTACGGAGTGAATGTTGAGGGCCGACTCGAGAATGTCCTTCTGCGTAATGAGGTTGGCGGCGCCGCCCTTGTAGGCGCGTACCCCCGTATCCACAAACTGCTGGCTCACCGTCAGAAAATCGGCTACGCTGCTGAAGGTACCGGTGTTGGGGGATGTAGTGCCGCCCAGTGTTGGGAACAGGGCCGCACGGCGCCGATTCTGCGAACCTGTGTAGTCGAAACCGGCCCGGGTGGGGTCGGCAATGGCCTGAGTGCCCAATACGCCGCGCAGGGTGTTGATGTGCAGGTTCTCGTCGTTCAGAATGATGTTGATAGCACCTGTTTGCTCGGGGTTGAGAATATTGGAGGCCAGCGCAGTTTGATAAAAATACTTTTCAAGGTATTCCAGTTGCAACGCCAGGTTCAGGGTGTCGACCACAATTTGCGGCAGGTTGTTGCTTTGGCCGTAAGCTTTGTTGAACAGCGTGCTCACCGCTAGGGGCAAGGCCGCCGCCGACACTTTTTTGCCAAAGCCCAGAAAGTTGCGGAATGCGGCCCGGCGCGAGTCGAACCGGTCGTACACCTCGGGGTCTACCTTGGCGATGTCGTCAATGATTTGAAATAAGTCCATGATAATGCTGATGCTGATTTGAGAGATGAAAAGGAAAACCGCTGGCGTTAAGCGAAGCTGGGGGCCCGAAGCTTGGAGCCGGTGGCCAGGAATTTATTGGCCGTTTCCAGCACTTCTGGCGGACGCTTCGATTTCTCCTTGCCCGTCGTCGCAGTATCTACCACATCACTGGCTACGAAGGTGTTGCTCGTAATCAGCTCTCGAATAGCTGCCGCGTGTCGGGCCTCAACCGACACAATTTTGCCGGCCAGCACCAGGTTGTTCACATCAGTAATAAAGCGGCCCGCACCGTTGTAGGCCGCCACGCCCAAGTCCTCAAACGCTTTAGCCGCATCGAGCACACCCATCTTAGCAGCTCCTGCGGCAGCCGTCCGCACGTTGAAATCGATGCCACTAAAATCGGGAACGCGGGCGGGCAAGGCCGAACTGCCCAGGGCCGCTTTGAAGAAAGCGGCGTGAATGGCTTCGTGGTCGCGGATATCCGTGAGGATGGCCTTTTCACCGGCCGAAGCCCCCGCGAAGAACGTACCGGTGCCACCGGCCACCACCTGCGCATAGAAGGCGGCTTCGAGTTGCTCAAGGGCGTATGCATAGTTCAGAATGCCGATGTCGCCCTGGCCCACGTCGGTGGTGTTGCTGTTGGGGTCTACGTCATCGTCGTCATCGGAGCAGCCAGCGAGCAGCAGGCCACCCACGGCTAGGCTGGCGCCGGTGTAGCGAAGAAAAGAGCGCCGCGCCACCGGAGTGGCCAGGCCGCGGCCGGCTGCCTCGATAGGCAGCAGGTGATTGGATTGGTTGTGCATAGGATTGGAAAGGTTGAGGAATGGAAGAACTTTTCCATCTACGCCCCTACCCGCTGGCAGGCGCCTAAATCCCAGCGAAAATGCGTAGAAAAACGGACGGATTTCCGTAAAAACCCGTAGCCAGATTGATATACAAAACGCTATTAACCAATTCATTAAAGCACACCATGCGATTACGTAACGCTATCTGAGCATTAGCAAAAGCACCGCTATGGCAGACAAAAGTTTATGCTTTTTTTGGCTTGTAACTACGTCAAAAGGAATGATGGCGCCTCAACTTGCGTACTACTCAGGAGCTCGACTACCAACGCACCGACCGACTTTTCCCACATCACTGTGTTCAAAAATCCCGACAAAGCCCCCAAGCAATACACGCCCGGCGAAGCGCTGCAGAAAATCGCCGCCTTTTGCGCTTACCAAGAGCGCACCCAAAAAGAAGTGGAGCAGAAGCTAAAATCCTACGGCCTAGACGAGGACGAAGCCGGGGAAATCATCATCCGCCTGAGCCGCGAAAAGCTACTGGATGAGGAGCGGTTTGCGAAGGCCTTCGTGCGTGGCCACTACCGCCACAAGAAGTGGGGCCGCCGCCGCATCGTGCAGGAGCTGAAGCAGAAAGGCATCAGCGAGTACTGCGTCAAATCGGGCATGAAGGAGATTGATGGCGAAGAATACTACCAGAACCTGGTGGAAATTGCCGAGAAGAAGGACCGCCAGGAAAAGGAGAAAAACCCGCGCGTGCGCCGCATGAAAATCTCGCAGTACCTGACGGGCAAAGGGTATGAGCAGGACCTAATAAAAATCGCGCTCGATGAACTGGGCAAGGTGCCGGAGGACGACGAGTAGCCTTAATTCGACGCCGAGGTTGAGCCGTAGCCTTGGGCTTCGGCCAAGTAAAATTCGTAGGGCTGAAAGGCTTCTTCCACGCCTGAGTCATCCAATAAGCAGGCCACGGCATAGGAAATGATGCTGAGCCACTCATCCAGGCGGCCAGCATCGGCAGGAGTAATCAGGCCGTTGCGTTGGAGCATGCTTCCCGTTTCCAGAGCCCAGGCACGGCCGAAATGGCAGATACCCCATAAGGCGCTGACGAGCTCTCGGTCGAGGGCGGCGTATTGCAGAGTTGGGGAAATTGTGCGCAATGCCTGCATCACTTCGTGAAAGTTGTGCTCTCGCAACCCATGATAAGGCCGGAGCATCCCTAGGAAGCCATCTGTAAACTTGGGATGGTCAGGGTCGGGAGACGCCCCGGCATGAGCTAATAGCAAGTCATGAGCTTCGGCGGTAGTCATGGGCTTGATGAGTAAGCTACTGTTTTGGCCCTGGTTGCGGCATCACCAACTGCTGCCCGACTATCACACGGCGGCCGGTGAGGGTACGCAGCATGGGCACGAGAATCTGCTCGGCGTTGCGCTGGGTTTCGGCTAGAATGCCCGATTGCAGAGCGGCGTTGCGCACTTGCTTTTCGGCGTATTTGTAGCCCTGGTCCACTAAGTCGGCATCCTGAAAGAAGCCGTTTTCGGTGCTGAATACGCGGCTTTGGTCGTGGTTTACCTGGAAGGAACAGAGCTCCGGCACGGGCAGGACCACGCGCACGACGGAGTCACCTTCGAATACCACGTCCTGCGGCCGAATCTTGCGCAAGTCGAGGCAACCTACGGCTTCACCACCCACTACGAGGGCCACTTTGGCATCGGGCAGCAGCGGGTAGCGGCTGGCCCGACGGTACTCCACAATGTCTTTGAACTTGTAGCGCACCAGTTCCAACTTGCCAAGAGCCTCGACCTGGGTGAGCACGGTGTTGTGCGTAACCGTGACTTTGGGCTCAGCACTCAGCGGGTTAAGGCCAGCGAGCGTGGGCCCTACTTTTTTCCAAAGAAACCAGCCCAGGCCAATTAGAAATAACAGCGGCAACAGGCGACGGACAAGGCGGGCTAGGTTCATATAGGGCAAAGTACGTAGGCCCGGCCGTGGCGTTGGGGCGGCGCCCGACCTAGCTTTGTAGCTCATGCGCTTTCCCTCCCCCATTCGCTCGCTGGCTCAATGGCTGTGGCCGCACCATCGGGCGCTGCTGGCGGCGCTGTGGGTGCTGGTGCAGTTGGTGTACCTGCGCAAATTCCACGGGCCGCACTACGCCAACGACAGCGCCCGTTACCTCGAATATGCCCACGGCATTGCCGAGCGCGGCTATTTCGCGCCCGGCCACAACTTGCGCTACGTGCTCTACCCATTGTTCCAAAGTCTGTGGCTGTGGCTGGGCCTGGGCTGGCCAGGAATAGTAGCTGGACAGATGCTGGTATCGGCCGCCGCTACCAGCGCCATCTACCGGGGCACGCAGCGGTTGGCCAATGGGCAAACCGCTGCAGCTATGCTCGCCACGCTGCTCTTCATCGCCTGGCCTGATATTCAGCAGTTCAACGTTTTTCTGCTCACGGAATCATTGTTCATCAGCTTGGTGGCCCTGTCGTTCGGTGCGTTTACCCGCGCACGCACTGGCGGCTGGCGGCGTTGGGGTTTACTAGTTGTCGTGCTGATGCTGACGGCCCTGGCGCGGCCCAACGGCTTTATGGTGGGCCTGGCAGCTGCCTTGGCCGGCCTCGACGCTTTACGTCGCCGCCCCGACCGTCGGCCGTGGTGGGCGGCGCTGTTGCTGCTCGTGCTGCTTTCGCCCCTGCTGTGGGTGGCGCTCAACCACCAGCTGGCCACGTACTACCTGATGGATACTTACCAACGCGGCGAACTGATTTTCCGCTACCAGCTCTGGGCAGTGCATCAGGCTGCGCCACTGGATATGCCACCGCCCGGTACCGGTCCGGTCATGCGGGTGCTGTATTTCGCCGGCCACAACCCGCTGTATCTGGCCCGGCTGATGCTGGGCAAGCTGTTTGTATTCATCAGCTACCTCAAGCCGCACTACTCGCTGGCGCACCGGGTGCTGGGCGTGCTGGTGCTGTGGCCGGCCTATTGGCTGGCTGGCGGTGGGGCGCGACGTCGTAGCCTATGGCAACCGGCGCGGGTATTTCTGGCCAGTATTTTTCTGCTGCAAGCGGCCATTATCATGCTCACGGTGGATGACTGGGACGTGCGATTCCTGGCACCGGTGCTGCCGACGGTTTTCGTACTGGCTTCGCTGGAGATGGCAGCCCGCTGGCCGAAGTTGTCCCAACGCATTTTGGCCACTACGCCGACGCACGCCACATAGCGGCGACCATTGACTATGGTATTGCATATTCCGGGCCCGCCACTAAACCGTCCTTTCGAGATTCCTACGAGGCTCCTTCGAGCATCTTCCGAGCGGCCGTTAACGGTTCTGACCAGCCAGAAACTAGCTTATTCCAGTAACAAGGCTCTTCTTTCCAAACCGCTCTTCCCAGCCTGCCCAAGCCTGCTGTCCACCGGTATGGATGGCAACCACGGTGCTACCGCGACGGAAATAACCTTGCCCTATCAAATCCAGCATGCCCCATAGTAGCTTGCTGGTATAAATAGGGTCGAGCAGCACCCCATGCTGTGCCCGAAACTGCTGGATAAAATCCATCAAATCAGCCGAGTATTTGGCATACCCGCCGAAGTGATAGTCGGTCTGCAAAGAATAATTACTGAAGGTTTGGCGGATAGCTTGTTGCGTCAACGCATCAATTTCCTCCCGCAGGAAGCCGCCGTTTTTCAATGCCGCCACACCCACTGCCTGCTCCTCACCTGCCAAGCCAGAAAGCAGGCCCGCCAGCGTACCGCCGGTACCCACTGCTATGGCTAGCGCGTCGAACTTCACCTGCTGGCGGATTTCGGCCGTTAACTCCGCGCAGCCAGGTAAGGCCAACGCATTAGTGCCGCCTTCTGGCAGCACGTAGGCCCGCCCGAATTGAGCAAGTAGTTCGGTGATGAAATTCGGCTCATTGCGCCGGCGGTAGGTGCTACGGTCGAGGTAGTGAAGGCTCATGCCATCGGCTGCCGCCTGGGCCAACGTGGGGTTGAGCGGAGTACCACTCACCGGTGAATCTCCTCGAATCAGGCCAATGGTTTGGAACCCGAAGAGCCGACCTGCCGTGGCAACGGCAGCTATGTGGTTGGAGTACGCGCCGCCGAAAGTGAGCAGGGTACGGCGCCCCTGCTCACGGGCCAGTTGCAGGTTGTATTTCAGCTTGCGGGCCTTATTGCCGGGCAGTTCGGGGTTGGCCAGGTCATCGCGCCACAGCAGCAGCCGTATGCCTCGGGCCGTCGCAACTGGCTCGTCCAGTTCCTGCAAAAAAGGGTGAATAAAGGACATCGCAGTGGCCATTAAAACAAGTATCCCGAGGTTTGCTTTCGGCTCGCGTTGAACGATTACGTTCTGGCGGGCCGAAAGCAAACCTCGGGATACTCGTTCACGCAGTTAGGTTCTAAGCCAATGCAGCGGCGTCGGGCAGTTCGTCGCCGCTGGGCTTGCGGCGCACGGCATAGGCAATAGCACCCACCAGCACCAGCAGTAGCGCAATGCTAGCTACCAGCGACACGGTGTTGCCTATTGCATAGGCCTTGGGCTCAAATTTGAAGTCGATGGTGTGCGAACCGGCCGGCACTTGCAGGGCCCGCAGCACGTAGTCGGCGCGGATGTGGGGCACCGG
>Ga0265780_10011092_pt1 | contig 10693 bp, 3 predicted proteins | sample P1T30metagenome_FD_192432 | JGI IMG/M metagenome (GOLD analysis project Ga0265780, IMG submission 192432) | Plant litter microbial communities from East Loma Ridge, Irvine, California - P1 T30 | ecosystem: Environmental > Terrestrial > Plant litter > Unclassified | place: USA: California... | reverse complement strand
CGGACACGAGCTCTGCTCTAAATCCTTGAAACGGAAGCTGATTCAACGAGTCAGATACTGTAGGGTGGGCAATCCTTTGCCCACGCGTTCAACTAGCAGAAGCGTCGCCTCGATGCATCCGTGAGTTGAACGCGTGGGCGGAGGACCGCCCACCCTACAAACGCTTTGACTTAACGGCATTAGGGCAAGTCAGCGAAGCCGGACGCAGCTGCTTGTGAAAAAACACCGTATCGCACAGCCCGCCTCCCGGCAGCAGCGCATACGCCGGCACCGATCCCACCCGCTGCCAGCCCAGCCGTTCATATAGTCGTTCCGCCGCCGCGTTCGCGGTATCCAGCACCAGGACCGTCTTTCCCAGTTCGCCCGCCGCTGCTTCCAGCGCCAGCATCAGGCGCTCGCCGATACCCCGCCCGCGCGCACGCCGGTGCACCAGCAGCTTGGCGACATCGGCGCGGTGCGGCTGGTTTTCCGGCATCTCCATGATCAGCTGGACCGTGCCGGCGACGCCCTCGGCATCCTCGGCCACGAACAGGATGCGCTCGCCGCGCGCCACGCCGCCGGACACCTTCTCCCAGAAATCCAATGCGGTGGCGCGCGCCATCGGCAGCATGAAGCTGACCGAGGCGCCGCCCTCGACGCAGTCGAGCAGGACGTCGGCCAGTTGCTCCGACAGTGCCTGCGTTTCCTCCGCGCCTGCCCGGCGCACGATCATGTCGCGCTTCATCCGCTCTCCTTCGCCAGGTGATCTCGCCCACGGCTTGTCGCCGCAGCTTTTCCGCATGTTTACGTAAATGATACTATTGCCGGGTTCCCGCTCCTACCGCAAGGAATCGCCATGTCCCTGAATCCCCAGCAATCCTATGTCTACCTTGCGCCGGACGGCAGTTCGCAGTGCTTCGCGGCGGACACTTTCTGGCATCAGCCGCCATCCGAACTGGACCGGCCCGGCGCCGGCTGGCTGGTCAGCGAATTCGCCTTCACCGAAGATTGGCCGACCTGGGAAATGCACCCGCATGCGGACGAGTTCGTCTATCTGCTGGCGGGCGCCGCCGACCTGCTCCTCGACCGGGGCGGTTCAGTCGACACCATCACCCTGCGCGGCAGCGGCGCCGTCGTGGTGCCCCGCGGTGTCTGGCATACCGCCAGGGTGTTCGAGCCGAGCCGCATGCTGCACATCACCCGCGGCGAAGGAACCGAACACCGGCCGGCGCGATAAGCCCATGTTGGTAGCGCCCAAATAAAAAAAGCCCCCGGAACCAAGCCGGGGGCTTTTCAGCTCATCGCCAGTAAAGCTTACGCAACCAGCACACTGGTCGTGATCTCACCCACCAGCGCAATCTTCTCGGCCGATTCGGCGAAGGCCAGCAGCACGTCGCCCTGGTCGACCGAGCCCGCGTCCAGCACGCCCACCCAGAAGTCGCGTCCGGCGCTATCGGCCGCGCGGTGGAAGGCGCTCTGGTAAAGCGCGTTCACGAAGTCCGTGTTGGACGCGATGCCGCGGCCGGCCTGCTCGGCCGACGCCACGAAGAAGTCGGCGATGCCGCTCAGGGTGTTGCCGGCTTCGTAGTGCGCCAGCCAGAAGTTCAGGCCGCCCTCGTCGGCCGCACGGTCGAACAGGGTGCTGTACATGCGCACCAGGGTCGCGACTTCGGTCTGGTTGAAGTCGACGTCCAGGGCCTGCGTCATGGCCAGCTTTTCCGCCGAGTTGGCAAAGCCCAGAGCGACGTCGCCGCGCGAAGCGGTGCCGGAGTCCAGCACCTTCACCCAGGCCGCCGCGCCGGCCGCATCCGCCGTGCGGTGCAGCACGTTCTGGTACAGGCTGGCCACGAAGGCGCTGTTGCTCATCGCACCCTGGCCGGCGTTCAGGCCCAGCATGGCGTCGGCGATGTCCGCCAGCGACGCGCCTTCTTTGTGCGCATCGATCCAGCGCTCGGTGGCCGCGAAGTTGCCTTGCTGGCCGGTGAAGGCTTCGACCAGGCGGTTGACCGTGCCGCGCGCCGACAGGTCGGACCCGGCCGAGGCGAAGCGCAGCGTCTCGACGTTGGCGATAGTGTCGACGCCGTCGTCGCCACCCAGGTGGGTGGTGGTCAGCATGCCGTCCTTGACGCGGAAGCTGTAGTCGGCGCGGCCATTGCCCGCCATCAGGGCGATGTCGTGGCCGGTGCCGCCGTCCAGGTAGTCGTTGCCGGCGCCGCCAAAGACGATGTCGTTGCCCTCGTCGCCATACACCTTGTCGTTGCCGCCCGCGCTGCCGACGATGTCGTCGCCGGCGCCGCCGTGCAGGACGTCGTCGTCTTCGCCGAGGAAGATGGTCTGCGACGCGCCGTCGCCCCACACGTGCTGGGACCCGGCGCCGCCGCTGACGTTCACGGCGCCGATGATGGCGGCGAAGTCGACGTTGTTCAGCGCGATCTGGGTGCCGGCCGCCAGCGACTTGGCATCGATGACGAGCGCCGTCAGCGGATTGCCGGCCGTTGCCGGCGTGCCGTTGATCACCAGCTTGTCAGCGCCCGCCACGCCATTCACGGCCGCGGTCGGGACGATGGTCTGCACCAGCAGCGTGGTCGACGCCGCCAGCTCGCCCAGGAAGCCCGAGCCGCCGCCGGTGAGCTGGTTCTGGTCGAAGGAACCGCTGGCGGTGTGCGCCTTGATCTCGCGGATCAGGTCGGTCAGCGAATCGCCGGCGCTCTTCGGCGCGGTCGAACCGCTGATGCTCAAGCCCAGGCCGTTCGGCACCTGGGTGCTCAGGATGGTGGCGCCGTTGGCGTTCTTCAGCAGCGGGATGTCGGCGACCGCATTGTTGCCGGTCTCTTCGACCCGGCTCGACGTCACCACCGGAATCGTCACGGTCTGCGAGACCGTGCCGTCCGTATTGGTCACCTGCGAGGTCTGCAGGGTGACGCCGTCGACGGTCGAGCTGGTCTCGGTGACCGGTGGGGTCTCCGGGACCGGTGGCTGCACCACCGGCGCGGCGACCACGCTGGCGGTCGACACGAAGCTGACGAAGGCGGTGTCGGCGCCGCCGTGGGCGGTGCCGCCGCTGTCCTTCACCGAGGTGATCTCGAAGCTGCGTTCGCCACCCAGGGTCGGCGTTGCCGCGACGTTCTTGTACTGCAGGCTCTCGATGAGCGCCTTGGCCTCGGCCACGGACCAGCCGTCCGCGTTCTTCAGCGACAGGCGCAAGGCGCCGTCGTCCAGGCTGACGGCCGCACTCTTGCCGGCGCCCAGCTCGACCGGGCTGCCCGCCACCAGGGCCACCTGCTTGCCGCCGATGACGAGGGTCTCGCCGGCGCCGTCTTGCAGGCCTTTCACCCGCAGGGTCAGCTCGCCGATCGACTGGCCCGCTTCGACCGTCGACAGGGCCACGTTGTAGAACAGGGCCGCACCGCTGGCGCTGCCGGCGACATACTGCGCCGCCGGATTGCTCGCCACGCTCAGGACCGGCTTGTCGTTGACGTCGACCACGCTGGCGGTTGCCGACGCGCCGACGCTTTCCACATTACCCTGCTGGTCGAGGTAGCTGGCGACGACGCCGATGGCCTTGCCGGCATGGGCTTGCGTCAGCACCAGGGTATTGCCGGTGGCGCCCTGGAGGTCGACGCCGTCGGCTTGCCACTGGTAGCGGATGCCGCCGTCGGCGATGCCGTCCGCGTCCGCCAAGTCATTGCTGGCCGTCAGGATCTGGCCTTGCATGGCGACGCCGGTGATGCTCACCTGGCCGGTCGGCGCATCGTTGACGTTGGTCACCGCCGCAGTCGCGCCGGAGCGCATCGATTCGAGCGCACCATGGCCATCGACATAGCTGGCGACCACGCTGATGGCCTTGCCCACCTGCTGCTGTTCCAGCACCAGGGTGGCGCCGCTCGCGCCGACGATGATCTCGTCGTCCGCGAACCACTGGTAGGCGATGCCGCCGTCGGCGATGCCGTCCGCGTCCGCCAGGTCGTTGCTCGCGGTCAGGGTTTCGCCTTGCTTGACGGTGCCGCTGATGCTCACGCTGCCGGTCGGCGCGTCGTTGGCGTTCGCCACCACGGCGCTCGGCTGCGAGTGCATGCTCTCGGCCACGCCGGTCTGGTCGACGTAGCTGGCCACCACCGTGATGCTCTTGCCGATCTGCGCGGCGCCTAGCACGAAGCTCGCGCTGGTTGCGCCGACGATGTCGGCGCCGTCGGCCTGCCACTGGTAAGTAATGGCGCCATCGGCGATGCCGTCCGCATCGGCCAGGGTATTCGCGGCGGTCAGGGTCTCGCCTTCGCTGAGCCTGCCCGTGACGGTCACGCTGCCGGTCGGCAGGTCGTTGACGTTGACCACGCTGGTGGTCGCGCCCGACGCCTTCGATTCCACGGCGCCCTGCAGGTCCTGGTAGGTGGCGACCACGGTGATCGCCTTGCCGACCTGGGCCTGGCCGATCACCAGCGTGTCGCCGGTGGCGCCGGGAATGTCAGCGCCGTCGGCCTGCCACTGGTAGTGCAGGCTGCCAGGCAGGATGCCGTCGGCATCCGCCAGGTCGTTGCTGGCGACCAGGGTCTCGCCCTGCTTGACGGTGCCGCTGATGGTCACGCTGCCGGAAGGCAGGTCGTTGACGTTGGTCACCACCGCGGTCGCGCCGGAGGCCTTCGATTCGTGCTCACCGTAGCCGTCGACATAGCTGGCGACGACGGTGATAAACTTGCCGACGTGCTGCTGGCCCAGCACCAGGGTGGCGCCGGTGCCGCCGTCGATCGGCTGGTTGTCGGCGAACCACTGGTAGGAGATGCTGCCGGCGGCGATGCCGTCCGCGTCCGCCAGGTCGTTGCTCGCCGTCAGGGTTGCGCCCTGCGCGACGGTACCGCTGATGGTGACACTGCCGGTCGGCACATCGTTGACGTTCGCCACCGACGGGGTCGGCGAGGAATGCATCGACTCGGCATGGCCGGCCTGGTCGATCCAGCTCGCCACCACGGTGATGCTCTTGCCGATCTGCGCGGCGCCCAGCACGAAACTGCCGCCGGTGGCGCCCACGATATCGACGCCGTCGGCCTGCCACTGGTAAATAATGGCGCCGTCGGCGATACCGTCCGCATCTGCCAGGGTATTGCTGGCGGTAAGGGTCCGGCCTTCACCGGCGATGCCGCTGATGGTCACGCTGCCGGTCGGGGCGTCATTGACGTTGACCACGCCGGCGCTTGGCGCCGAGCTTACCGTTTCCATCTTGCCATGCTGGTCGAGGTAACGGGCAAGTACGGTGATCGCCTTGCCGACCTGGTCCTGGCCCAGCACCAGCGTGTCGCCGATGGCGCCAGCGATATCGGCGCCGTCCGCCTGCCACTGGTAGTGCATGTTGCCGGGGAGAATGCCGTCCGCATCGGCCAGGTCGTTGCTGACGCTCAAGGTTTCGCCCTGCTTGGCGACGCCGGTGATGGTCACCGCGCCGGTCGGCGCATCGTTGACGTTGTCCACGAGGAAGCTCATATTCGACGCCATCGATTCGAATGTGCCGAGCACGTCCACATAGCTGGCGGCGACACTGATCCACTTGCCCACGTGCTGTTGTTCCAGGACCAGGGTGGCGCCGGTCGCGCCGGCGATGATGCCATTGTCGGCGAACCACTGGTAGACGATGCTGCCATCCGCGATGCCGTCCACGTCCACCAGGTCATTGCTGGCCGTCAGGGTCTGGCCCTGCGCCGGCGTACCGGTGATGGTCACGCTGCCGGTCGGCGCGGTGTTGACGTGTGCGGACGGCAAGCTCACGTTGAAGGTGGCCGGCTGGGTCGCCAGCATCTCGTTGCCGGCCAGGTCGCGCACGTTGTGCTGCATGTAGATGGTGTAGACACCCGCTTCAGGGGCATCCCAGGTGCCGCCCGGCGCCTGCACCGTGTAGGTGACGGTCACTTGCTGCGGGCCCGGCTGGGGCGCGGTCGGCGCGCCCGCGCCGAACGGGCCCATCGGCTGGTTGCCCGCCGGCAGGCCGCCCACCACCACGGCGGAAGTCACTTGCATCCAGGCGTAGCCGGGACCGTAGACCTCGACGTTGAAAGCGCCGATCGACGCCAGGTCGATGCCGGCGCCGCCGGCGTCGGTGTAGGTAATGGTGAAGGAATGCTCGTTCGTGGCCGGCATCGACAGGTCCTGCACGGCGACTTGCGCCGTACCGCCCTGCTGGTCGAGCAGGTAGCTGTGGTGCGTGACGCCGCTGGTATTGCCGGCGCGGTCCGTGATGCGTACCTGGATGTCGCCGGACTCGTTCAGGCGGGCGCCGTGGACAAACCAGGTCTGGTGGCCATAATATGCATTCGCCTGGACCCATCCGATGCTGGTGTCGTACAGCACCTCGACGAGGTCGTCGCCTGCGGACATGGTGAGCGTGCCGCTCAGGTCCTGGTATTCCTGGCGCGTAATCAGGTCAAACGGATTTGCGTCATAGTAGTCGTTGCTGAGCTGCACCGCCACGGTCTGGCCCGGCGCGTTACGGTCGATGTGCACATACCCCGGTGTGCTGATGTTGCCGGAGTCGTCGTCCGTATTGAAGGCAAACATGTCGTAGCCGTCGTCCAGGCCGGTGGTATCGAGCCCCGTAACCGACCATGCGCCGTTCTGCACCACGCCCGTGCCGGCGCGGTCGGTCCCGGCGTCGAAACGGCCGTTCCTGTTGGCATCGATAAAGGCGGTTACCTGGCCGCCGTCGGCATCGGTGCTGAAACCGGTGACGGTGATGCTGGTGGCGTTGGTGACGCCGTCGTTGTTGTAGATGCCGCTATCGGACCCGTGGTCCAGGGTCGGGTTGGACGGCGTCGGCACCTGGCGCGGCGACAGGATCATGTAGAACGGCGAGGTGTCCTGCAGCGGGTTGCCGATGCCGTCGCGAATCGTGTCGGGATTGAAGGACACCAGGTACTCGCCGGCGTCGGTGCGGTCGAAGCTGCCGCCGGGAGCGCGTACCGTATAGCTGACGGCGTGGTCGAACCCGTTGGCGTTGCTGTTCACGGCGGCCGAGATCACCTCGAGCGTCGTATTGCCGAAGGTGACGGTAATGTTCTGGGGACCGAAGGTGCCCGGCGCCAGGCCGCTCTCGTATTCCTGGTAAACGATATCGATGACGAAGGTGTCGCCGGCAGGGATCTGGATAAACGGATCGCCCGCCATGAAGGCGCGCGGTCCCTGGATGTCGTACTTGAACGTGAACGCGCCTTCGGCGCCCTCGTTGTGCGCGGCATCGATGATGCGCACGCGCACCTGGTCGCTGTAGTAGCTCAGGGTGACCGGCGCTTCCCACAGCGTCTGGCCGGGCGTGACCGGCAGGTCGGTCCACCCCATGTTTTCGTTGTAGTACTGGACGATCTCGCCCGCAGCCAGCGGCTGCGCCAGTTCGCCGTGCAGCACGGTCGCGTTGCTCGTGGTGACCAGTTTAAACGGGGAGTTGCGGTCGCCGAACCAGACGTCGGCCACGGTATTGGTTGGCGCTTTGGTATCGATGGTCAGCTGCAGCGCATCGCTGCGGCTCACAGGATTGCCGTTGTCGTCATGGGCGACGGCGTACACACTGTAGGTACCTTCGATATTGCGCGGCGTGGTCAGCTGCGCCTCGTAGGAGTTGCCCCATGGCGCCACGTTGGTTGCGAGGTCGTCGTGGTCGAGTTGGCCGTTGCCGTTCATGTCGACGAAGACGGTGATGCTCTTCGCTTCGTTTTCCGGAGCAATTGCGCCGGTGAACTTGAGTTGGTAGGCGCTGGTGACATTGTCGTCGCCATGGGCGCCGTTGTCCGACTGCAAGTCCAGGTCCGGCGCGGCCAGCGGCACCACCACGCTGACGCGGCCTTCGATATGGGCGCCGAAGCCGCCGGCCGGCGTGTCCAGCCAGACCGCGCCGAAGGTGTTGTCGCCGAAGGCCACCAGGGCCGGGCTGCTCTGGACGCCGGCGCTATCCTGGTTGACCGGGAAGGGGGCGTACCAGTTGAAGCCAGCATCTTCACCATTGGAATTGAAGCGGCGGCCCGTGATGTCGGCCGCGTCACCGCTGGCGCCGTTTTCCCAGGCGATGACGAAGCCGCCGCCGCTCAGCGCCACGACGGTGGCATTCGATTGGTTGAGGCTGCCGCTTTCGCCGCCGTCACGCGCGGTAAAGATGTCGAATTCGTTGGTGTCCGTGTTGAAGATGCGGAACACGATGTTGGCGCCGGTGCTGTTCTGGCCATGGTCGCGCCAGCTGTCCCAGGCGACGACGACGCGGCCGTCCTTGAGGGTCGCGATGTCGGTCGTTGCCATGCCGGCCGCTTGCGGACGCACGGCGCCGTCGTCGAACACGCGGGTGATCACGACGCCGGTGCTGACCGGATCGGGGTCGCCGAAGCCGGACTCGCTGCCGGGAATCGTGTGCAGGTTCTCGCTCTTTGCCACGAACACGTTCTTGCTCGCCACATCCACGTAGGCAAGGGCGAAGTCGTCGTCGGTCAGGTGGGTCAGGCTGATGCTGGTGGCGGCGCCGGTGTTGCCCAGGCTGCTCGCCGAGAAGTTCAACTCGCCCGGCGCCATGCCGTTGACTGTGACGCCGTTGAAGGTCTGGGTCATGATGGCGCCGTTCTCGGTCCAGCCGATCACGAAGTCGCCGTTGGCCAGCGTGGTGATGGCGTGGCCGGCCTGGGCGCCGCCCTGGTCGACGAAGCGCTCCTCGCCAACCACGCCGTCCTTGACGACGCGGAAGGCGACGCTTTCCATGTTGCTTACTGGGGAAAAGGTGCTGTATGCAACCACATAGCTGCCATCCCGCAGCACTGTGACTTGCGGCGCCAGCGCGGCCACATCGTAAGCAGATGCGATCTCGACGATGCCGCCTGCCGCCGCGCCGCCTTCGCCGTTGATCTGGGCATACACCTTGGCCGGGGTGGCGCCGCCGGGAGCGCCGCTGACTTCCCATACCGTGACGATCTGGCTGTTGTTCAGCGCCGCAGCCTGCGGATTGGACGGCGCGCCGGCCATCGGCACGCTGACATTGAATTCGTTTTCGAGGACTGGTGCGCCTGGAACGGCAGGCTGGGCGTATTGGTTAGTCATGTAGCGTACTTTCTTGGCAAAGAACTTCCACGCGGCAGGCAGGCAAACGCCGTCCTGCCCCGCGATGTCGGGCATGGTAAAAATCGTCGGGGACGATTCGTTTCAGGAAATGAAGGGCTGGCGAGGACCGAGCCGGGCCGGGAAAAGAGAGGACTGCCGGGGCGTCACTATTGTTTTCTTCGGGAAATAAAACTCTAGCACACGCTTACTTGAACAGTAATTGCCGGTTGGAAAAATTCACTTTAATGTGGGATTTTTCCTACATTAAATTTCGCAAGTTATTGAAAATAATAGTTTTATTTCCAAGACATTTACGGTTCTCACATTTCAAATGTGAAATCGGACAAGATTGTGCCAAGAAAAAGTTGTCGGAAAAGTCGCTCGGTAGAAGTATGGGGGCGCGGGAGGACCCGGACAGGACGATCGCCGCTGGCGCACCAGGTCTGACATTCAGACACGGCCTCGGCGCTGGCAGGCCAACCAAGGCTGAGTACGTGTCGATTTATCAGACCTGACCCCGGTGGGGGGGGCTGGACTCAGGGAGTGCGCACCACCCGCCACACGGTATTGGCCAGGTCGTCGGCCACGATCAGCGCGCCGCGCGGATCGACGGTCACACCCACCGGCCGCCCGCGCGTCTTGCCGTCGGCATCGCGGAACCCGGTCACGAAGTCGACCGGTTCGCCGGCCGGACGGCCATTCCTGAACGGCACGAAGATCACCTTGTAGCCGACCGGCTTGGCGCGGTTCCAGCTGCCGTGCTCGCCCACGAAAACGCCGTCGGCGAAGGCCTCGCCCATCACCGGCTGCGAGAACGCCAGGCCGAGCGCGGCCACGTGCGAGCCCAGGCTGTAGTCCGGCTTGATGGTGGCCGCCACCTTCTTCGGATCGCCCGGTTTCACGCGCGGGTCGACGTTCTGGCCCCAGTAGGCGTAGGGCCAGCCGTAGAAGCCGCCTTCGCGCACCGAAGTCAGGTAATCCGGCACCAGGTCCGGGCCCAGCTCGTCGCGTTCGTTGACGACGGACCACAATTGCCCGCTGCCGGGCTGGATCGCCAGCGCGGTCGGGTTGCGCAGGCCGGTGGCATAGGGTTTGTAGGCGCCGGTGGTGGCGTCGATCTGCCAGACCATGGCGCGGTCGACTTCCGCCTCCATGCCGCGCTCGGTGATGTTGCTGTTCGAGCCGATGCCGACGTAGAGGTAACGGCCGTCCGCGCTGACGGTCAGTGCCTTGGTCCAGTGGTGATTGATCTCGGACGGCAGCCTGGCGACGCTGGTCGGCGCGCCGGCCGCGGCCATGGTCTGGCCTTCCTGGTAATCAAAGCTGACCAGCTCGTCCTGGTTCGCCACATAGATCTTGTTGTTGGCGAAGGCCAGGCCATAGGGCGCGTTCAGGTTCTCCGCGAACACCGATTTCAGTTCGTAGCGGCCATCGCCGTCGGCGTCGCGCAGCAGGGTCAGGCGGTTGCCGCCCTTGACCTGGGTATTGCCCTTGGCCTTGATGTAGCCGGCAATGACGTCCTTGGGTTTGAGCTTGGCGGCGCTGCCGCCACGGCCTTCGGCCACCAGGATGTCGCCATTCGGCAGCACCAGGGTCTGGCGCGGAATCTTGAGGTCGGTCGCGATGGCGGTGACGGTGAAGCCCTTCGGCACGCTCGGCTTCT
>Ga0265780_10011091_pt1 | contig 10693 bp, 10 predicted proteins | sample P1T30metagenome_FD_192432 | JGI IMG/M metagenome (GOLD analysis project Ga0265780, IMG submission 192432) | Plant litter microbial communities from East Loma Ridge, Irvine, California - P1 T30 | ecosystem: Environmental > Terrestrial > Plant litter > Unclassified | place: USA: California... | reverse complement strand
CTGCGCCGACACCGCCAGATACCCCGCCCGCGTACAACCCGTTGTGGTAGGCCTAGTAGGCCATGTAGTAGGCCATGTGATAATCTCACCAGTTCCCGACCGGTGTTCTGCCGGTCGGGACGGGTGCGGCGCGTTTTTCGGCTCCACCTTTCAGTAACGCCTCACACATCACTTAATGCATCACCTCACATCAGGAGATCATCATGGCGTATGTAGACGGTTTTGTACTTCCCTTGCCCACATCGAAGATCGACGAGTACCGCGCTCAGGCCAAATTGGCCGGCCAGGTCTGGCGCGAACACGGCGCGCTCGAATACCGCGAATGGATCGCGGACGACGTCAAGCCGGGCGAGCACACCTCGTTCCCGCAGAGCGTCAAGCTGGAAGATGGCGAGACCGTCATCCTGGCCTGGGCGGTGTACGAATCGCGCAGCCAGCGCGACGCCGTGCTCGAGAAAGTGATGAAGGATCCGCGCCTGGAAGACATGATGAAGCCGGGCGGCGTCCCCTTCGACGGCAAGCGCATGTTCTTCGGCGGATTCGAGAGCCTGGTCGACCTGTAGCGTGCCAGCCGTGTCGGGAACGGCACGCGGCCAAATAATGTGACCCAGGGAAGACGCGTACGATTGACACTGCGGCTTTTCACATGCAACATCTGTTTCTCACATTCAATGGCCGCGTTGCGGCATCCGACACCATGACCGTTACGCCCCTCACCTTCGACGCGCCCGACCTGGCTGCGCGCCTGGACCAATGCACGCCGGAACAGCTCGACGCGCTCGAGTTCGGCGTCATCGGCTTCGGCGCCGACACCAGCGTCACGCTGTACAACGCCTTCGAATCGCAGGCGGCCGGCCTGTCGCCGCAACGGGTATTGGGCCAGCCCCTGTTTACCAATGTTGCGCCCTGCATGAACAATTTCATGGTCGCGCAGCGTTTCGAAGACGCCCATGAAGACAACAGCGTGCTGGACGACACCATCGACTACGTCCTGACCCTGCGCATGCGTCCGGTCAAGGTCGCGCTGCGCCTGCTGTCGACCCCGGGCGGGAGCCGGCGCTACGTGCTGGTCCAGCGCCAGCCGCGGTAAGCCCCCGATGAGCCGGGATGCAAACGAACTCGGTGCCGAGCACGAGGCGCTGATCCAGTTCCTGTACCTGGCGCCGGTAGGCCTGGTGCAGACCACCGTCGAGGGCGACGTCACCATGATGAATCCGGTCGCGGCCCAGCTCCTGATGCCGCTGTCGCACGACGGCGGCCTGGACAACCTGTTCACCGCCCTGTCCCGGGTGGCGCCCGAGCTGCGCGCGCGCACCGCGCAGCATGGCGAGCCCTACGGCAAGATCTGCGACGGCCTGCACCTCTATCTGGAGGCCGGCGCCGGGGGCAAGCGCGCACCGCAGATCCTGGCGCTCACCCTGCTCAAGCTCGATCCCGAACGCGTCATGGCGGTGATCGACGACATCACCGAACAGGTGCGGCGCGAGCGCCGGCTGCGCCAGAACGAGGCCTGGCTCGACGCCATCCTCACCGGGGTCCAGGATTACGCCCTGGTGAGCCTCGACCTGCAGGGCCGGATCTGCGACTGGAACGAGAGCATCAGGCGCGTCACCGGTTTCGGCCCCGACGCCGTCGGCCGGCCGTTCACGATTTTCTACCCGGCGGGCGCGATCGCGCTCGAGTACCGCCAGGACCGGCTGCGCGAAGCCGACGCCAACGGCTGGTCGCTCGACGAGGGCCGCCGCCAGCGCGCCGACGGCGCCGTGTTCTGGGGCAGCACGCTGCTCGCGCCGCTTCCCGAGCGCGAACCGCTGCCCGGCGACACCGACGGCGCCGCCTACTGCCTGATTCTGCGCGATCTCGGCCAACCGCAGGACACGGCTGCCCGCCACCAGGAGAACGCCCATGCAGCATGAACCGGTCGATGCATATGAAACGCTGGTGCAGTTCCTGTACCGGGCCCCGATCGGCCTGGCCCAGACCACGCTCGACGGCACGGTCGAAATGCTCAATCCGATGGCCTCGAGCCTCCTGATGCCGCTCGCCACCGACGCCGGCCTGGACAACCTGTTCGCCGTGCTGGCGCCGATCGCGCCCCAGCTGCCGGCGCTGGTCGAGGCTTTCATCGAACCTTCCGGCATGATCTGCGAGGGCCTGCGCCTGCCGGTGGGCGTGCAGCACGCCGCCAGCGGCTCGCTGCAGGTGTTGTCGCTGAACCTGACGAAACTCGACCCCGAGCGCCTGATGGCGACCGTGGCCGACGCCACCTTCGAGGTCCAGCGCGAACAGGAGATGCTGTCGCGGCGCCTGCGCAACGCCGCCCGCACCGACAGCCTGACCCGCATGCCCAATCGCGCCGCGGTGCGCGAAGAGCTGCAGCGCCTGCTCGCGCGGCCGCAGGAAGGGCATGGCTTTGCGGTGCTCACGCTGAACTGCGACCGCTTCCGCCAGCTCAACGACAGCCTGGGCCAGGCCGGCGGCGACCAGCTGCTGATGCACATGGCCGACCGCCTGCGCGGGGCCCTGCGCCCGCCCGCCAGCGGGATCGAAGCCGCCGCGCGCAGCGGCCAGCTGGCGGCGCGCATCGGCGGCGATGAATTCGTGGTGGTGCTCGATGGCCTGCGTGCGCGCCTCGATGCCGAACGGGTCGCGTTGCGCCTGCTGGACGCCCTCGCCCATCCCTATGTGATCGGTGCCCACGAGATCGTGTGCAGCGCCAGCCTGGGCCTGGCCTGGGGGCCGGACGCGGCCGCGCTCGATGTGCACGGTGAGCACGATGCCGACAGCCTGCTGCGCGACGCCGGCATCGCAATGGTCGAGGCCAAGCGCGCCGGCGGCAACCGCCACGCAGTGTTCGAGGCCAGCATGCGCGAGCGCGCGGCGCGGCGCGCCGACATCGAGGCCGACCTGCGCCAGGCCTTGGCCGAGGAACAGCTGTTCGTGGTCTACCAGCCGGTCGTGCGCCTGCTGCCGGATGGCGGCGTCGACCGCGCGGCCGGGGTCGAGGCGCTGGTGCGCTGGCGCCATCCGCAGCGCGGCGTCGTGCCGCCGATCGAGTTCATCCAGGTTGCCGAAGAGTGCGGCCTGATCGGCGCGCTGGGCGACTTCGTGCTGGCGCGCGCCTGCCGCGACTTCATGGACTGGCAGGCGCGCCTGCACGAGGCGGCGCCGCGCCTGATGGCGGTCAACCTGTCGCGCGCGCAGCTCGGCCAGCCCGGCTGGATCGACAGCGTCGCCGCCGTGCTGCGCACGACCGGCATGCCGCCCGCCAGCCTGCAGCTCGAAGTCACCGAAAGCCTCGCGGCCCAGGACCAGGACACGCAAGTGCGCCTTCACGAGCTGAAGGCGCTCGGCGTCAAGCTCGCGCTGGATGACTTCGGCACCGGCTACTCGTCGCTGTCGAGCTTGCACCTGCTGCCGGTGGACACGGTCAAGATCGACCGCTCCTTCGTGTGCAAGGCCGACACCAGCTTCCACCACCGCGTGCTGATCGAGGCGACCGTCAAGGTGGCCCAGAGCCTGGGCATGACGACCGTGGCCGAGGGCATCGAGACCTGCTCGCAGCTCGACGTGGTGCGCGAACAGCGGTGCGACAAGGTACAGGGATATTATTTCAGCCGGCCACTGCCGGCGCCGGAGCTGCTCGACTGGCTGGCGCAGGAGACGGTCGCGGCCTGATGCCGTAAGGTGAAATCCTACACGGGTAACCGACGTGTTCCTATTCTCGCAGACTCATGCCATTGCGAAAATGAAAACACTCAAGAACCCAAGGAGAACACCATGAAACGCACCGTTCAAAGCGCAATTCTCGCCGGCATGATGGCTTTCGCCCTGGCCGCCTGCAACACCACCGACACCACTGCCGATTCGATGAGCGGCTCGACCGCCTCCGGCTCGACCATCGGCAGCGGCGTGCAAACGCCAAGCACCACCGGCGGCACCAATAGCTGGAATGCCGGCGCCAACGGCGCCAGTGGCGTGAATGCCGCATCGGGCACCACCAGCAACAACGCGCAGACCACCGACACCCCGGTCAGCCGCTGACCTGACCTAATTGGCAATGTCACCAGGCTCACAGTACGTGAGCCTGTTCCTACAGGTATTGACGTTCTCTTCCTATTTCATGCGTATGGCTGACCTCGCATGATGACCTACCTCACCACATTAAGGAGAAATCATGAAGAAGCTTCAGACCGTGCTGCTGAGCGGCATGATGGCCTTTGCCCTGGCCGCCTGTAACACCACCGACACCGCCGGCACCAGCAGCGGTTCGTCCTCGGTCGGCACGACGCAGGCCGGCTCGACCGGCAACCCGACCGTCGACGCGCAGATGGGCATCAGCCCGAACGACGTGCAGAACACCGGCCCGGCCAACGCCACCGGCAATGCCTCCACCCCGACCAATACCGGTCACACCACCACCGGCTCCAACAACGGCCAGTAACAGGTAAAACGACAAACGGCCCGGCGCCGCGCAAGCGGCAGCCGGGCCGTTTGTCGTTCACGGTAGAATGGACTTATGCCCTCTTCCCTGAACTTCGCATGCCCATGAAACGCTGGCTCGCCCGCCTGTTCGGCATGCGCGAAGCGGGCCTGCCAATCGCCGTTCCCTCAGAGGTCGGGGGCGATCGCCCAGGCGCCTCCAGCGAAGACGCGGCACTGGCGGAACTCGATCTCGATCTGGCTTTTTTCCACTGGCTGGCCGGCCCGCACGTGACAGGGCAAGCCGCCCCCGACTGCCCCGTGCTCGATGAGCTGGCGCGCCTGGCGCGCGATCCGCACGACGCGGCGGCGCTGGTGCCGCGGGTGCCTGCCGTGATTCCACAACTGCTGCGCAGCCTGCGCGAGGACGATACCGGCGCCGGCGCGCTGGCGCGCCAGGTGGCCCGGGACCCGGTGCTGGTCGCCGAGGTGATCCGCGAGGTGAACAGCCCCTTCTACCAGCCCGCATCCCCGATCCGCAACCTCGAAGGGGCCGTGCTGCTGCTCGGCCAGAACGGCCTGCGCATGCTGCTGGCGCGGGTCGCCTTTCGTCCCATCATCAGCCAGCAGGCCGGCCCACTGGCGCGGTTGATCGCGCCGTCGCTATGGCGCCAGTCCGAGCTGTGCGCGCAGGCGGCCAGTCTGCTGGCGCCGCGCAACAAGGCCGATCCCTTCGAGGCCTATCTGGCGGGCCTGCTGCACAACGTCGGACTGGTAGTAGCCTTTCGCGTGGTCGAGCAGCTGGTGCCGCCGGGCGCCCTGCCCGATGGCGACGCCTTCGGCACGCGCCTGGTCGCGGCGGCGCGCCTGATCTCGGCCCGTATCGCCGACGCGTGGGAGCTGCCGCCGGCGATCGGCCACGCCATCGCGCACCTGGGCGACGCCGGCGCCCTGCCAACCCTGCTGCATGACGCCGACCGGCTGGCCAAGCTGCAGATGCTGGCAAAGGGCGGCCAGCCTCTTTTCGTGCGCGCCGTGCTGGCGCTGCCGCCGGAAGCGCGGCAAGTCTACGACAGAGTTCTTGAACAATCCGAACGACAGGACGCCTGAATGCCGTTTCCCATCGAAGAAAAACTCGTGATCGGGGTCGCCTCCAGCGCGCTGTTCGACCTGTCCGAATCGCACCAGGTCTATCTCGACCGCGGGCCGGACGAATACCGCGCATACCAGGAACGCCAGCGCGACGTGGTGCTGGCGCGCGGCGTGGCCTTTCCCTTCATTCGGCGCTTCCTCAGCCTTAACAAGTGTTTTCCGCAGCAGGCGCCGGTCGAAGTCGTGCTGTTCTCGCGCAACTCGCCCGAGACCGGGCTGCGCGTGATGCGCTCGATCGCCCACTACGGGCTCGATATCTCGCGCGCGGTGTTCATGACCGGCAAATCGCCCTATCCCTACCTGCCGGCCTTCAACGCCGCGCTGTTCCTGAGCGCGAACGAGGAAGACGTCAAGAGCGCGATCGACGTCGATTATCCCGCCGGCCTGGTGCTGCCTTCACGCATCGCCGACGAGGAAGACGACATCGAGCTCCGGGTGGCGTTCGACTTCGACGGGGTACTGGCCGACGACGAATCCGAGACGGTCTTCAAGCGCGACGGCCTGGGCGAGTTCCACGCCCACGAGACGCTGCACATGGCGCGCCCCCATCAACCGGGGCCGCTGGCCGGGATGTTCCGCAAGCTGGCCATGCTGCAGCAGCTCGAAAAGAACGCCGAGCGCGACGACCCGGACTACCGCCGCATCGTGCGCATCGCCATCATCACGGCGCGCAGCGCGCCCGCGCACGAACGCGTCGTCACCACCCTGGGCAGCTGGGGCGTGTCGGCCGACGAGACCTTCTTCCTGGGCGGGATGGACAAGAGCCGCGTACTGTCGGTGTTCAAGCCGCACATCTTCTTCGACGACCAGCTCACCCATCTCAACGCCGGTCCGGGCGGTACGACCCCGATGGTGCACGTGCCGTTCGGGGTCGCCAACCGGCGCGCATCTAACGCCGGGTCAGGCATGCCTACAGGCGTGGCAAGGCCATCAGGCGATCCAGCTCCGGCTGCATAGCCCTGGCCCAGATGGCATAGCCGGCTGCGTTCGGGTGCAGGGCGTCGGGCATGACCTCGGCCGGTAGACTTGCGTCGGCGGCCAGGAACGCCTCGTTTACGTCCAGGAAGAACACGCGGCGTCCGTCGGCCAGCGCCGGCAGGCGCGCGTTGACTTGCCCATTCAGGCGGCGCAGCGGACCGTCGGGCGCCGCATCGCGCGGGAAGATCGCCAGCAGCAGGATGCGCGTGCGCGGCAGGCGGGCCTTGAGCTCGTCGATATTGCGTTCGATGCCGGCCACGGTAATCGCGGGGAAGTCGCGGCGGTGGCCCGTATTGTTGGTGCCGACCAGGAGTACCGCCACCTTAGGATCGATGCCGTCCACCTCGCCATGCCGCAGGCGCCACAGCACGTTCTCGGTGCGATCGCCACCGAAGCCCAGCGCCAGCGCATGGTGGCGCGCATAATGCTGCTGCCATATCTGCGCGCCCTCCTTTTCCCAGCCCTGGGTGATCGAATCGCCGATGAAGACCAGTTGCGGGCTGCGGCCTTCGGCGACCATGCGCCTGGCCTCTTCCAGCTTCTGCCGGTGGCGCGGTAGCCACCATGAAGTGGACCACGATTCGTTGAGCGTGGCGGGGGTGACGGCCACCGTGCGCCAGTCGGGACATGGCGTATTGGGCGTGCCGCCCTGCGCGAACGTCACATTGGCGACGCTGACTTTGCCGCTGCCGGTGCCTTCGAGCAGGAAGGGCCGCGTCACGGCGCCAAAATCGTCGCCGTCGCGCGCGAAGCACGACATCGACAGGACGATGCGCTGCCAGCCCTTGCCCTCGGCGGCGCGTCCCGGCAATACGTAGGAGACGTGGCGCTCGCAATCGTCGCCGCAACCCACCCGGAACAGGATACCGCCCTGGTCCAGCGCATCGACCTTGAGGTCGAAGGCCAGCGTGCCGGCCGCCAGGTAGGGGCGCAGGTCGAACGATGGACCGGACAAACGCACGCCGCTCTTCCAGATCTTATCCCAGCGCAGGGTGAGGGCCCCGCGCCCGTCCGGCCCTGCGCTGCGCGTCAGTTCGATCGCGCTGCCCGGGAACTTGCTGCGAATGCCCGCATCGGCGTCGACGCGCTCACCCGTGAGGACGTGTTCTGTATCGGGAGCGACCGCCGATACGGCCACGCCATGGCGCGGCGCGCCGTCGAACAGCACCAGGTCGGCTGGTGGCGCCGCATGCGCAAGGGCGGGCAGCATGAAGGCGATCGATAGGGATAAGGCGGCCAGGCCTGCGCGCATGGATGTCTCCTGTCTTTATTATATGGAACCAGGATCATGCGCGAGTTTCAGCCCGACCACAACCATTCGACTTCTTCAGGCGCGGCAGATCCAGCCCCGGAACACTCCACCCACATAAAACAGGTCGATATCGTCGAAGCCGGCCTCGCGCAACAGCGCCTCGTCTTCCTGGGGGGACAGCACTGCCAGGCTGGCCGCGATGCCCTCGCGTCGCTGGCGCGCCATCTCCGGCGCCACCCCGCCGGCTACCGCGAAGGCTTCGTCGCGCGCCATCCAGCGAGCGCGCTCCGCCAGCCCTGCCGCGACGCTTAGGTGCATGACCACGAAGGGGCTGCCGGGCTTGAGCCGGGCCTGGATCGCGCGCAGCGCATGGCGGCGCTCGTCCGGCGGCATGAAGTGCATGGTCAACAGGCAGGATGCCGCGTCGAACGGGCCTGGCGGCGCGGCATCGACATAGCCCTGGTGCAGGCGCACCCGGTCGCCGTGCGCCGCGACCAGTTGCCGCGCCAGGTCGAGCATCGCGGCCGCCGGATCGACGCCGTCGAAGGTCCACCCCGGCTGGCCGTCCGCGAACGCCTTCAGTTCCAAGCCGCCGCCGGCGCCCAGCACCAGCACCCGCGCGTCTGGCGGCGCGCGTTCGGCCAGCAAGACCCGCGCCATGCGCTGCATGTCGGCGAAGCCGGGAACGAATTTAGGCGGGCCTTCGTGGTAGCGCGCCACCATGGCGGGATCGTGAAAATGGGACATCGGATTCCTTGGCGAGAATATTCGTAACTTAGAATATTACGTAAACGGCGACGATGCAAGCGTCGGGGCGGCCTGGTGCGCCTTCGTCTATAATTGACGCCTACTTTTGACGCGAACGTAACAGCACGCTGCATGCCTTTCGATCTCAAGAAACACCTCCCCAAACCAGGCCAGCGTTTCGTGCTGCCGCTGGCGCACGGCTCGTCCGACGCCTATGCCCTCGCCACCGCCGCGCTGGCCCTGAAGGCCAACGGCCAGATGCTCACCGTCGTCGTCGCCAATGCGAGCGACGGCCAGCGCCTGCTCGACGAAATCCCCTGGTTTGCGGACGGCAAGCTGTCCTGCCACCTGCTGCCGGACTGGGAGACGCTGCCCTACGACGCCTTCTCGCCGCACCAGGACCTGGTGTCGGAACGCCTGGCCACCCTGCACGAGATCCGCAACGGCCAGTGCGACGTGCTGGTGGTGCCGGCCACCACGGCGCTGGTGCGCCTGGCGCCGCCTTCCTTCCTGGCCGCCTACACCTTCTTCTTCCGCCAGGGCGAACGCCTTGACGAAGCAAGGCTCAAGGCCCAGCTGACGCTGGCCGGCTATACGCATGTCTCGCAGGTGATGTCGCCCGGCGAGTATTCGGTGCGCGGCGGCCTGATCGACCTGTTCCCGATGGGCTCCGTGCTGCCCTACCGTCTCGACCTGTTCGGCGACGACATCGAATCGATCCGCACCTTCGACGCCGACACCCAGCGTTCGCTCTACCCGGTGAAAGAAGTGCGCCTGCTGCCGGGCCGCGAATTCCCGATGGACGACGCGGCCCGCACCGCCTTCCGCGGCCGCTGGCGCGAGCGTTTCGAGGGCGACCCGACCCGCTCGCCGATCTACCGCGACATCGGCAACGGCATCGCCTCGGCCGGCATCGAATACTACTTGCCGCTGTTCTTTGAAGAAACAGCCAACCTGTTTAACTACCTGCCGGATGAATCGCCGGTGGCCCTGGTGGGCGACATCGACGCGGCGATCCAGCGCTTCTGGCTCGACACCGAGTCGCGCTACCGCTTCCTCAAGAGCGACCGCGAACGGCCGATCCTCGAACCGCACGAGCTGTTCCTGGGCGCCGAACAGTTCTTCACCTGCATCAAGCCGCACGGCCGCTGGAATATCGCGCGCGACCCGGCCGCACCAGCCTCGGAGCTGTCGGCGCCGATCCCCGATATCGCCGTCAACCGCCGGCTCGACGATCCGCTGACCAATCTGCGCGCCTACCTCCAGCGCAGCGATACCCGCGTGATGATCTGCGCCGATTCGGCCGGCCGCCGCGAAACCTTGCAGCAGTACTTCGGCGAATACAGGCTGGATCTGACGCCGGTGGAGGGCTTCGAAGGCTTCCGCCAGAGCGACGCCAGGCTGGCGCTGGGCGTGGCGCCGCTGCAGGCCGGCTTCGAGCTGCTCGATGCCGAATCCGGCCACCTGGTCTTCATCACCGAGACCGAGCTGTATGCGGGCTCGGGCCGGCGCGCCGGCAAGAAGAAGCAGGAAGCGACCAGCCAGGTCGAGTCGATGGTGCGCGACCTGTCGGAACTCAAGATCGGCGATCCAGTGGTCCACATCAACCACGGCATCGGCCGCTACATGGGCCTGACCAGCATGGACCTGGGCGAAGGCGAGACCGAGTTCCTGCACCTGGAATACGCCAAGGACACGAAGCTCTACGTGCCGGTCTCGCAGCTGCACGTGATCTCGCGCTATTCCGGCACCTCGCCCGAGGACGCGCCACTGCACTCGCTCGGCTCGGGCCAGTGGGAAAAGGCCAAGCGCAAGGCCGCCGAGCAGGTGCGCGACACCGCCGCCGAGCTGCTGAACCTGTACGCACGGCGCGCCGCGCGCCAGGGCCACGCGTTCGAATACTCGAGCACCGACTACGAGAACTTCGCCCAGAGCTTCGGCTTCGATGAGACGCCGGACCAGGCCGAGGCCATCCATAACGTGATCAAGGACATGACCTCGGGCCGGCCGATGGACCGCCTGGTGTGCGGCGACGTCGGCTTCGGCAAGACCGAGGTCGCGCTGCGCGCCGCCTTCATCGCCGTCATGGGCGGCAAGCAGGTCGCGATCCTGGCCCCGACCACCCTGCTGGCCGAGCAGCAC
>Ga0265780_10011090_pt1 | contig 10693 bp, 8 predicted proteins | sample P1T30metagenome_FD_192432 | JGI IMG/M metagenome (GOLD analysis project Ga0265780, IMG submission 192432) | Plant litter microbial communities from East Loma Ridge, Irvine, California - P1 T30 | ecosystem: Environmental > Terrestrial > Plant litter > Unclassified | place: USA: California... | reverse complement strand
CCCTTCCGCATCGCCAATTTCCGCGCCTATTGGGCCGCCCGCTTCGCGATGACGCTGGCGCAGAACGCGCTGATCATCGTGGTCGGCTGGCAGACCTACACCATTGCGCGGGCCACGATGTCGCCGTCCGCCGCCGCCGCGCAGCTGGGGCTGATCGGGTTCCTGCAGTTCGTGCCGCTGTTCCTGACCACGCCGGTGACCGGACTGGTCGCCGACCGGTTCGACCGCCGCTGGATCGCGCGGATCACCGTGACGTTGCAGCTGATCTGCGCGATCACGCTGGCCCTGGTGACGGCGGAAGGCGCGATGACGCTGCCGGTGCTGTTCGGCGTGGCGATCCTGCTGGGGATCGCGCGCGCCTTTTCCGGCCCGGCCTTTTCCGCGCTCGCCCCCAATCTGGTGCCGCGCGACGTGCTGCCGACCGCGATCGCGCTGTCCTCGATCTCGTGGCAGGTCGGCACGATCATCGGCCCCGCGCTGGGCGGCTACGCCTATGGCCATGTCGGGCCGGCGGCGCCGTATTTCCTCGCCACCGCGTTGTTCGCCGTCGCGTTGGTGTGCCTGTTCCTGATCGGGCCGGTACCGCGCGCCAATCAGGTCGGGCGGGCAAAGCCCCTGCGCGCGATCATCGATGGCCTGGCCTATGTCGGCCAGAACAAGCTGGTGCTGGGCGCGATCACGCTCGATCTGTTCGCAGTGTTCCTCGCGGGCACCAGCGCGCTGTTGCCGATCTATGCCGCCGACATCCTGAAAGTGGGTCCGACCGGCCTCGCCGAACTGGCCGCCGCGCCGGCGGTGGGGGCGGCGATCATCGCGCTGATCTTCTCGATCCGGCCGCTCAAGACCAATGTCGGGCCCAAGATGCTGGTCGCCGTCCTGATCTATGGCACCGCCACCGTCGTGTTCGGCCTGTCTACGTGGTTGCCGCTCAGTCTGGCCGCGCTGGCGGTGGCGGGGGCGGCGGACATGTTCTCCGTCTATATCCGCCAGTCGCTGATCCAGCTCTATACGCCCGACGAGATGCGCGGGCGGGTCGGCGCGGTGTCGCAGCTCACCATTTCCGCCTCGAACGAGCTGGGGGAGGCCGAATCCGGCTTCCTCGCGTCCGCGCTCGGCCCGGTCGGCGCGGTGATGGTGGGCGGCGGCGGCGCGATCGTCGTCACGATCCTGTGGACGTTCCTGTTTCCCTCGATCCGCCGCGCACGGACCTTCGACCCGCCACCGACGTTGATCGACCCGGCACCCCTTCCCCAACCGGAGAGAGTCTCATGAAGGCCAACACGATACTCGATACGATCGGCCAGACGCCGCACATCCGCGTGCAGCGGCTGTTCCCGGGGTCGGAGGTGTGGATCAAGTCCGAACGCTCCAACCCCGGCGGATCGATCAAGGATCGCATCGCGCTGGCGATGGTCGAGGCGGCGGAGGCTTCCGGCGACCTGAAGCCCGGCGGCACCATCATCGAACCGACCAGCGGCAACACCGGCATCGGCCTCGCCCTGGTCGCGGCGGTGAAGGGATATCGCCTGATCCTCGTCATGCCCGAATCGATGTCGCTGGAACGCCGCCGGCTGATGCTGGCCTATGGTGCCACCTTCGACCTGACCCCGCGGGAGAAGGGGATGAAGGGCGCGATCGAACGCGCGCACGAACTGGCCGGCGAAACGCCGGATGCGTGGATTCCGCAGCAGTTCGAGAACCCTGCGAACATCGACGTGCATGTCCGCACCACCGCACAGGAAATCCTGAACGATTTCCGTGACACGCCGATCGACGTCATCATCACCGGCGTCGGCACCGGCGGCCACATCACCGGCGTCGCCGAGACGTTGAAGAAGGAATGGCAGGGCCTGAAGGTCTTCGCGGTCGAACCCGCCGCCTCGCCCGTGATCGGCGGCGGCCAGCCGGGGCCGCACCCGATCCAGGGCATCGGTGCGGGCTTCGTGCCGAAGAACCTGCATACCGCCGCGATCGACGGGGTGATCGAGGTCGATGCCGCCGTCGCCAAGGACATGGCCCGCCGCGCCGCGCGCGAGGAGGGGATGCTGGTCGGCATCTCGTCGGGTGCGACGCTGGCGGCGATCCTGCGCAAGCTGCCCGACCTGCCCGACAATGCCCGCGTGCTCGGTTTCAACTACGACACGGGCGAGCGGTATCTGTCGGTGCCGGACTTCCTGCCCGAACAGTGACACCTGTCCAGCGGCCCGGCCCCCGCGTCCGGGCGATCTTGATCGCGATCGGGGCGGCGGCGATCGCCGTCCCGGCCTATATCGCGACCCACGCACCGGCACCGGTGCGGCAGGTGGTGCGGTTACCGCGCCGCGCGCCGCCGCGCGTGGTACCGGCCACCGTCGTGCCGCCGGTCGAGGCGGTCGAGTTCGTCGATCTCGCGCCGGACGATGCGCGCACCTTCAACGCCGGTGTCCCCTTCATCACCGGGCCGAACCCGGCCGCGCGTCGCTTCGTGCTGCGCGATGCAGCGGAGGATGCGGCCCGCGCGACCGACTGCCTCGCGACGGCGGTGCTGTACGAGGCGGGGAACGACCCGGCTGGGCAGAAGGCGGTGGCGCAGGTCGTGCTCAACCGCGCCCGCCATCCCGCCTTTCCCAAGACGATCTGCGGCGTGGTGTTCGAGGGGCAGGAACGGCGCACCGGTTGCCAGTTCAGCTTCACCTGCGACGGCGCGCTTACCCGCTGGACCCCGCCGCCGGCGCTGTGGACGAAGGCGCGGGCGGTGGCGGAGGCGGCGTTGAAGGGCGCGGTCTATCGCCCGGTCGGCTATGCCACCCATTACCATACCGACTGGGTCGTGCCCTATTGGCAGTCCAGCCTCGACAAGATCGCCGCGGTCCACAGCCACCTGTTCTTCCGCTGGTCCGGCTGGTGGGGCACTCCGCCCGCCTTCGCCCGCAACGTCGATCCGCACGAGCCGGTGATCGAAAAGCTCGCCGCCTTCTCCGAAGCGCACCGCACCGGCGAGGTATTGGCAGAGGCGGCGGCGGCAAGCGCCGAAGCCGCCGTCCTGACCGAAACGATGGCCGCCAGCGACGTCGCCGCGCCGATCCTGTCCGGCCAGCCCGATGAACTGCGCGTCGCGCTGCCGGCGGGCGTGTCGCCGGACACCTATCCCCAGCTTGCCGCCAAGGCATGCGGGACGCGCGAACGGTGCAAGTATCTCGGCTGGGCGGACGCGAAGGCGCTGCCGAAGACCGCGGCGCTCGATGCCCCGCAACTGGCGACGATGGCGTTCAGCTACCTGCGCGACCGTCCGGGCGGACTGGAGCGGACGCTGTGGAACTGCACGCTCTATCCCAAGACGCGTCCGGGCGGCTGCATGCGCCGCCAGCCTGTACCCGCCGCCTCGCCCACGCCGACGCCGCTCAGAACGCCCTCATCCACCCTGAAACCGCTGGAGGGCGTGCGGCGCCCCTCACCTGTGCCGATCGCGCGCCCATCCCCCACCACCGGGGCCGATCAAACCTCCTAGGTGTTTGGTCCCGGCATTTGATGGTGCGGGTTTGATGTAAAGCGATCTGGCTCGTTTTGCCATGTTTTGCAGATGGCCTCGTACGAGGTGAGGCCCCTGAGGGTTTTGAGCCTGCGGCCGAAATTCTAGGCAGCCACGAAGTCGCCGAGGTGCTGCCGGAGAGGTGCTGCCGGAGAGGTGCTGCCGGAACTGATCATGGCTGTCATAATGGTAGCGTTTGACGGTGGCTTCCTTGATGGTCCGGTTCATCCGTTCGACCTGCTCGTTGGTCCACGAATGCCTTGCTTTGGTCGGGCGGTGCTCGATGCCGTTCTCGTCGCAGATGCGGTCGAAGATATGGTGGAAGGCGTATTTGTGATGCGCGATGTTGGTGAACTGGATGCCGTTATCGGTGAGTATGATGTGGATGGTGTAGGGAATAGCCGTGACCGGATTGCGCAGGAACTGGGCCGCGATCATTTTGCCAGCCTCTTGGTGCAGCTCGACGAACGCGAACTTGGCGGGTAACGGTCTATCAACGTCAGATTCCCGAACGCACGTTCGGGAATGTCTGGCGGATCATCGACCCGACGAACGTCGACATCAACTGGTGGGGATGCTGGAGGCGGCCTGATGACCGCGATCATGTCGTTTGAATGGGGATTTTAGGGCCCGCGGGGACCACTCTTACGAGTGTGCCCCGCGTGTACCGACCCAAATGGCGAATCTCCAGAAGAGATCCGCCCCACCGCTAAACCACTGAAATAGTGGTGCGCCCGGAACGATTCGAACGTCCGACCCTCAGATTCGTAGTCTGATGCTCTATCCAGCTGAGCTACGGGCGCCCGGTGGAAGCGCGCTATTAACAGGGTTCTCGGGGGGCGCAAGTGCGTTGCGTCGAAAAAATGCAGGTCGTAGGGCCGATCCATGCAGAAAGTCGTCCTGATCGCCTCCGTCGCGCTGTTCGTCCCCGTCACGGTGGCTGGCTGTTCGCGGGATACCAATACCTATCCTTCGCTGGCGCAGCGGCCTGCGGAGACGCGCGGATTCGCCGAACCCGAGGCGCCCGCGCCTGAGCCGATCAGGGCCGATCCTGCCCTCGACACCGCGATTGCCGGCCTGACCACGCGGCTGGCCGCGATAAAGGCGGGCTTCGACCGCGACGCCGGGCAGACCGAACGGGCAGCGGCGGCGGCACGGGGGCGGGCGGTGGGCAGCGATGCCTGGCTGACCGCCCAGACCGCACTGGCGGCGCTCGACGACTGGCGGGCGCAGGCATCGTCGCTGGCGAGCGATGCGGGCGAACTGGCCAGCACGCGGGCGGCAACGCTGGCGCCCGCCTATCCGGCGCTGGACGATGTGCAGGCAGCGCTGACGGCGGAAGTGGCGCGGCAGGATGCCGCGATCGATCGTATCCAGGCGGCATTGCCCGGCGCCTGACCGGTCAAAACCCCTTCAGCAGCGGCAGCGTCGTCGCGTAATCGTCGGTCCATGCCGTCATGCCCGGCCGCCCCCGCAGCGGTCGCCAGCCCACCTCGTTCGCGGTCAGCTCCGTCAGCACCGCCCTGTCCCGCGACAGCGCCACCCAGACCGAAGAAGATGCCTCCGCATCGAATGTCGACGGCCGATAATCGAACTGCGCCGCATGCCAGCCGCCATCACGCGCGACCGCCGCGACGACGGGTTCGAGATCGAGGAACCGGTTGGAGATGTGGACGAGCAACAGTCCACGCGGCCCAAGCACGCGGGCATAGGTGGCGAACGCCTCTCGCGTCATCAGGTGCATGGGCACCGAATCCGAAGAAAAGGCATCGAGCGCGAGCAGGTCGAGGTCGCCGGTCGCTTCACGGTGCAGACTGAGCCGGGCGTCGCCCATGCGGATCACCGGATCGGGCAGGCACCGACGCAGATAGGTGAACTGGCCGGTGTCGCGGGCCAATCGGACCACGGCGGGGTCGATCTCGTAGAAGCGCCACGCCTGCCCCGGCCGTGCATAGCAGGACAGCGTTCCCGTCCCCAGCCCGACCACGCCGACCCGCGCATCCGCACCGTATAGCCGGGGCAACACCGCCATCGCCTGCCCTATCCCGGAACCGCGTGCATAATAGGTGGTCGGCATCCGCTCACGGGTGGGGTTGCCGCGCAACTGGATGCCGTGGACGGTGGTGCCGTGATCGAGTGCGCGCAGGCGATCGCCGTCGCGGATCGTGTAGACGCCGAAATAACTGCGGGTGCGGGCACCCGGTTCGGCGGAAAGGATCAGCGAGCGATAGCCGCCGAACAGGATCAGCGCACTCGCCAGCACCGCCAGATAAGCCCATCGCGCGCCGATCGCGACGAAGCCGGTGGCGGCGATGACCAGGAACGACAACCCCTGCATCCCACTGCCACCCGGCCCCCCGTCACGGCCGAAGCCGATCACGAAAAGGGCGGCGAGCGCCAGGATCACGCCACCGAACGCGAAAGGCCGGCGGCGACCCATCCACCAGTCGCGGAACAGCGCGAGCAGATAGGTCTGCGGCACCAATGCCCCCGCCGCCAGGATCAATAGCGGATATTCGTAGGTCCAGTCGAACACCACCGGCGCGACCAGTCCGGCGAATACCCCGCCCAGTGCGCCACCCGCCGACATCGCGAGGTAGAAGCCGGTCAGCCGATCGGGGGCGGGTCGCCGCCGGTACATGGTGGTATGCAACGCCACCGACACCACGAACAGCAGCGCCAGCGCGACGCCGAGATTGAACCATGGCCGCTGCTGATAGCCGCCCATGATGACGCCGCCGAACAGCAGGATCGTGATCGGCGCCATCCGGGTGATGAAATCGGCCATCTCGCGACGCTCGGCAAAGGCCACGGTGAAGCTCAGGAGATAGAGGCCGAGCGGCAGGACCCACAGCAGCGGCATCGCGACGATGTCGGTCGTGATGTAGGTGGAGGTCGCCAGCATCAGCCCGGACGGGACGAGCGCCAGCATGATCCAGTGCCAGACCAGCCGCCGTGCCGGCGCGGCGCTGGCGACAGACTCGGCCACCGGCATCGGTACGGCCCCGGCGCGCGGGAGCATCGCCACGCAGGCGATCACCAGCGCGATCAGCAGCACATAGCCGCCACTCCATAGCCAGCTTTGCGCATGGACGGGCAGCAACGGCTCGACCAGCAACGGATAGGCGATCAGGCCGGCGAAACTGCCGAGATTGGACGCTGCATAGAGCGCATACGGGTCCTGCCCGCCGCTTGCGAGGCTGAACCAGCGCTGCACCAGCGGTGCCTGCGCCGATACCGCGAAGAACAGCGGCCCGATCGATCCCAGCAACAGCCACGGCACCCAGATGGCGGGAGAGACGGTGACGGGTGGCTCCATCGCCATCAGCCCGATCGGCAACCACAGACAGGCCAGCGCCAGCACGCCGAGATGGATCATCCCCTGCGCCAGTGGCCGTACCCGACCCAGCCAGTGGGCATAGGCATAGCCGCCGAGCAGCAACGCCTGATAGACCAGCATCGCGGAATTCCACACCGCCGGCGCGCCCCCCAGCCGGGGAAGCGCCATGCGCGCGACCAGCGGCTGGACCAGGAACAGCAGGAACGATCCGGTCAGGATCGTCGCGACGAACAACCCGCGGCGGGCGCTGCCCGTCCGCTTGTCCCCGCCCATGCCGGCCTCAGGCATCGGCGACGCGACGCTCGACCGCGTGGGTGATGATCCGGTGGAGCGGATGCCCCGCCGGGAAATCGGGATGCTCGAAATCCAGATCGGGCCGCCGGATCATGCCAAGCCGGATCATCAGCCCCCATGAGGCGGTGTTGGCCCGCACCGTCCATCCCTCGATCCGGTCGCAACGCGTATTCGCCCAGCCCCAGGCCAGGCTCGCTTCCGCCGCCTCGCGGGCATAGCCCTGCCCCCACATCGATCGGGCGAGCCGCCAGCCGATCTCCAGTTCGCCATGCGCGCCGCCCATCCGCAGGCCACAGAAGCCCAGGAAGCGCCGGTCGCTGCGTCGTTCCAGCGCCCAGAAACAATGGCCGCGTTCGTCCTGCAACGCCGCCTGCCCATCCATCCAGTCGGCAACGGCGGCACGGCTGCGCGCGCCATCGAGATGGCGCATCACCTCCGGGTCGGCGCACAGCGCGGCCAGCGGATCGAGATCGGCGGCGCGCCACGGTCGCAGCGTCAGCCGCGCGGTTTCGATCATGCGCCCAGCAACCGGGCGGCGTGCGCGGCATGATAGGTCAGGACACCCGAACAGCCGGCCCGCTTGAACGCCATCAACGTTTCCAGCACCAGCGGATCGCGCTCCCCCGCGCCCACCGCCACCGCCGCCTCGATCATCGCATACTCACCGGACACCTGATAGGCGAACACCGGCACCTCGAACCGCCGCTTCACCGTCGCGACGATGTCGAGATAGGGCAGCCCCGGCTTCACCATGATGCTGTCGGCCCCCTCGGCCAGATCGAGCGCGACCTCGCGCAGCGCCTCCTCAGCATTGGCGGGGTCCATCTGATAGGTCTTCTTGTCGCCCTTCAGCAGCCCGCGTGTGCCGACCGCGTCGCGGAACGGCCCGTAATAGGCCGATGCGTATTTCGCGGCATAGCTCATGATCTGGACGTTGGCATGGCCGCCGCGTTCCAGCGCGTCGCGGATCAGCCCGATACGGCCATCCATCATGTCCGACGGAGCGACGATGTCGGCGCCGGCCGCCGCCTGCACCAGCGCCTGTCCGACCAACTGCTCGGCGGTCGCATCGTTGACGACATAGCCGGCGGCATCGACCAGTCCGTCATGGCCATGCGTGGTATAGGGATCGAGGGCCACATCGGTCAGCACGCCGACCTCCGGCACCGCATCCTTCAGCGCGCGTACCGCGCGGCACATCAGGTTGTCGGGGTTCAGCGCCTCGCGTCCGTCGTCGCTGCGCAGATGCGCGGGTGTGTAGGGGAACAGCGCGATGCACGGGATGCCCAGATCGCGCGCCTCCCGCCCCCGCGCGACGATGCCGTCCAGCGACCAGCGCGACACACCGGGCAGGCTGGCGATGGGTTCCTCCACCCCCTGCCCCTCGACGACGAACAGCGGCCAGATCAGGTCGGCGGGGGTCAGCACGGTTTCGGCGTGGAGCCGGCGGCTCCAGGCGGTGGCGCGGCTGCGCCGGGGGCGGATCGCGGGATAGGTGGACATGCCATGGTCCTTGCGGGATCGTGCCCGGTCCCGCAAGCGTTAGGGCGACGGTTACGGGAGTGTACCGAATGCGCGAGATCAAGTCGGCGGCGATGGTCATCAATGCCAAATCGCGTAAGGGGCAGAAGCTGTACAAGCGTGCCTGCGCGGCGATGAAGGGGCTTCCCTACGAAGTGGACGCCCGCGCGATCGAGGATCCGAAGCAGCTGGAAGCGGCGGTCCGCGACGTGCTGTCGGCGAAACCCGACCTCGTCATCCTCGGCGGCGGCGACGGGACGATCAGCGGGCTGGTCGACCTGCTGGTCGGGCATGACGTGGTGCTGGGCGTGCTGCCGCTGGGCACCGCCAACAGTTTCGCCCGCACGCTGGGCATCCCCCTGACCGTGGAGGGCGCGGTGGAGGTGATCCGGGCGGGGCACCGGCGACGAATCGATCTGGGCATGATCGATGGCGATTATTTCGCCAATTGCGCCGCGATCGGCATCAGCCCGCAGATCGCGGAGACGGTGCCGCACGGCCTGAAGAAAGTGCTGGGCATGGTCGGCTATCTCGGCTGGGCGAGTTACCAGTTCGGACGATTCAAGCCGTTCACGCTGCACGTCGACGACGGCACGACGAAGCGGAAGCTGCGGGTGGTCGAGGTTCGCATCTCCAACGGCCCCTATCATGGCGGCACTTGGCTGGTCGACGAGGCGGCGGTCGATTCGGGCGAGATCGTGGTGCAGGCGGTGCGCGGGCACTATAAGCGCAAGCTGGCGTACAACTGGGCGGCGAGCTTCTTCGGGCTGAAGGAACGCCATCACGACACGATCAGTTTTTCGGGGCGCAAGGTGACGGTGGATACCGATCCGCCGATGCCGATCTCGATCGATGGTGAGGTGCTGGCGAAGACTCCGGTCACCGCGCGGGTGGCGGCGGCGGTGATCGAAGTGATGGCACCGCCGCCGCCTCAGGTCGTCGACCCCGCCGGAACCGCCTCGTCGGGCTGAGGCACGCGGAGCGCGCCCCGCCGCCAGGGGCCATAGCGATAATAGAGCGCGGCCCCCACCAGCGTCGCGAGCGATCCGGCCGGAAAGCTCCACCACAGCGCATCGGCCCCCAGGGCGGGGCGCAGCCACAAGGACAGGCCGAGACGGATCGGAAACATCGCGACGAACAGGATCAACAGCGGCCCCCACACCGCGCCGTTGGCGCGAACCGTGCCGAACAGCACCATCGTCACCCCGAACAGGATGAAGCTCCAGCTGGCGATCATGCTGATCCGCTGACCGATCGGGATCGCGGGACTGTCGGGCGCCAGGAACAGGCCCAGCGTGGTCCGATCGAACCACAGCACCGCCAAGACCAGCACCCCGGTCAGCGCGATGTTGTAGACGATGCCGATCCGCGTCACCTGCCCTACCCGGTCCCACCGGTCGGCGCCGATATTCTGCGCCGCCATCGCGCTGACCGCCGCACCGATCGCCAGCGCCGGCATCTGGATGTACCCCCATAGTTGCAGCGTGATCCCGTACGCCGCCGTGGTCGCCACCCCTTCGCGGTTGACGAGGCCGACCATCGCCAGGCCCGCCAGCGAGATGACCAGCATCTGCGCCCCGATCGGCAACCCCTTGGCGAGGATCGTCTTCACCAGCGCCCGTTGCGGGCGGAGATAGGCGAGTTCGGCCCCCCGCAGCCGGATCGGCAGATCGCGCAGATTGATCCAGACGACCAGTGCCACGATCGAGACGGTGCCGGAGATCAGCGTGGCGAACGCCGATCCGGCGATACCCATCCGCGGAAACGGCCCCACCCCCAGGATCAACAGCGGGTTGAGCCCCGCATCGAGGATCACGCCCAGGATCATGAACCACAAGGGCGTCATCGCATCGCCGGTGCCGCGCAGCCCCATCATCACAAGCACCAGCATCATCGATGCGGGCAGCCCCAGAAAGATGACGCGCAGATAATCCTCCGCCAGCGGCAATGCCTGTGGCGGCGTGGCCAGCAGGATGAGGATGTCGTGGGTGCTCGCCCATCCCACCAGCGCCGCGACGACCGAGGCGGCC
>Ga0265780_10011089_pt1 | contig 10694 bp, 13 predicted proteins | sample P1T30metagenome_FD_192432 | JGI IMG/M metagenome (GOLD analysis project Ga0265780, IMG submission 192432) | Plant litter microbial communities from East Loma Ridge, Irvine, California - P1 T30 | ecosystem: Environmental > Terrestrial > Plant litter > Unclassified | place: USA: California... | reverse complement strand
ATTATAATAATCCTGACCGGATGCACTTTGGTGTGCTTAGGGTATTAAACGATGATAGGGTAGATGCCGGCATGGGCTTTGGCACGCATCCGCACGATAATATGGAAATTATCTCCATTCCGCTGGAGGGCGACTTAGAGCATAAAGACAGCATGGGCAACACGGCCATTATTAAAAAAGGCGATATACAGGTAATGAGCGCCGGCACGGGCATACAGCACAGCGAGTACAACCGTAATACGGATAAGCTTACCAAATTTTTACAGATATGGGTATTCCCTAATAAAAGGAATGTTACGCCTCGCTACGGTCAGATTACGCTTAACCAGGCTGAGAGGCGCAACAACCTGCAGCAGATACTTTCGCCCAATGCTGATGATGCCGGCACCTGGATTCACCAGGATGCATGGTTCCATCTGGGTACATTTGACAAGGATTTCACTACTACCTACAACATTAATAAAAAAGGTAATGGTGTATATGCCTTTATTATAAAAGGTGATGTAACTTTGGGAGGTATAGCCCTTAACGAGCGTGATGGCTTGGGCATATGGGATACCGATACCATAACCCTGCAGGCCAACAGCCAGGATGCCGAAGTGCTTCTTATGGAAGTACCCATGGCACTATAATATCATACTATAACATCTTATAGTGTTTTTCTTGTCCTAGTTCAATGTACAGAGAATTTAATTGGCGCACCTTTGCGATATCAAAACGATAACAAATTGAACTCGTTTAACTTTTTCGCTTCAATCAAAAACGTTTAAACAAGTTCATTAATTAAACCATAAAAAAATTTAAATTATGTCAACAACTAAATGGGTATTAGACCCTACACACTCAGAAGCAGGCTTTAAAGTAAAACACCTTATGTTTACCAACGTATCGGGCCAGTTTACAAAATTTGAGGCTGCCGCTTCTTCAGACGATGAAAACTTTGACAACGCTACTTTTGATTTTACTGCCGAAGTAGACTCTATCAATACAAACAATGCCGACCGTGACGGGCATCTTAAAAGTGGCGACTTTTTTGACGCAGCACAGTTCCCAACCATTACTTTTAAATCAACTTCAGTTTCAAGAGAGAGCGAAGATGAGCTTAAAGTAACCGGCGACCTTACCGTGCATGGTGTAACTAAATCAGTTACGCTTGATGTAGAGTTTGGCGGCATCCAGAAAGACCCTTGGGGTAACATCAAATCGGGCTTTTCTGTAACCGGAAAAATTAACCGTAAAGACTTTGGCCTTACCTGGAATGCAGCCCTTGAAACAGGCGGCGTTATGCTGGGCGAAGAAGTAAAGCTTAACCTTGAGCTTCAGTTTGTAAAACAATAAGCTTTTAACTACCCAAATACCTTTAAAACCCGCACCAGCAATGTTGCGGGTTTTATTTTTTATTTAGATGCCGTTTGTCGTTCCAACGACACGAGATTCTCGAAAAAATCTATATCTTTCGCCCCATCAACAATAATCGATGAAAAGCTATCTTTTCAATAAATATGATATTGAACTGCTTGGTTTTATAAAAACCGAACACCCAATATATATTTGGATGAACCCTATACAATACATTTTTGAATATGATGTGTTCTACATACAAATGGAAATAAACTGCGCAGAACGTTTTACATTCGGTGTAAAAAGCGATGTTTATTTGCATGACAAACCTTCGTGTGAATAATATGTTATGTCTGTTACTTTAAAACAAATTAATGAGCCGTTTAAAGACCAGGCACAATCAACGCTGTTAAGCGAAAATGAACCAATTATAGATATTTATATAGCCCGTACAAAGCTATGCTTTAATGAACACCTGCCTACAGAAGAAGATAATCATTACTATTTTACCGATTATCTAAAAAATCCGGATGCAATAGCAGATGGACACGAAGCACAACAATCATTTATTGTCGATACAGGCTTATTAATCGAGCAGGCAAATAAAACGCTATGCTGTTATATAATCAATAATGATGATGATTTTCAGTCGAATACATTAGATGATGCGTACCATCTTATACATGATTTCATCTTAAATAATAAAGATTATTATAAATTTATAAAAATCTAATGCATTATGAGATTTTATTCGACACAACAAAAAAATCCGCGTTCATCCGCTCAATCCGCGTCATCCGCGTTCCATCTTCCAAATTAGCCAATCAACAATTTTCACTTTACACTTGCACAGTAAAAAAGCCTTCACTACATTTGATTCATGATTAAAAATCAAAACATAGTAAACAATGCATGGTGGTGGCCGTCAACTCTAACAGTGACTGCTGCCTAAACACGTATATATATAATAAGGTAAAACGGCTTGTCACTTTTGGCAGGCCGTTTTTCTTTTTTAACCACATTCCAAACATGAAGATTTACACACAAACATACCATTTTAATGCCGACCTCTATACCGCCGTAGGGCTGTACATGGGCCTGCGCAACCACTACCGCAAGCCGTGCCTGCTGGAGGGGAACGACTACCACAGCCGTGCCGATAGCACCTCATACATCGGGCTGAACCCTCTGGTGGAAATCACGGTAAGGCAGGAGGAGATAACCATAAACATCGGCGGAAGCCAAAGTACACAGCCCATTGATTCACGCAAAAATGTAACCGGTCAGGTTAAGGAAATAATAGCCGGTTTTGAATTTTTGAGTCCCTCTAACCATAATGCATTTTTAAGCTATTTCAGTTTTGAATATGCCCATTTTGCAGAACCCGTGGGTGCGGCACAATCTGACACCACAGGCTTGCCATTGGCACAGTTCATATTATTTGAATATCTCATTGTGCTCGACCATTTTCATGATTCGGGCCAGATAATCCGCAATGCCTTTACAGAAGAAACATTGCCCGACACTGATTTTGAAGCCCTGTTGCGCAGGCAAACCTTTACACTACTGCCGTTTGAAGTCAAAGGGCAGGAGCAAAGCCCCGATACCGATGAGTCGTTCAGGGCACTGGTAAGCAGGGCGCAGGAACATATCCTGAGGGGCGATGTTTTTCAGCTTGTTGTTTCCCGCCCGTTTGTGCAGCCGTTCTTTGGCGATGATTTCCAGGTATACCGCCAGTTGCGCAGGCTTAACCCTTCGCCATACCTGTTTTATGCCGATATGGAAGGCTACCGCCTTATGGGGTCATCGCCCGAAACACAGATACGCTTAAAAGATGGCGAGGCATCCATACACCCCTTAGCAGGCACAGTACGCAAAAGCGGTAATGCTTTTGAAGACAAGCACAATACCGAAGCGCTTATAAACTACGAAAAAGAGAATGCCGAGCACACCATGCTGGTAGACCTGGCCCGCAACGACCTGAGCAAGTACTGCGATACCGTACAGATTACATCCTATAAAGAGGTGCAGCACTTTTCGCACGTCATCCACCTGGTAAGTAAAGTAACAGGGCAAATGCAAGAGCAGGATGCCCTGCAGCTGTTTACAGGCACCTTTCCCGCCGGAACGCTTTCCGGCACGCCCAAGCCAAAGGCATTACAGCTGATAAGCAAATACGAGAGTACCCCCCGTGGCTATTACGGCGGCGCCATAGGCTTTTTGGGCAGCGATGGCAACATGAACCTGGCCATCGTTATCCGCAGCATCTTCAGTAAAAATAACGAGCTGCACTACCGCGCCGGTGCAGGCGTGGTTATCGATTCGGTACCCGAAAACGAATTGCAGGAAGTAAACAACAAACTCGGTGCCGTGCGACGCGCCATTGCCGCAGCCGGTTCACAGACTTTATGACTTTAAAAACTTTAGACTTTCGACTATGAAAATAGGTATAATAGATAATTTCGACTCCTTTGTATACAACCTGGTACGCTATGTGCGCGAAACCGACAATGTACAGGTAGTAGTGCAGCGCAACAACGAGGTTGATTATGATGAGCTTGATACCTGCGATGCAATATTGCTTTCCCCGGGACCGGGCATACCCAGCGAGGCCGGAGAACTGCTTGAAGTGATAAAAAAATATTCTGGTAAAAAAAAGATGCTGGGCGTGTGCCTGGGGCATCAGGCCATAGCCGAGGTTTTTGGCGGAAGCCTGGAGCAATGCCCCGAACCCGTGCACGGCAAAGCTACCGATATGGATATCCTGGTATCCGACCCGCTGTTTGAGGGTTTGCCGCACACCATGCCCGTAGGCCGCTACCACAGTTGGAAGATAACGCAAAACGGGAGTCCGTTCTTTAATATTACGGCACAAACCGAAGACGGCACTGTAATGGCCTTGCGCCACACCAGTCACCCTACCAGCGGCGTGCAGTTTCACCCAGAATCGGTACTAACGCCGCAGGGCAGGCAGATTATTGAGAACTGGATAAGGGAAGAGGCCTCACCCCAGCCCTCTCCAAAGGAGAGGGAGTAGCTTCACTCATTTTTTAAAGATGTAGAAATAAGGATACTATATAAACAATATTAATTCACAAGAGTGAAGCTGGCCCCTCTCCTTTGGAGAGGGGTTGGGGAGAGGCCAATACAATGAAGAATATCTTAGACAAAATAGTAACCCGCGCCCACCTCAGTAAAGAGGAAGCGCGGCAGTGCATGCTTGCCATAGGCAACAGCGACATAAACGATGCCCAGACCGTGGCCATAATAACCGGCATACAAATGCGCGGCCTGCAGCTTGATGAACTTATGGGCTTTCGTGAAGCGCTGCTGGAGCTTGCCCTGCAAATGAAATTTGATGTGGGCGACTGCATTGATGTGTGCGGTACCGGCGGCGATGGCAAAAACACCTTCAATATCTCGACCTGTACGGCATTTGTATTGGCAGGCATGGGGCATAAAGTAGTAAAACACGGCAACTATGGCGTGAGTTCGCTGTGCGGGTCAAGCAACGTGCTTGAATCTTTGGGTTATACCTTTACCAATAACCGCGATGCCCTGCAAAAACAACTTGACGAGGCTAACATCTGCTTTATGCACGCGCCGTTGTTTCACCCGGCGCTTAAGGCGGTGGCACCATTGCGCAAGGCGCTGGGCATTGCTACGTTCTTTAACAGCATGGGGCCGCTGGTTAACCCTGCCCACCCCACGCACCAGTTAACGGGCACATATTCGCTCGAACTGGCGCGTCAGTACCAGCATGCACTGCGCAGCGAGCGCAAAGAGTTTACCGTGCTGCACGGCATGGACGGCTTTGATGAGCTAACCTTTATAGGTGTTACGCGTATTTTAGGCCAGCAGCGCGATGAGCTCCTGGGCACCAACCCGCATAAGGTGGCTATTGCGCTAAGCAAAATTTCAGGCGGCGATACAGTGGAGGCTTCCGCTAAAATATTGGTTTCCTTGTTAGAAGGTAAAGGCACCGTTGCCCAAAACATCGTCTTAGCTGGTAATGTAGCGCTGGCCCTGCAAACCTTTGACACCGCAAAAACCTTTGAGCAGGCTTTCGCCGAAGCACACGAGGCGGTATTATCCGGTAAGGCCATCCACCACCTTAAAAAAATAGCAGCATGAACGTACTCGACCAGATTATAGCAAACAAACGTAAAGAAGTTGCACTGCTAAAGCAATCGTACAGCATTAGCAGCTTCCGCGACAGCGAAAATTTTGGCAGGCCAACGGTTTCGCTAAAGCAGCGTATTATAGATGCAGGCTTTGGCATCATCGCCGAGATAAAACGTAAATCACCCAGTGGCGGCAACATAAAATTGGATGTAAACATTACTGAACAAGCCAAATTTTATGAGAATAATGGCGCATCCGGCATTTCCATCCTTACCGATAGCGAGTACTTTGGCGGAAGCCTTGAGGATATTATTGAAGCTCGTGGCGTGGTTACTATCCCGTTGTTGCGCAAAGAATTCATTATTGACGAGATCCAGCTGTATGAAGCCAAAGCCGCCGGTGCTGATGCCGTGTTGCTTATAGGCGCTGTGTTGGGTCATGAAGAAGCTACCTACCTGACTAACGTTGCCCGCAACCTGGGCCTGGAGGTATTGTATGAGGTGCATACCACAGCAGAAGTAGGCTTTATCCCTGCTGAGGCCGACCTGATTGCCGTAAACAACCGCGACCTCAAAGCGCAGCAAACCACGCTACAGCATTCGTTTGACCTGGTGAAAATTTTACCAAAAAACATTCCGCTCATATCAGCCTCTGGCATTAAAACCGCTGAAGATATTGTTGCCTTAAAAGCGGCAGGCTACAGCGGGGCGCTCATTGGCGAGAGCATTTTACGCGAAGGCCATTTGGCAGAACTGACTAAAAACATCAGGCCATGATTATTAAAGTGTGTGGCCTTACCGATAATGACAGCAGTAGGCAGGTAAGTGAAATACCTGTTGATTACCTGGGCTTTATTTTTTATGAAGGCTCCAAACGGTTTACCGTTAGCACTTTGGCTACAGCCAAAAAGAAAGTAGGTGTTTTTGTGAATGCATCTTTAGAATATATAACTGAACAAATTGCAAAACACAATCTAAACGCGATACAGCTCCACGGCAGCGAGTCGCCGGAATTTATAAGGCAATTGCCGAAAAACATTGAAAAAATTAAGGCATTTGGCATTGCCACAGCAGCCGATTTAGAGGCTACAAAAGCCTATGAAGGCTTGGTAAATTATTTTTTATTCGACACTAAAAGCACTCAGCACGGCGGTACGGGTACGCCTTTTGACTGGCAGGTTTTAAAAGCCTATCATGGTACAACACCCTTTTTACTCAGCGGCGGCATAGACCTGGATTCCACTGAAGCGCTAAAAAACTTTACCCACCCAAAACTGGCGGGTTACGATGTAAACAGCCGTTTTGAAACAGCACCCATGCAGAAAGATCCAGCACTGGTGGCACAATTTTTAAAAGACATGAACATGACAACATCATATTTAGATACCGATGATTTAGGCTTTTACGGTCAGTTTGGCGGCGCTTATGTGCCGGAGCTGCTGCGCCCCAACGTAGAGGAGCTTGACGCTGCTTTTAACAGCTATTGCTTTACCGAAGCATTTGAAACCGAGTATGCCAACCTGCTCCGCGATTTTGTAGGCCGCCCTACGCCGCTGTATTACGCAGGTAGGCTGTCGGCCAAATATGGTGCGCACATTTACCTTAAACGGGAAGACTTATGTCACACAGGTGCGCACAAGGTCAACAACACCGTGGGGCAGATTTTACTGGCCAAACACATGGGCAAGACCAATATTATTGCCGAGACCGGTGCAGGGCAGCATGGCGTGGCTACGGCTACTGTATGCGCACTTATGGGGCTCAACTGCATCGTTTATATGGGAGAGAAGGATATTGAGCGCCAGGCGCCTAATGTGCAGCGCATGAAAATGCTGGGGGCAGAGGTGCGTCCGGCAACATCGGGCAGCAAGACGCTTAAGGATGCTACCAACGAGGCCATTCGCCACTGGATTAATCATACTGATTCCTATTACCTTATAGGCAGCGTGGTTGGGCCGCACCCGTACCCTAAAATTGTTGCCTATTTTCAATCGGTAATCTCAAAAGAAATTGAAAAACAGCTGGCCGAAAAAACCGGCAAAAGCTACCCCGATACCGTAATTGCCTGCGTGGGTGGCGGCAGCAACGCTGCCGGGGCTTTTTATCAATTTTATGATAACCCGGATGTAACACTCATCGCCGTAGAAGCCGCGGGCCTCGGGATACATTCCGGCCAGTCAGCCGCTACGAGTGTATTGGGTACGCCCGGTGTGCTGCACGGCAGCCTTACACTGCTCATGCAGGATGCAGACGGCCAGGTAACCGAGCCGCATTCCATTTCGGCGGGGCTTGATTACCCGGGTATTGGGCCGCTGCACGCGCATACCATTGCCACCGGCCGTGCCAAAAGCCTTGCCGTAACCGATGATGAGGCGCTTGAAGCCGCCTTGGAACTATCTCAAATGGAAGGCATTATTCCGGCTCTTGAAAGTGCCCACGCACTGTTTGCGCTGCGCAAACTCCCATTAAAAAAAGAAGATGTGGTGGTGGTTAACCTTTCCGGCCGCGGCGATAAAGACATGAACACCTATATGGATAAATTCAGCAGCCTATGAATCCGTTTATAAAAAATAAAAAGCAGGTCAGCATATTTGTAACCGCCGGCTATCCGCACTTTGACAGCCTTAAAGGCCAGTTGCTGCAATTGCAGGAACAGGGTGTCGATTTTGCCGAAGTAGGCATACCCTTTAGCGACCCGATGGCCGATGGCCCTGTGATACAGGAAACCAGCACCGTAGCCCTGCGCAACGGCATGAAGCTGGAATTATTGCTGCAACAGCTTGAAAGCATGCGGAATGATATACATATCCCGCTGGTGCTTATGGGCTACCTGAACCCGGTGCTGCAATTTGGCCTGGATAGCTTTTTAAGCCGCTGCCAAAAGCTGGACATCAAATCGCTTATTTTGCCCGACCTGTCATTAGAGCTCTACCAGAACCGCTACCGCGAAACCTTTGAAAAGTATGGCGTTCCGGTTACGTTTCTCATTACGCCGCTAACACCAAATGACAGGGTGCAGCGCATTGCCCAGGCCTGCCAAAATAGCTTTGTATACCTAGTGGGTCAAAACAGCATTACCGGGCAGGGCTATGCTATTAACGATGCCCTTGCCACACGCTATGCACAACTTAAAGCCCTGTGTGGCGAAGCGCCACTGTTTTTGGGGTTTGGTATTGATTCCAAAGAAAAAAAGGAGAAAGCCTTTGAAAGCGTTGACGGTGTTATTGTGGGTACTGCTTATTTAAAAGCGGTTAAGAGTGGGGAGGAAGTAGCATTTTTAGAAAACCTTATGTAACAAGCCATGTTTTACCTCATTCAAAACAATATTTTTGCGGATCCGCGCTACGATAAAATATTTGAAACGCTCGATGCACTAAGCCTGCCCTATGAAGTGGTTAAGCTCAGGCCTTTTGAAGATAGTATTGAGTTTACAACCACAAGAGCGGACGTATTTGTGTATGGGTCGGTTAAGCTGGCCCGGCTGGCAACGCAGTACGGCTGGCAGCCCGGTTCTTTTTATGGAGGCAACCACCATTATGAGGCTTATGCCTCGCATTATAAAGAGCACCTGCTTAATTATAACAGTACAGTGTGCCTTGTTAGCGATGCGCTACATTGGCGTGAGGGTGAGGAAAAGTTTATCCGCCCCGGGCGCGATGCGAAGGTATTTACCGGCAAGAAATTTACCCGTACCAAGTGGGAAGATTTTGTAGCTCATTCACTTGCTGATGCGCAAAGCCACCTTAAGCATAATACCGTTATACAGGTCACCACACCGAAAAAAATATATAAGGAAGCCCGCACCTGGATAGTAGACGGCAAGGTTGTAACCAGTTCTTACTACATGTTTCATGGTGATGCCGATTATGAGGAAAATGTAGCTGCCGAAGGTATAGCTTTTGCCCAAAGCATGGCAGCCTTGTTTGAGGTAGCCAAAGCGTTTGTCATGGATATTTGCCTTACCGCCGAAGGCTGGAAAATTGTGGAGGTTAATTGTATCAACAGCGCCGGTTTTTACAAAGCCGACCTTCACAAAATGGTAGAAGCACTTGAAAATGCCTTTAATGCAGGTGAATAAAAACAGCTGCACTTCGACAGGCTCTGTGAGCCGGGACAAAGAGATTTTTTTTAAAAGAAGTAAATTTTATTAAGTATCTTACGTTATTCAAAATCTGATTATACTTTATATGAAGCATAGCTTATTACTCCTTCTTTTATTACCTGTGTTTTTAAATGCGCAAACCACTACGTATACAGGGCATGCAAATTTAAACAACAGGATAAAAAATTATACGCTGACTGATAGCATAACGGGTGGTACTTTTGTACTTGACTCCACTAATATTTACATCACCGCTTTTGATAAAAGCGGAAAACAATTATGGCGCACTGACCCGTGGAAAGACAATGAATTAGGAATATATAGGGTGCAACGCCCTGTTATTGTTTATTATAGCCTGGCAAATAGTGATAGGGCAAATAAGGAAGAAGTTATATGGATAACATACCAAAACACGCAATTTGGTTATATTGATAAAAAGAATGGAGAATTTACATTTTTAGGGCAAGATTAAGCTCGGTAAATCTCTAAATAACAACAGCCGCACTTAACAAAGTACGGCTGTTTATATTTTAGAGATTTACTTCGTCAGTCAGGCTATGCCTTCGTGTCTCAACTCCGCTGTGCTTCGTTCGAAATGACATCCTGCGCTGTACTGCAAACTAAGACTCCGACTGAAAACTAAACGTCCTCCTCTTCAGAGGTATGTGATTTAGAATACGTGCGCCATTTGGCAATGCACTCCTGCATATCGGCGGGTATCTCGCTGTCAAAGCGCATAAACTCTTTAGTAGTAGGGTGTTCAAAACCCAGCGTCTTGGCGTGCAGTGCCTGGCGTGGCAGCGTTTTAAAACAATTGTCTATAAACTGCTTGTATTTGGTAAAGGTCGTTCCCTTCAATATGATATCGCCGCCATAGCGGGCATCGTTAAAGAGGGTGTGGCCTATGTACTTCATGTGTACGCGTATCTGGTGTGTGCGGCCGGTTTCGAGCCTGCAGCTTACCAGCGTAACATAGCCCAGGCGCTCAATTACCTTATAATGGGTAACGGCGTGCCTGCCCTGGTCGCCATCAGGAAATACCGCCATTTGCATGCGGTCTTTAACGTGGCGGTCTATATTGCCTTCAATAGTACCTTCATCTTCCTTAACATTACCCCAAACCAGCG
>Ga0265780_10011087_pt1 | contig 10695 bp, 8 predicted proteins | sample P1T30metagenome_FD_192432 | JGI IMG/M metagenome (GOLD analysis project Ga0265780, IMG submission 192432) | Plant litter microbial communities from East Loma Ridge, Irvine, California - P1 T30 | ecosystem: Environmental > Terrestrial > Plant litter > Unclassified | place: USA: California... | reverse complement strand
CCGAGGATCTTCCGCACCAACGGGACGGTCGCGGTCAGGCCGTTGCGGCGGGCGAACCCGGCCACGTCGGTCTGGAAGACGGCGACGGAGGGGATGCCGAGCCTCCCGGCCGCCGTGATCGCGCGCCCACCGAGCAGGAACGGACTGGCGGCGTGCAGGACGTCGGCGCCGGAGGCGGCGAGGATCGTGTCGAGGACGGGGTGGGGGAGGGCGACCGGGAACTGGCGGTAGGCGACCGCCGGGACCCGGTGGACGTCGAAGGAGCGGTGTCGCTCGATCTCGGTCCGCGACCGGAACTGGGCGAGCCCAGGGGTGTCGGGCGCGATCACGACCGCGCGGTGGCCACGGCGCTCCAGGTGGTCGAGGACCGCCAGGACGCTGGTGGTCACGCCGTTGAGGGTGGGCAGGAAGCTCTCGGTCACGACGGCGACGGTCCGTTGGGACGTGCCGCGCTCCACGCTGCGTGCGTTCATGGCGACTCCGATGCTGCGCGGGCCACGTGTCCTGGCGGGGGGCCTCGACGTGAACGGCGGGCGCGGAGGTGGTGAACGGATGCGGGATCGGTGCGGGAAGCCCCCAGGGTCCTCTCGGGAACACCGATAGGTTGTGGCTGTGGCAGACCCCCTCGACGACTTCTACGCGATCATCCCGGCCGGCGGCATCGGCTCCCGGCTGTGGCCGCTCTCGCGTGCCGACGCCCCCAAGTTCCTGCACGACCTGACCGGGTCGGGCACCTCGCTCCTCCGCCAGACCTGGGACCGACTCGCGCCGCTGGCCGGTGAGTCCCGGATCATGGTGGTCACCGGTCGGGCGCACCGCGTCGCGGTCGAGTCGCAGCTGCCGGGCGTGCAGGACCACAACGTCGTGCTCGAGAGCGAGCCGAAGGACTCCACGGCGGCCATCGGCCTCGCCGCGGCGATCCTGCACCGCCGCGAGCCCGACGTCGTCATCGGCTCCTTCGCCGCCGACCACGTGATCGGTGACGCCAGGGGCTTCCGCCGCTCCGTCGCCGAGGCCGTGGCCGCCGCCCGCGCCGGGTACGTCACCACGATCGGCATCACGCCGTCCGAGCCCGCGATCGGGTTCGGCTACATCCACGTCGGCGCCTCGCTCGGCATCGACTCCGCCCCGCAGGCCCACGCGGTGAGCGCCTTCGTCGAGAAGCCCGACCTGGACACCGCCTCGGCGTACCTGGAGGACGGCAACTACCTCTGGAACGCCGGCATGTTCATCTCCCGCGCCGACGTGCTGCTCGAGGAGATCGGTCGCAACGAGCCGAAGCTGCTCGCCGGCATCGAGGAGCTCGCCGCCGCGTGGGACACCTCGTCGCGCGGTGCCGTCGTGGACGCCGTCTGGCCCGAGCTGAAGAAGATCGCGATCGACTACTCGGTCGCCGAACCCGCGGCCGCCGCCGGTCGCCTCGCCGTGGTCCCCGGGGACTTCGACTGGGACGACGTCGGGGACTTCGCCTCGCTCGCCAAGCTGCAGTCCGGCGGCCTGGCGAACCACCTGGCCGTCCTCGGCGACGGCGCCAGGATCCTCGCGGACTCCTCCAGCGGCATCGTCGTCTCGCACAGCCAGCGCCTCATCTCGCTCATCGGCGTCGAGGACATCGTCGTCGTGGACACCCCCGACGCCCTCCTCGTCACGACGAGCGCGAACGCCCAGCGCGTCAAGGGTGTGGTGGACGCACTGAAGATCAGCGGCCGGGACGACGTCCTGTAGCGCTCCATCACGAAATCCGCGGAATCGGGGTGCGGATCGGGGGTCCGCGTTACGGGCGCGTTACGGCGCGGTCGCGATCCCGTAACCGATCCGCAGGGGGGTCCCGGGGCGTCCTGTACCGGCCAGGCGGTCGTGTACTGTCGCCACGATCGCCCGGTGCGCAGTGACCGGGCCAAGCTCCCCGGAGGAACCCACCCGTGTCATCTCGTACCCGTCAGATCGCCCTGAGCGGTCTCGCGCTCGTCGGCACCGTCGCCGTGCTCGCCGGTTGCTCGGCTGCCCCGTCCAGCACCGCGACGTCGAAGAAGTCCGACTTCCTGCCGTGCATGGTCTCCGACGCCGGCGGCTTCGACGACAAGTCGTTCAACCAGCTCGGCTTCGAGGGCATGAAGGACGCGGCGTCCGACCTCGGCTCCCAGTACAAGAAGGCCGAGTCGAAGGACGCGACCGTCTACGACTCGAACATCCAGCAGCTCGTCACCCAGAACTGCAACCTCGTCGTCACCGTCGGCTTCAACCTCGCCGCGGCGACGAAGAAGCAGGCGGCCGCGAACCCCGACACGAACTTCGCGATCATCGACGACAACTCGATCGACGCGAAGAACGTCAAGCCGATCACGTTCGACACCTCGCAGGCCGCGTTCCTCGCCGGCTACGCGGCGGCGTCCTACTCGAAGACCGGCACCGTCGGCACCTTCGGTGGCATGCAGATCCCGACCGTCACCATCTTCATGGACGGCTTCGCGGACGGCGTCAAGTACTACAACGAGCAGAAGAAGAAGGACGTCAAGGTCGTCGGCTGGGACGAGGCCAGCCAGAAGGGCTCCTTCACCGGTGGCTTCGAGGCCGGCACGCAGGCCAAGTCGGTCGCGCAGTCGCTCCTCGACCAGGACGCCGACGTGATCCTGCCCGTCGGTGGCCCGATCTACCAGAGCGCCGCAGAGGCCATCAAGGACGCCGACAACGGCTCCGTGCTGGTCGGTGCGGACAGCGACCTCTACGAGGCCGACCCCCGCTACAAGGACATCGCCTTCACCTCGGTGGAGAAGGGCATGAAGCCCGCGACGAAGGACGTCGTCGAGCAGGCCGCCAAGGGCGACTTCTCGAAGACCCCGTACGTCGGCACGCTGAAGAACGACGGCGTCGGCATCGCCCCCTTCCACGACTACGAGTCGAAGGTCGACAAGGGCCTGCAGGGCGAGCTGGACACGATCAAGTCCGGCATCATCGACGGCTCGATCAAGGTCGCCACGAAGGCGACCGTCAAGTAGCACGACCGGTGCGGGCGGGGGATCACTCCTCCGCCCGCATTCGTGCGCTCCGCACCACCCGCGACAGGAACAGTGAAGACCCGACATGAAGCTCGAACTCCGTGACATCACGAAGCGGTTCGGCCCCCTGGTGGCGAACGACCACATCTCCATCACCGTCGAACCCGGCGAGGTCCACTGCCTGCTCGGCGAGAACGGTGCCGGCAAGTCGACGCTGATGAACGTCCTCTACGGCATGTACCAGGCCGACGAGGGCGAGATCCTGCTGGACGACGTCGTCCAGGCGTTCGACGGCCCCGGCGACGCGATGCGCGCGGGCATCGGCATGGTGCACCAGCACTTCATGCTCGTCCCGGTGTTCACGGTCGCCGAGAACGTGATGCTCGGACAAGAGGAGACGGCGTTCGGCGGCCGCCTCGACCTGGCCGGCGCACGCAAGCGGGTCCGCGAGATCTCCGAGCGCTTCGGCTTCGACGTCGACCCCGACGCGCGGGTCGAGGACCTGCCCGTCGGCGTGCAGCAGCGCGTGGAGATCATCAAGGCGCTGTCCCGCGACGCCTCCGTGCTGGTGTTCGACGAGCCCACGGCCGTCCTCACCCCGCAGGAGACCGACGAGCTGATGGGCATCATGCGCCAGCTCCGCGAGGCGGGCACCGCCATCGTCTTCATCACCCACAAGCTCCGCGAGGTCCGCGAGGTCGCGGACCGCATCACCGTGATCCGGCTCGGCAAGGTCGTCGGCGAGGCCTCGCCCACCGCGTCCAACGGCGAGCTCGCCGCGCTCATGGTCGGCCGCAGCGTCTCGCTCGTCGTCGACAAGACCCCGGCGACCGCGGGCGAGGACGCCCTGGTCGTCGAGCACGTCACCGTGACCGACCCGTCCGGCATCGTGCTCGTCGACGACGTCTCGTTCACCGTCCGTCGCGGCGAGGTCCTGGCGATCGCGGGCGTGCAGGGCAACGGGCAGACCGAGCTCACCGAGGCGATCATGGGCCTCGAGCCCGTCCGCTCCGGCCACATCGTGCTCGACGGCCGCGAGGTCACCGGGCGCAGCGTCAAGCAGATCCTCGACGCCGGCGTCGGGTTCGTCCCGGAGGACCGGAAGGAGGACGGCCTGGTCGGCGAGTTCACCATCGCGGAGAACCTCATGCTCGACCGCGCCGACTCCGCCGAGTTCGTCCGCGCCGGCACGATCCGGGCCGCGGAGCGGGACACCTTCGCCGACGAGAAGATCGCCGAGTTCGACATCCGGACGCCCGGTCGCACCACCGCGGCCGGTCGGCTGTCCGGCGGCAACCAGCAGAAGATCGTCCTGGCCCGCGAACTCAGCCGTGACCTGCGCCTGTTCGTCGCCGCCCAGCCCACCCGTGGCATCGACGTCGGTTCGATCGAGTTCGTGCACAAGCGCATCGTCGCGACGCGCGACACCGGCGTCCCGGTGATCGTCGTCTCCACCGAGCTCGACGAGGTCGTCGCGCTCGCCGACCGGATCGCCGTGATGTACCGCGGTGCGATCGTCGGCATCGTCCCGGCGACCACGCCGCGCGACGTCCTCGGACTCATGATGGCGGGCGAACTGCCCGCGGGAACGGAGCTCGCCGCGTGAGCGACACCACGCCGCAGCACGGGGGCACCACGCCGCCGTCCGACAGCAGCACCCCCATCGACGGCACGACCGACGGCAGCGTCGGCACCCCGGCGTCCGACGGCAGCGTCGGCACCCCGGCGTCCGACGGCACCGTCGGCACCCCGGTCTCCGACGACCGTCTGCAGGACGTCGTCGCGGGCGCCCCGCACCTGATGACCGACTCGGCCACCGACAGCGAGCGCCGTGAAGGCCGCTGGAGCGACGCCATGCAGAGCATCGTGAACGGCTCGGTCCTGACGACCGTGCTCGCGGTGGTCCTGGCACTCGTCGCGAGCGGCATCCTCATCGCCCTGACCGACAAGGACGTACAGGCCGCCGCCGGGTACTTCTTCGCCCGCCCGATGGACACCCTGCGCGCGGTCGGCTCGGCGGTCGGCGGGTCCTACGCGTCGCTCTTCCAGGGCTCGGTCATCAACTTCGGCGCCCCGACGGCCGCCGCAGCCATCGCGCCGATCACCCGCTCGGTGGACTACGCCGTGCCGCTCGTCGTGGCCGGACTCGGCGTCGCCGTGGCGTTCCGCGCCGGCCTGTTCAACATCGGCGGCCAGGGGCAGGTCCTCATCGCCGCCGGTACCGCCGGCTGGGTCGGGTTCTCCTTCGACCTGCCGGCCGCCGTGCACATCCCGCTCACGATCCTCGCCGGCATCGTCGGCGGTGCCGTCTGGGCCGGGATCGTCGGGCTGATCAAGGCCAGGACCGGTGCCAACGAGGTCGTCCTGACGATCATGTTGAACTACGTCGCGCTCTACCTGCTCGCCTTCGCCCTGCGGACCCCCGGGCTCCTGCAGGCCGGCGGCAGCCCGAACCCGATCTCCCCGGCGACGAAGGACAGCGCACTGCTGCCCGGGCTCTTCGGTCCGCGCTTCGGGATCAACGTCGGCTTCCTCGTCGCGATCGCTGCGGTGATCGTCGTGTGGTGGCTGCTCAACAAGTCCTCGCTCGGCTTCCGCTTCCGGACCATCGGCGAGAACCCCCGTGCGGCTCGCGTCGCCGGCATGAGCGTGCCCCGCCTGACCATCTGGGTGCTGGTGATCTCCGGCGGGCTCATCGGCATCGCCGGCGCCTACCAGGTGGAGGGCGCCGTCACGACCGGGTTCACCTCGGGCATCGACGCCGGCATCGGCTTCGACGCGATCACCGTCGCGCTCCTCGGCCGCTCCAAGCCGTGGGGCACCTTCTGGGCGGCGATCCTGTTCGGCGTGCTGAAGAACGGCGGCTACGCCATGCAGGCCGCCAACAGCATCCCGATCGACATCGTCGACGTCATCCAGGCCCTCATCGTCCTCTTCATCGCGGCCCCGCCGCTCGTCCGCGCGATCTTCCGGATCCCGCAGCCGGGCGCCCGTCGACGCACCAAGCAGCCCAGCAAGCGGAAGGCGGTCGCCGCGTGAGCACCCTCAGCCCCACCGCGGTCCCGTCGGCCCCCGTCGCCGACCGAGCCGTCGAGACCACCAGGAGCTGGAAGGCCCCGATCGCGTTCGCGGTGTTCACCGTGCTCGCCGTGGTCCTGTTCCTCGTCGTCAGCCGGAGCGGCACGACGACGTTCCGGCTCGCCAACCCCGGCGACTTCGTCCAGCTGCCCGACGTCGGCCTGCCGTCCGTCGCGACCGGTGTCGTCGTCGTCGTGCTGCTCGCCCTCGCCACGGCCGCGTCGTTCCTCCTGGTCTCGCGGTCCCGCCCCGTGCCCCTCTGGCTGACGAGCGTCTTCGCCGTCCTGTTCGTGATCGGGTTCCTGACGTGGGCCGCCGCGGGCAGGACCATCCCGCTGCCCGGCCTGCTCGTCGGCGCGATCGGCCTCAGCGTCCCGCTCGTGTTCGGTGCCCTCGGCGGCGTCATCTCCGAGCGCGTCGGCGTCGTGAACATCGCGATCGAGGGCCAGTTCCTCGCCGGTGCCTTCACCTCGGCGCTCATCGCCTCGCTGACCGGCTCCGCGTGGGTCGGCCTGGTCGGTGCCCTCGTCGCCGGCGTGCTGGTGTCGTTCGTCCTCGCGGCGTTCAGCATCAAGTACCTCGTCGACCAGGTCATCGTCGGTGTCGTCATCAACGCGTTCATCTCCGGCCTGACCGGCTTCCTGTACTCGCAGGTGCTGTCGCCGGACGAGGAGCGCCTCAACGTCGGCGTGACCTTCCCGCGCTTCGAGATCCCCGTGCTCCACCAGATCCCGGTGATCGGTCCGGTCTTCTTCGAGCAGACCGTCATCGTCTACCTGGCGTACGTGGCCGTCGCGGTCGTCACCTTCGCGCTGTTCAAGACCCGCTGGGGCCTGCGCCTCCGCGCGGTCGGCGAGCACCCGGAAGCGGCGGACACCGTCGGCATCAACGTGACCGGCACGCGGTTCTGGAACGTCTCGCTCGCCGGTGCGATCGCCGGCCTCGGCGGTGCGTACTTCACGCTCGACGCCGTCGGACCGTTCACCAAGGACATGACCGACGGCGCCGGCTACATCGCGCTGGCGGCGGTCATCTTCGGACGCTGGGACCCGGTGCGGGCCACCCTCGCGGCGCTGCTGTTCGGCTTCGCGTCCAACCTGCAGAACACGCTCGGGGCGATCAACTCGCCGGTGCCGAGCGAGTTCCTGCTGATGCTGCCGTACGTCGTCACGATCTTCGCGGTGGCCGGCCTGGTGGGCCAGTCGCGGGGACCGGCGGCCGCCGGCAAGCCCTACTTCAAGAGCTAGCCCCGCGCTCGCACGACACCGGTGTCGCGGGGTCGCGCCGCGGACGTCCGCGGCTCGTCCACGCAACACCGGTGTCCTGCAGCGAGACACCACCAGCACGAACCACCACCGAACAGGAGGCCCGGCACATGACCGACACGAACGCTGCGGGTGACCAGGGGGTCACCACCGACCCGACGACCGGCGAGCCGTCCTGTACCGACCCGGCCACGAGCCTCCCGTCCGACCCGGACACCGTGATCGACGCGAGCGTCGACGTGGACTGGACCGCCCTGCGGGAGGCCGCGACGACCGCCATGGGGCGGGCGTACGCGCCGTACTCGTCGTTCCCGGTGGGGGCTGCCGCGCTCACCGACGACGGTCGGATCGTCTCCGGCTGCAACATCGAGAACGCCTCGTACGGGGTCACGCTCTGCGCCGAGTGCTCGCTCGTGTCGCAGCTGCACATGACCGGTGGCGGCAAGCTCGTCGCGTTCACCTGCGTGGACGGCGACGGCGCGACGCTCATGCCGTGCGGGCGCTGCCGCCAGCTGCTGTTCGAGCACTCGGCCGAGGGCATGCTGCTCGAGACCGTCTCCGGCATCCGCACCATCGACGAGGTGCTGCCCGACGCGTTCGGGCCGCGCACCCTCGTCACCTACCAGCAGGAGCACTGAGCATGGCCGTCGAGCCGTTCGACACCGTCGACCTCATCCGCACGAAGCGCTCCGGCGACACGCTGAGCACCGCCGAGATCGACTGGCTGGTGGACGCGTACACCCGTGGCTACGTCGAGGACCCGCAGATGGCGGCGTTCGCGATGGCGGTCTTCCTGAACGGGATGGACCGCCGCGAGGTCAAGGACCTGACGCTCGCGATGATCGCGTCGGGGGAGCGGATGTCGTTCGGCTCGCTCGGCAAGACCACCGTCGACAAGCACTCCACCGGCGGGGTCGGCGACAAGATCACGTTGCCGCTGGCACCCCTCGTGGCGTCGTTCGGCGTCGCCGTGCCGCAGCTGTCCGGGCGCGGGCTCGGCCACACCGGCGGCACGCTCGACAAGCTCGAGTCGATCCCCGGGTGGCAGGCGTCGATCTCGAACGAGCGCATGATGTCGGTGCTCTCCGACGTCGGCGCGGTCATCTGCGCCGCGGGCTCCGGCCTGGCGCCCGCGGACAAGAAGCTCTACGCGCTCCGCGACATCACGGGCACCGTCGAGTGCATCCCGCTCATCGCGTCGAGCATCATGTCGAAGAAGATCGCCGAGGGCACGGGCGCGCTCGTCCTCGACGTGAAGTTCGGGTCCGGGGCGTTCATGCCCTCGTACGAGGCCTCGCGGGAACTCGCGCAGACCATGGTCGACCTCGGCACCGACGCCGGCGTGGCCACCTCGGCGCTGTTGACCGACATGGAGGTCCCGCTCGGGCTGACCATCGGCAACGCGCTCGAGGTCCGCGAGTCGGTCGCGGTCCTGGAGGGCGGGGGACCGGCCGACGTCGTCGCGCTGACCGTCGCGCTCGCGACCGAGATGCTGACGCTCGCCGGCCTGCCGGACGCCGACCCGGCCGCCGCGCTGGCGGACGGGCGTGCGATGGACACCTGGCGCCGGATGATCGCGGCGCAGGGCGGCGACCCGGACGCGGCGCTGCCGGTCGCGCGCGAGCAGCACGTCGTCACGGCGCCCGCCTCCGGGGTGCTCGCCACCCAGGACGCGCTGCCGTTCGGCATCGCGGCCTGGAGGCTCGGTGCGGGTCGTGCGCGCGCGCAGGACCCGGTGCAGGCCGGCGCCGGCATCGAGCTCCACGCCAAGCCGGGCGACGCCGTGACCGAGGGGCAGCCGCTCTGGACGCTGCACACCGACGAGCCGTCGCGGTTCGAGCGGGCGCTGGAGTCGCTCGAGGGTGCGTGGTCGATCGGTGCGTCGGCCGAGCCGCGTGGGCCGATCGTGCGGGAGCGCATCCAGGGCTAGGGCTGGGCGGTGCGTGCTGGGCGGTCCGCGCGGGCGGTGGGTGCTGGGCGCGCGTTCGGCCAGGGGATAGCCTTGGCTCCATGAGCGCCGACGACGCCCCCACGTACCGACTGCCCGATGCGGGTGCCGTGATCAACGACCTGCCGAAGGTCTCGCTGCACGACCACCTCGACGGCGGACTCCGCCCCACCACGATCATCGAGCTCGCCGACTCGGCGGGCGTCACGCTCCCGACCACGGACCCGGTCGAGCTCGGACAGTGGTTCGCCGACCAGGCCGACTCCGGCTCGCTCGTCGAGTACCTCAAGACGTTCGACGTGACCACGAGCGTGATGCAGACGGCGCACGGCCTGACGCGCGTCGCCCGTGACTTCGTCGAGGACCTCATCGCCGACGGCGTCGTCTACGGCGAGGTCCGCTGGGCACCCGAGCAGCACCTGCAGGGCGGGCTGAGCCTCGACGAGACGGTCGAGGCCGTGCAGGCCGGCATCGAGGAAGCGGTCGACGCCGCCGGCGGAGCGATCCGCGTCGGGCAGCTCGTCACCGCGATGCGCCACGCGGACCGGTCCCTCGAGATCGCCGAGCTGGCCGTCCGGCACCGCGACCACGGCGTCGTCGGGTTCGACATCGCCGGTGCCGAGGCGGGCTTCCCCGCGTCGAACCACCGCGCGGCGTTCGACTACCTGGCATCCGAGCTGTTCCCCGTCACCGTGCACGCTGGCGAGGCCGACGGGCTCGCGTCGATCCGTTCGGCGCTCGTCGACGGTCGCGCGCTCCGCCTCGGCCACGGGGTGCGGTTGTTCGAGGACGTCCAGCTCTCCGACGGCGGCGACGGCTCCACGCTCGCCTCCCTCGGCGAGATCGCGTCGTGGGTGCGCGACCGCGAGATCCCGCTCGAGCTCTCGCCGTCCTCGAACCTGCAGACCGGCGCCATCGCGGCGTGGGGCGACGACCTCGCCGACCACCCGTTCGACGTGCTGTACCAGCTCGGGTTCCGCGTCACGGTGAACACCGACAACCGCCTGATGAGCAACACGACGCTGACGAAGGAGCTCGCGCTCCTGGCCGGCACCTTCGGCTACGACCTCGACGACCTCGCCGCGTTCCAGATCAACGCGGCGCTCGGCTCGTTCCTGCCGCTGGAGGACCGCGAGGAGATCATCGCCCTCATCACCGCCGGGTACGCGGAGGCCTGATCGCGATGGGCCTGCCGCCGCTGTCCGACGACGCCGTCGTGCTCGGGGCGTCCGCGCCGTCGTGGCGTGACGCGCTCCGGCTGGCCGGCGGTGCCCTCGTGCGGTCCGGCGCCACGACCGACGCCTACACGGACGCCATGGTCGCGATGGTCGAGGAGCACGGCCCGTACATCGTCATCTCGCCGGGCCTGGCGTTCGCGCACGCCCGTCCGGGGGACTCGGTCCTCCGG
>Ga0265780_10011086_pt1 | contig 10696 bp, 8 predicted proteins | sample P1T30metagenome_FD_192432 | JGI IMG/M metagenome (GOLD analysis project Ga0265780, IMG submission 192432) | Plant litter microbial communities from East Loma Ridge, Irvine, California - P1 T30 | ecosystem: Environmental > Terrestrial > Plant litter > Unclassified | place: USA: California... | reverse complement strand
GCCTCGAGGACGGCGCGCTTCGAGGCGGTGACGAAGTCCTGCACGGTCTGGCGCACCTCCTCGGTGGTGAGGGCGTGCGGCTCGGGGAACGCGGCCTTGCCCGAGGGGACGTGGACCTGGCCGTCGATCGCGACGGCGCTCGGGGCGACGATGCGGTCGGTGCCGGTCACCTCGGGGTGCGAGACGCGGCCGGCGTGCATGACCTGCATGACGATGGTGCCGCCCGCGGCGTGCACCTCGTCGGCGACGCGCTTCCAGCCGGCGACCTGCTCGTCGGTGACGATGCCGGGCTGGCCCGTGTAGCCCTTGCCCTCCTGCGTCGGGTAGGTGCCCTCGGTGACGATCATGCCGAGCGTCGCGCGCTGGCCGTAGTGCTCGACGACGACGTCGCCGGGCACGTCGCCCGCGTCGGCGCGGGTGCGCGTCAGCGGCGCCATCGTGATGCGGTTCGAGAGGACGAGGTCGCCGAGCACGGCGGAGGAGAAGAGGTCCACGGAGGGGTCCTTCCGGTGGGGGATGGGGATCGCGCCGGCGAGCGGCGCGGAGAGGGGGTGCCCGTCGTCGCGCACCTCGGGCTCAACACGGAGGCGGGCCGGGGCATTCCGGAGGGGCGGGTCGGGCCGGCGGGCCGGGTCGCGGTCCGGGGCCGCGCCAGGCCGTCGGTCGGTCTGCCGAGGAGGTCTCGCGGTGCCGCCGGGTCAGTCGGTGAAGGCCGTGCGGACGGCCGCGACGTCGTCGCCGCCGTGGCCGCGCTCGGAGGCCGTGCCGTACAGCCCGGACAGCGCCTCGAGCAGACGGGCGTCGAACCCGGTGCCCGCGGCGGCGTCGCGCATCAGCGAGAGGTCCTTGCGGAGGCCGTCGAGCGCGAACTGCGCCGGGTAGTCGCCGGCGATCATGGTGGCGCCCTTGAGGTGCGCGTAGGGCGTGTCCGATTGCCCGCCCTCGATCGCGTCGAGGAACAGCTGCGGGTCGAGGCCGAGCGACTCGGCGAGGGCGAGCGACTGTGCGGTCGCGGCGGTGACCGAGGCGATCCACGCGTTGGCGGCGAGCTTGAGCGCGGTGCCCTGGCCGACGGAGTCGCCGGCGGTGATCGTCTTCGCGCCCATCGCGTCGAGCACGGGGTGCACGCTCTCGAGCAGGGCGGCGTCGCCCGCGGCCAGCATGACGAGCGCGCCGGTCGCGGCCGGCTTCTTCGTGCCGAGCATCATCGCCTCGACGAGCGGCACGCCGCGCTCGGCGGCGAGCTCGACGACCCGCGCCGTGTCGGCGGCGCCGATCGTGCTCGCCTGGACCCAGACGGGCGCGGCGGCGGCACCGGTGCTCGCGGTGCCGGCGGCCGCATCGGCCGTGCCGCCCTCGGTCGCGTCGCGCAGCACGTCGAGCACGGCCTCGCCGTCGAAGAGGACCGTGACGACGACCTCGGCCCCGTCGACGGCCTCACGAGCCGTGTCGGCGACCGTGGCCCCGTCGTCGGCGAGCGCCTCGGACTTCGCACGGGTGCGGTTCCAGGCGGTGACGTCGTGCCCCTCGCGCAGGAGCGTCTGCACGACGCCCTGCCCCATGATCCCCGTGCCGAGTACCGCGACCTTCATGCGTCTGCTCCCTGCCGGCGACCGAGCGTCTCGCCCGGCCGCGTCGTCGTGGGCGGGCCGTCGCGCCGCCGGGCTCGACGGTACGCCGTGCCGCCGACACCCTGCCCGGCGCCGCCTCAGTCGATCTCGCCCGACCCGAGGGGGTCGCGTCGGATCGCGCGTCGGACCCTCTCGACGACGGACGGGGCCGGCGGCTCGTTGTACGCGCCTGCCTCCTCCTGCCCGCTGAGGCGCTGGATGGCGGCCATCACCTCGTCGGTCGCGTGTCGCCGGGCGCGACCCGACTTCGCCTCGCCGTGGTGCGAGAGGTCGAGGGGCTCGCCGAACTCGACGGTGAAGCGGCGGAGGCGCGGGACGGTCGTGCCGACCGGCTGCAGTTCCTCGGTGCCGGTCAGTGCCACCGGCACGACGGGGGCGCCGCTCGTCAGCGCGAGCCACGCGACGCCGGTGCGTCCGCGGTAGAGACGGCCGTCGAGCGACCGGGTCCCCTCCGGGTAGATGGCGAAGGCGTGTCCCTCGGAGAGGCGGCCCAGTCCGAGGTCGAGCGCCTGCTGGGCGGCGGCGCCCGCGCCGCGCTCGACGCCGATCGCGCCGATGCCCGAGAAGAACGACCGGCTGAGGCGGCCCTTGAGGCCGGTCCCGGTGAAGTAGGCGTTCTTGGCGAGGAACGACACCTCGCGAGGAGCCATCAGGGTGATGACCACGCTGTCCATGAACGACCGGTGGTTGCTCGCGAGGATCACCGCGCCCGTCCGCGGCACGTTCTTCCGCCCCACGACCTTCGGCCGCCAGACGACGCGGACCAGGGGGACGAGCACGACACGGCTGAGGATTGTGATCACGGCACCACTGTGGCGGACAGCGCATGCCTGTCGGGGAATGCCGCCCCGTCACCTGCACGACCGCCCGCCGGAGGCGCACCGGGTGACCGACGGGTCGGTCCGCCTAGCCGCAGGTCGCCTGGTATGGGGACAACGGGTGTCCCCCTCAGAGAGGATTGCGGCCCGTCGGAGGCGCTGCCTAGGCTCGCGGCGTGGGGACCGGACGAAGGACGAGAGCGCAGCGGGGGCTGACGCTCGAGGACGGCCGGCGCCCGAGCCGACTGCGCAGGGACGCGTCCGCCCTGCGCCACGCACACCGTGCGACGGCGCGGACCCGGGGCGGCCTGGACGGCGACGTCCACCGGGAGGAGGGCCCGCTCGACGGGCTCCTGCCCCTGCCCGCAGGCCGCGTCGGCCGGGCGGCGTGGCTCCTCGCACCGCTCTGGCACGTCGGTTTCGCGGTGCTCGCGGTCGTCGGCGCGATCTGGTTCGGGGACTCCGGCGACGTCGCGCCCCTCGCCTCGACCCTGCTCTACGTGACGGCCGGGGTCCTCTTCACCGTCGTCGCGCTGTTGCTCGCCGCCCTGCGCGTGCAGGGCACCCGAGGAGGCGCGGTGCCGTTGGCGCCTGTGCAGGTCGCGTACCTGTTGACTCCGGTCGCGAGCGCGGTGCTGCTCTCGGCCGCGTACTTGGCGCGCATCGGCGGAGGGGCCTTCTTCGGCGGCTTCGGCGCCATGGTCGCGCTGACCGTCGGACTCGTGATGCTGGCCCAGCGCACGACCGAGCTGCGACTCGGCTCGGCCGGCCCGGTGTCCGAGCTGCGGACGCCGACCGCGCCCGTCGTCGTGCTGCCGCCCGCAGCCACGCGCGAACCCTGACCGTCGCGAGAGCGCTGGCCGTCGTGAGAGCGCTGGCCGTCGCTCTTCGCCACGGGACCGGCTCGCCGAGCGGGCGGGCGGGCCCGCGCGTCAGCGCCAGTCGTCGGGCGGGACGGACTCGTCGTAGGGGTCGTACGGCGGCTCGTCGTCGAGCGGGAACGGATCGGGGTCGGACGGCCCTGCCGTGCTCGACGTCGCCGGGCGGGCGCTGCGCGCGGCAGCGCCGCCTGCGGCTCGCCCTGACGCCTCCGACGATCCGAACGACACCGACGACGCGGCGGTCGGACGACCGGCCGTCCGGGTGGCGGCCGCCGCCCCGGCACCGGAGTCGGCGCCGCCGCTGCCGGCCTCGGCGGCCCGCGCCGCCGCCTCCTCGGGGGCGACCCCTGCGACGACGTCGAGCACCTGCTGCCCGTAGGTGTCGAGCTTCTTCTGCCCGACGCCGCTGATGCCGGCGAGCTCGCCCATCGAGCCGGGTCGGCTCGCCGCGATGCCGCGCAGGGTGACGTCGCCGAAGACGACGTAGGCCGGTACGCCCTGCGCCTTGGCGATGCCCGCGCGCCACTGGCGCAGGGTCTCGAAGAGCGGGACGTCGGCCGCGTCGAGGTCGGCGGCTCCCGAGCCGCCGCGCGACCCGCGTGACGACCCGCCACCGGACGCCCCGCGGGCGCCGCGCACGCGCGGGGCGCGCTCGGGCTCCTTGCGGAGGCGGACCTGCTTCGCGCCCGACAGCACCTCGGCGGCCGCGTCGGTGATGACGAGGGCCCCGTAGCCGTCGGCGGTGAGCAGGCCCTGCGCGAGCAGCTGGCGCACGACGCCGCGCCACTCGACCTCGCTCAGGTCGGTGCCGATGCCGAAGGTCGAGAGCTGCTCGTGCCGGTTCTGGGTGATGCGGGCGGTCGTGCGCCCGAGGAGGATGTCGACGACCTGGCCCGCCCCGAACTGCTGGTCGCGCTCGCGCTTCAGCCGCACGATCGTCGAGAGCAGCTTCTGGGCCGGCACGGTGCCGTCGAGGGCCTGCGGCGGGTTCAGGCACGTGTCGCAGTTGTGGCACGGCGTGCTCGCCTGGCCGAAGTAGCCGAGCAGCTGCACGCGGCGGCACTCCACGGTCTCGCAGAGCGCGAGCATGGCGTCGAGGTGGGCGCCGAGCTTGCGGCGGTGCTCGGCGTCGCCCTCGGACTGGTCGATCATGCGGCGCTGCTGCATCACGTCTTGCAGGCCGTAGGCGAGCCACGCGGTCGACGGCAGGCCGTCGCGTCCCGCCCGCCCGGTCTCTTGGTAGTAGCCCTCGACCGACTTCGGCAGGTCGAGGTGGGCGACGAAGCGGACGTCGGGCTTGTCGATGCCCATGCCGAAGGCGATGGTCGCGACCATGACGATGCCGTCTTCGCGGAGGAACCGGGACTGGTTGCGCGCCCGCGTGCCGGCCTCGAGGCCTGCGTGGTAGGGCAGGGCGGCGATGCCCTGCTTGACCAGGAACTCGGCCGTGCTCTCGACCGACTTGCGCGACAGGCAGTAGACGATGCCCGCGTCGCCGTCGTGCTCGGCTCGGATGAAGCGGAGCAGCTGCTGCTGCGGGCCGTCCTTCGCCTCGATGCGGTACTGGATGTTGGGACGGTCGAAGTCGGCGACGAAGTGCGCGGCGTCGTCGAGCTCGAGTCGCCGGGAGATCTCGCGGTGCGTCGTCTCCGTCGCGGTCGCCGTGAGGGCGATGCGCGGCACGTCGGGCCAGCGCTCGTGCAGCACCGACAACTCGAGGTAGTCGGGGCGGAAGTCGTGCCCCCACTGCGCCACGCAGTGGGCCTCGTCGATGGCGAACAGCGACACCGTGCCCCGGTCGAGCAGCGACTTGGTCGCGTCGAGCTTGAGGCGCTCGGGCGCGAGGTAGAGCATGTCGAGCTCGCCCGACACGAACGCCTGCTCGACCGCGCGGCGCTGGTCGGGGTCTTGCGTGGAGTTGAGGAACGACGCCCGCACGCCGACCGCCTCGAGCGCGTCGACCTGGTCTTGCATCAGCGCGATGAGCGGCGAGACGACGACGCCGGTGCCCTGGCGGACGAGCGCCGGCACCTGGTAGCAGAGCGACTTGCCGCCGCCGGTGGGCATGAGCACGAGGGCGTCGCCGCCGCCGACCACCTGGTCGATGATCGCGGCCTGGTCGCCGAGGAACGCGTCGTAGCCGAAGACGCGCTGCAGCACCTCGAGGGGAGCCCCGGCGGGGCCCGGCGGGGTGGTCGCGGCGGGGGCGGGGGGTGCGGCGGCGTCAGTCACGCGACGAGTCTAGGAGGCCGCGCCGACAGGGTCAGCCGACCTGCGCCTCCTCGTGCACGGGCCCTGCGGCGGGCCGTGCCGGGGAGGAGCGGCGCTCCCCTGACCGGTGGAAGGCACGGGTCACCAGCCACGCCCAGACCGGCGTGCAGACGACCGTGACGGCGAGGCCGAGCGGGCTGCCGTCGCTCGTCTCCGTGCCCGCGAACGGGGCCAGCAGCAGGAACAGCACCGTGTTGTTCAGCACGTGGCCGACGATCGCGGCCTCGAGGCCGCCGGTGCGCCAGGTCAGCCAGGCGGCGACGACGCCGAACACCGCGACGTCGAGCAGGCCCCAGGGGTTGTAGGCGTGCGATGCCGCGAAGGCGGCCGTCGGCACGACGATCGCGACCGCGGGCCAGGCGATCCAGGAGCCGAGCGCCTGCGCCGCGAAGCCGCGGTAGACGTACTCCTCCGCCGAGGCCTGCAGCGGCACCAGCAGCAGGATCACCAGCACCGACCAGACGAGCGTCGAGGGAGGCGTGGTCACCGGTCCTGTGCCGATCGCCTGGCCGGTGAGCGGCGGCAGCACGAGGTAGCTGAGTCCGACCGTGAGCGCCATGAGCACGAGGGCGGCCGGCAGGGTGCGGAGCATCCACCGCCAGCGCAGCCGTCCCGTGACGCTGGACAGCTGGCCGAACCGGCCCAGCCCGGCGAGCTTCGTCGCGAGCAGCACGGCGGGCAGCAGCGTCGCGATGGATCCGAGCGTCATGAGCATGACGAGCGGCTGGGAGGCGTCGAGCGGGTCGTCCCGGACGCCTCGCGCCACCGTCGTCGACAGCTCCTCGCCGCCCACCGCCCGGACGACCGCGAAGATCGCCAGCACGACGGCGTTCGCGAAGACGACGTAGAGGACGGCGCCGAGCGCCGCCGCCACCAGGGGCCGCCACCACCGGTAGGTCGGCAGCGTGCGGAACAGCCGGTGATAGGGGTGCTCGACGGAGGTGGTGGTCACGTCCCCGAGGTTAACGCCGACGGCCCGCTCGCACCTGGGCAGGTGCGAGCGGGCCGCGGGTCAGGGCCGGAGGCGTCAGTCGGTCGTCCCGGCCTCGGCGAGCAGCGCACGACGACGGAGGCGCGTGGCAGTGAGCGCACCGGCCCCGGCGAGCATCAGCACCAGTGCCGCGAGCAGCCCGGTCGTGGCGGCGTCCGAACCGGTGAAGGCGAGGTCGCCCCCGGCGGTGACGACCGGGGTCGAGCCGGTGCCGGTGCCGGTGCCCGTGCCCGTGCCCGTGCCCGGAGCGGCACCCGCTCCGGTGCCCGGGGCGCCGGGCGTGCCCGGGTCGGCAGGATCGGCCGGGATCGGGTCGACGACGACCGGCGCCGCGACCGCCGCGAAGACGAGCGGCACGTCGACGACAGTGCCCGTGCCGGCCACCGCGATGCGGAGCGAGCGCGTGACCGGTCCGGCCTCGGGGGCGGTGATGCCCTCGGGGACGGCGAAGGTCAGCGTGGCGCGGCCCTGCTCGTCTGCTCCGTCGATGATCGAGACGTCCACCGGTGCGGAGGCGAGCTCGACGCCGTCGAACGACGCGGTGACACTGACAGGGTCGGCGGAGGGAAGCTGGCTGAGCACCAGCGACGACAGCGTCATCGACACGGTGTCGCCCGCCGAGAATCCGGCCTCAGGTGCGACGGTGAGGCCGGTGACCCCGACCGAGCGAGACGCGAAGTCGGGATCGGAGGGCCCCTCCTGCGCGTCGAAGTACTCGAGCTGGCTCTGCAGGTCGACCTTGCCGCTGTCGGCGTGAGCACGACCGTTGGCGAAGGCCGTGAACCCGTCGCCGCCCGTCGCCAAGAACGAGTTGACGGTCACCTTGTAGACGGCGGTCTCGTCGACGGGGGCGCCCTCGAGGAAGACGTCGCCGATGCGTGCGCCCGTACCGGCGGCAGGGTCGTAGGTGTAGGTGAGGCCCTTCGTGGTGCCGAGCCTGAGCGTGGTGGTGCGCGTGGCCGTCGGCCACTGCTGCTCGAGGGCCTGACGGATCTCGGCGCCGGTCATGTCGACCACGACGAGCGTGTTGGCGAAGGGCTGGACGCCCGCGGCGGCCTCGTAGGTCACGGACCCGTCCGGCGCGACGTAGGAGAGGTCCTCACGCAGGCCGCCCGGGTTCATGAAGGCGAGCTGTGCTCCGTTGGCCGTCGTCGCCGAGAGCTGGATGTCGGCGACGAAGTTGCCGAGCGTCGACTCGCCGGCCCGGTTGGCGACCGGCAGGCCGTTCTTGTCGAGGAGGGAGTCGTAGGCCCGGTCGAACGAGCCGCTGATCGATCCGATGACTTCCTCGCCGCGCTCGCGAGCGACCCCCACCGCGGCGGTGACGATCGCCGCGACGGCGGGGTCAGCCGGGTAGGCACCGTAGAGCGGCGAGACGGAGTGTGCCGTGATCGTGGTCCTGGCACCGAAGTCCGCGACGGCGGGATCGACGGTCATCGTCACGCGGGCGAGGGCGGAACCGTAGCTGCCGGTCTGCACGACGGCCTTCTGCGGGCCTCCGTCGGACGGCGTCACCATGTAGTCGTATCCCTGGTGCGTGTGGCCGGAGAAGATGGCGGACACGTCGCCGGAGATCCCGCGAGCGATCTCGCCGAAGGGAGTGTCACCGGTCACGGCGGCCTCCGTCCCCGTCTCGGCGCCCTCGTGCAGGAGGAGGACGATGGCGTCGGCGGCGTCGTCGGCGACGATCTCGTCGGCGACCTCGTTCACCGACTCGACGACGGGGGCGAAGGTGAGGCCCTCGATGCCGCCGGGGCTCACGAGGGTCGGCATCGACTCGGTCAAGGCGCCGATGAAGGCGACCCGGACTCCCCCGATCGTCTCCACCTCGTAGGGGTCGTAAGCGTGGCTCCCGTCGGCGCGCTTGATGTTCGCGTTGACGTACTCGAAGTCGCTGTTCGTCTGGACTCGACCGTTGAAGTCGTCCTGCCCCTTGTCGAACTCGTGGTTGCCCGGGGTGCTGACGTCGAGGCCCATGGCGTTCAGGGCGTCGAGGGTGGGCTCGTCGTCCTGGATGAACGAGGTGAACGTGGAGGCGCCGATGTTGTCGCCTGCCGAGACGAAGAGCGTGTTCGCGTTCTCCTGCTCGACCGCCTTGACGGCACTGGAGAGCACTGCGGCGCCCGCGATGGAGGCACGCGATCCGGGAGCGTCTGCCTCGAGCCGGCCGTGGAAGTCGTTGATCCCGACGATGTCGACGGTGACGGGAGCCGCCTGTGCGGCAGGCGCGGCGACGAGCACGCCGAGGCCCATCGTGGTGACGGCGACGAGCGAGAGAGCGGCGCGGCGACGGCGCCGGCCCCCGGTCTCGAGCTGGGGTGATGCAGTGGGACGGGGGCGCATGACGAGTGTGTCTCCTGGTGGGCTGCGGGTCGGAGGGGCGCGATCGGCCCCGGCGGCCTGCCCCCCGGTCGAGGGACGGCCCCCACGACCATAAGATCCAGCTGTGAGTCCGACAAGGCCTCCTGCTCGTTCGTCATCCGTTGTTAATGCGACGGCCGTCCTTCGGGACGACAGCCGTCGTCCCGGCCCGCGCCGCACCTCCTGGAGCCCCCGTGATCACCGCCGTCCTCGGCCTCTTGGCCGCCGCCTCCTACGGGTCGGCCGACTTCCTCGGCGGGCTCGCGGCGCGGCGGATCGCCCCGCTGCGGGTCACCGCCCTCGCCGCCGCGAGCGGACTCGTCCTGCTCGCGCTGCTGCTGCTCGTCGTGCCCGGCACGGCCTCGGCGTCGGCCGTGGGCTGGGGGCTGCTCAGCGGCGTGGCGGGCGCCGTCGCGCTCGCCCTGCTCTACGCCTGCCTCGCGCTCGGGCCGATGAGCATCCTGTCGCCGCTCACCGCCGTCGTCTCGGCGGTCGTGCCGGTCGGCGTGGGACTGGCGCAGGGCAGCAGGCTGGGAGGCGCGGGCTGGACGGGCATCGTGCTCGCCCTCGTCGCGGTGGTGCTGGTCGGCTTCGTGCCCGACCCCGCGGCGCCCCGACCCAGCGCCCGCGGCCTGCTCATGGCCCTCGGCGCCGGCGCCGGGATCGGCCTGGTGCTCGTGTTCCTCGACCAGACGCCCGACGACTCCGGCCTGGTGCCGCTCGTCGCGAACCGGTCGACGAACCTCGTGCTCACGGGCGGGGCCGTGCTGGTCATCGCGCTCGTCGCACGGGTCCGCGCCCGTGCTCGGCCGGCCGCTCAGCCGGGTGGCGCGACGGCCGACGGCCCGACCCGAGGAGGCGCGGCACCGGTCGCCGAGGACGCCCCGCCCCTCCTCGACCTGCGTCGTGCCCTGTGGCTGGCGCTCGCCTGCGGCGTCGCCGACAGCGGGGCCAACGTGCTGATCCTCGTCGGGCTGCGGGTCGGCGACCTGACCGTGATGAGCGTGCTGACCGCGCTCTACTCGGCGGCGACCGTGGTGCTCGCCGCCCTCGTGCTCCGCGAGCGGCTGACCCGGTCGCAGGTCGGCGGGCTCGTGCTCGCCCTCGCGGCGGCGGTGCTGCTGGCGCTCGACTGACGGGGGCGGGTGCGGTAGGCCGGCGGGGAAGCGGGTGCGGGTGCGGGTGCGGGTGCGGCAGGCCGGGTCCGATCAGTCCTCGACGAGCCGCTTGCCGTACACGACGACGTCGGAGACCTCGTAGCCGAGGCTCCCCCACGTCGCCTCCGCGGTGTCGTTTCCCGCGCGCACCATGAGCTGCACCTTGGGGCAGCCGGCCTCGATCAGCAGGCGCTCGGCCTCGGCCACGATCTCCCGCGCCCGGCCTCCCCCGCGGTGCGACGGCGCCACGGCGACGTAGTAGAGCCAGCCGCGATGGCCCTCGTGACCGGCCATGGCCGTCGCGACCACCACCTCCTCGGCTGCGCCCGTGCCGTCCGCGGCCCCGGCGGGCTCAGCGGGCACGGCGGGCTCGGTGCCGACGAGGAACAGCTCGGGCTGCACGGCGAGCTTGCGCTCGATGTCGCGGTGCGGGTCGTTCCAGGGGCGGGTGAGGCCGCACTCGTGCCAGAGGGCGACGACGGGCTCGGTGTCGGCGGGGTCGAAGGCGCGGATCTGCATCCGACGATGCTGGCACGGAGCGGCGCCGCCGCACCGTGAACCCCGGAGTGGACCATGCACACCGGAA
>Ga0265780_10011085_pt1 | contig 10696 bp, 10 predicted proteins | sample P1T30metagenome_FD_192432 | JGI IMG/M metagenome (GOLD analysis project Ga0265780, IMG submission 192432) | Plant litter microbial communities from East Loma Ridge, Irvine, California - P1 T30 | ecosystem: Environmental > Terrestrial > Plant litter > Unclassified | place: USA: California... | reverse complement strand
CCCCTCGCCCTTGAGCAGATCGAGCAGCACCTCGGCATGCTGGCGGCCCATGTCGGCGTCGGTCTCACCTTCGGCGGGCGCGTAGCCGAAGTGACGCCACCCTTCGATCACCTGCTCGGGGGAGCCGCGGCTGATCCCGAGCTGCAAGCGGCCACCGCTGATCAGGTCGGCCGAACCCGCATCCTCCGCCATGTAGAACGGATTCTCGTAGCGCATGTCGATTACGCCGGTGCCTATCTCGATCCGGCTGGTCCTGGCGCCAACCGCGGCCAGCAACGGGAATGGCGATGCGAGTTGCTGGGCAAAATGGTGCACGCGGAAGTACGCGCCGTCGGCGCCCAATTCCTCGGCAGCGACGGCTAGGTCGATCGACTGCAGCAACACGTCCGAGGCGGACCGCGTCGCGGATTGGGCCGATGATGACCAATGACCGAACGAAAGGAACCCGATCTTCTTCATGGCGCAATCCTGATGTTCATCGCCGTCGAGGCTGGTCGCGGCGAGCTGGCTTCGTACCGTCTAGATAGGGTCTCGATGACGCCACGTCGCGGCAACGGCGAGAAACGGAGCTATTCTGGTTTGGCGGCGACGAGCGACCACGCTGCGTGACCATCTCCGCTCATTTGCCGTACGCGCGGTCCATCACGGCAGACACACCCGCGCCGCCATCGGCAGGTTACCGCGAGCCGTGCAAGGCCAGCCCCGCCGCCCGCATCGAACAGAGACGATCGGGCGAGGACATCGACAAGCTGTTCCAGGCGAACGCGGAACGGGATGCCGCGCCATCGGACCAGATATGCTGCGCGACGATCATCATCTCCTCATGCGTAGGCGCCCTCCCCTCGCCCATGCAATCGATCACGGCATCCACGAACAAGGGACTGGTCGATCGCGACATGCTGAGGCACCTCAATGAGACTGGTATCCGATGTAGGCCTCGCGGGCTTCACCAACATGGCCGGCCGCCCGATACGCGGCAGACGGAACATGGCGCGCGCCAGACAGCGCGACCGCTGTATCTCCCCACGCCGCATCGGCGTATACTGCGACGTCGCCATCACCCTTGCCGCGAGCACGGTGACGATAGAGAGCTGGATCAGCTTCCGCCCGCAGTGCCGAGTGCCTGCCATGCCAAACGTTCAAGATTACGACATCGCCTATAGCAAGAAGCGCGAACAAGCCGAGCGACAGGCGTCGGCTCTGGCGAACGACAGGTGCGCCAAAGCCGTCCATCGATCCTTGGCGCTGCTCTATGGCGATCGTGTCATCTCTGCCCGGCGCGCGATCAATGCCAGCGGTTTAAAGTCATAGCGTAAGCGTTTGGCACGCGCGGAGGCTCGAAGCGCCATCGCCGAGGCCTTGGCGGATCACGGTGTTGCCGACGTCGACGTAACGAGCGTCACGCTTCACTTGCAGACCGTGCTGCAGAGCGGCTTCGTCGTTGCCGAGGCTGCCGGCGACCCGCAACCGCTCACGATAGTCGGCGGCGCCTCAAGCGTTATGTGATCCTGATTTGCCGAGGAGACAAACAATGAGCAATAGCCGCGAACTCAGCGTCGAGCGACGCATCGCCGCCCCCGTGGAGGCGGTCTGGCGGACTATGACGAACCGCTTCGAGGAGTGGTTCTGTCCGCGACCTTGGCGCGCAGAAGCACGCGATATCGACTGGCGCCCTGGTGGTCGCAGTCTGGTGGTTATGCACGGACCCAATGGCGAGGAAATGCCTAACGAAGGCGTGGTCCTAGAATATGAGCCGAACCGCCGCTTCGTGTTCACCGACGCCTTCACGGCCGGCTGGAAGCCCAGCGGACCGTTCATGGTCGGCCTGTTCGAGATCGCGCCGGACGGCGGCGACACCCTCTTCACCGCCACGGCGCGCCACTGGACCGACGAGGCGCTGGAGCAGCATCGCTCGATGGGCTTTGAAGGCGGCTGGGGCGCGATGGCCGATCAACTCAAGACGCTTGCCGAGGGAGGCACACTGTAACCGCCGCCTCTATGGAATTGCTTGCTCCGGCCTGAGGACCGTCGGGCATCAATCGCCCGATACTGACATTCCCGCCAGGAGCGGCGCGTAGGCGGCTAGCCTGCGGGAGACGTGGTCCGTGAACAGCCGGACGCGCTTTGTTTTGCGCGTGTCCCCCTGCGTCAGGACCCAGAGCGTTCCGTACGGGTGCAGGTCGGTGCCCGGCACTCTTTCGAGCAGCGGGTCGGCATCGCCGACGAAGCATGGCAGCGTCGTGATGCCGAGCCCTTGCCGGACGGCGGCGATCTCCGCGCCTGCGTCGGTGACCCTGAAGGGAACCGCGGTGGTGCGGACATCGCCCTCACTCGCCCAATCGGGAATACCGTGCGTGCTGATGACGATCCAGCGAAGGGGGTCGGACGCGCCCCCGCGCCATGCAACCAGCCGATCGCGGGCGATGTAGACGCCGCCGAACAGCTCCGGTCCCTTCAATCCGTGCAGATTGAGCGGCAGGGTCTTGCGATCGTAGACGACGCGGACCGCGACGTCGGCCTCCCGGTTGGTCAAATTTGCGAGGTCGCCGGAGGACTGGATTTCCATTTCGATGTCCGGATGCCGGCGCGCGAAATCGGCGAAATCCGGCAGCAGAAGGTGCGTTGCAAGGATCGGGGTCAGCGTCACTCGCAAGAGCCCGCGCACGCTCTGGTCGCGTCCGAAGACCCTCGTCTCCAACTGGTGTGACGAGGATTCCATTTGCAGCGCGAATTCGAGAACCTCCTCGCCCGCCGTCGTCAGGCGGTAGCCCGAAGGCAGCTTTTCGAACATCTGCGTGCCAAGCCGCTGCTCTAGCTGCGCGATGCGTCGCAGCACGGTCGCGTGGTTCACCGCGAGGCGCTTGGCCGCCGCGCGCACCGACCCCTCGCGCGCAGCGGCCAGAAAGTAGCGAACGTCGTCCCAGTCGATCATGGTGCATTCCCGCGCCGCAAGCTGCACGCTCCTCATAGCACGAGGGGCCGGGATCTGCGCATGACGTGTTCGGCGGATCGTTTCCGCACCACCGAAGTGCGGAATTCCACAGTCCCTGACTGACTTTGCCGAGCCCATGTTGAGGCTCGCGGGGGGAACATCCCCGGACGGCCGGACACCCGGTCGGCGAACAAGGATGCACGACATGACCAGATTAGACGGAAAGACCGCCGTGATCACCGGCGGCGCGACCGGTATCGGCCTCGCCTCGGCAAAGCGGTTCATCGCGGAAGGCGCCTTCGTCTTCATCTATGGGAGGCGACAGGATGCGCTCGATGCCGCGATGGCGGAGCTCGGGTCGCATGCCCGCGCGGTGAAGGGCTCGGTCGCCGACGAGTCCGACCTCGACCGGCTCTACGCCGCGGTGAAGGCCGAGCGCGGAACGCTCGACATCGTCTTTGCCAATGCAGGCGCGGGAAGTCCGCTTCCGCTCGGCCAGATCACCGCCGAACACATCGACGAGACCTTCGACACCAATGTGAAGGGGACGATCTTCACCGTCCAGAAGGCGTTGCCGCTGATGCGCGAGGGCGGTTCGATCATCCTGACCGGATCGAGCGCGGGCACCACGGGTGCCCCGGGGTTCACCGCCTACAGCGCCAGCAAGGCGGCCGTGCGCAACCTCGCGCGAAGCTGGGCCGAAGACCTGAAGGGTACCGGGGTCCGCGTGAACGTCCTGTCCCCCGGCGCGACGGCGACGGAACTCGCCAAGGCGGCGCTCGGCGAGGAGGGCCAGAAGGCCTACGGCGCGATGACCCCGCTGCTGCGCATGGCCGACCCGGCCGAGATCGCGGCAGCGGCCGCCTTTCTCGCATCGTCAGACAGCAGCTTCATGACGGCCAGCGAACTCGCCGTCGACGGTGGCCTCGCACAGCTCTGACGCATCCCACCCGCAGATCGCTCGCGTGATCGGCACCTGCACCCAAGCACGAAGGAACATCCTGTGGACCATCCTCTCAAAGAAAAGACCGCCCTCGTTACCGGGGCATCGCGTGGCATCGGCCGCGCGATCGCCGAACGTCTCGCACGCGACGGCGCGACGGTCGCGCTGACCTACAACGCCAGCAAATCCGGTGTCGACGAAGCGGTCGCAGCCATCGAGAAAGCCGGTGGCACTGCGTTTGCGATCCAAGCGGACCTGGTGGATCCGGCAACCGTGCCAGTCTTGTTCGACACGCTCGACCACGAGTTTACCAAGCGTAACGGCAGCAAAACACTCGACATCCTGGTCAACAACGCGGGCAATGCCGGCTGGATCGGCTTCAAGGACGCGACGCCCGCAAGCTGGGACACGCTGATGGCGGTCTACCTGCGCGCACCGTTCTTCATCGTCCAGGCAGCGATGGATCGCCTCGCCGATGGCGGGCGGATCATCAACATCTCGTCCGCCGCCGCGACGAAGCCGGTAACGACGGCGCCGATCTACTCGATGGCCAAGGCCGCGATCAACACGCTGACGCATGCGCTCGCGTCCGAACTGGGGCCGCGCGGGATCACCGCGAACGCCGTCGCGCCAGGCTTCACGCGGACCGACGCGAACGCGGCCTTCCGGGAGAATCCGGCACTCGTGAAGGCGGTCGAGGCCGACATCGCGCTGGGACGCTTTGGCGAGCCTTCGGAAATCGCCGCCGTCGTGGCGTTCCTGGCATCCGACGATGGCCACTGGGTGACCGGCCAGACGATCGAAGCAAGCGGCGGCTACAAGCTGTGACCGTCCGAAACCCCAAGGAGACTATCATGACCTATGCAATCATCGGGTTCGGCGAGATCGGCCAGACCCTCGCCAAGACGTTCGCCCGCAAGGGGATCGCGGTATCCGTCGCAACGACGCGCGATCCGGAAAGCTTCGCATCGACCGCGGTAGCGATCGGTCCCGGCATCACGCCCACGACGCTCGCCGAGGCGGTCGAGGCGGACGTCATCTTCCTGGCCGTCCGTTTCCAATCGCACCCGGATGTCGCGAAGGTGCTGCCGGACTGGCAGGGCAAGATCATCGTCGACGTAACCAATGCGTACGGCGTGTCCACGGAGGACATGGACGGACGGCCCTCGGCCAAAATCGTCGCGGACGCGTTCGCCGGCGGCAGGGTGGTCAAGGGCTTCAACCATCTGGTCGCTGCCGTGCTCGACCAGGATCCGGCCCTACAGGGTGGCAGGCGCGTCGTGTTCCTGTCGAGCGACAACGAGGATGCTGCAGCACAGGTCGGCGCACTGGCGGAAGATCTCGGCTTTGCGCCGATCCAGCTCGGCGGACTTTCGGAAGGTGGGCTGCTCGTTCAGGCGCACAACAAGAGCTGGGGCCGGCTGATCTTCAAGGACCTGGTCAGGTTCGGCTGACGGACGCTGCAACCGTGAAGGACTTCTTCGCCGCGATCGGTCGCGGCGACAAGAAGAGCCTGCTGACACTGGTCGCCGAGAAAATCGATTGGATCATCCCGGGAAAGGACTGGCCGCTGGCCGGCACCTACCGGGGAATCCGGGATTGGCATATCTGCTCGAGACGGCAGCAAGGTCGATCGAAACGTCCACGGAACCGCGCGAGTTCATCGCGCAGGGCGACCGGGTCCTGGCCGTCGGCTTTGCGACGGGAAGGATCAAGGCCACGAACAAGACGTTCGAGGAAGACTCGGTTTTCGCAATTACTGTCCGGTGTGCCAAACCGACCAGCATCCGGAAGTATGCAAGTTCCGCCTTGCCGATTTCGGCCCTGCGTGTCGGCACAATGTCACGCAATATGTTACAAACCTGCTTTAGTTTTTGAAAACCGCGTCCCAATCACGTCACTATTGCTGATGTCCGCGATCGATAATGCTGGACGAAGACTGGAGCGATAACGTCAGTCACCCACGATCCATAGCCGACGAAATCCCGGTAAGACCCATCGCCGGACATCCGGAACCAGATCGCCACTTCCCGATCTCGCCCATCTTTCTCAGCACCCGCCGACCGCTGAATAGTTATTCGCTCGATTCTGACAACTATTGTACAGAATTGATGATGACCTGCTCTTACTAAAAGCTCCAAAATGTCGCTTATTTCCGAATCCGAGTCCGCAGATTGATTGCCGCCTAAGCGATAGCCTTCATACAGGCGTTAATACTGAAAGAGATCAAACCACGATGGATCATGTTTTTCTCGGAGTTACTCCTGAGATGATATCATCCACCTCAAGTCTTGAAAGTATTCTACTGGGGAAAAGATCATGGGCAGCGCCAAAATATATCTCCAAAATAATACTGACTCTTACGCCGTTCTTTCGCTCTATCACTATAGTACGAGCCATGGCTCGACGGGAATCACCCAGGGTAACGTGCCGCCCGGGGGCAAGATTGGACCAGTCACGGTCGACTGGAATACCGCGACGCCGGCCGATTTTTGGTATGCGTCGGTCGCACCTTCAGGCGGCAGCCGTCCCGGTGTCTATGTCAGCAACGTTCCCGATGATGTGTTGCTGCCCTATTGGAAGGAATGCATGCTGATCGGCGAATGGGGGCTCAAGGACGACGGATCATCACCAACCTTCACCGTCGATTGGGACAATTTCGCGATCAACCTCAAATCCGGGCATTGCGGTGCGAGCATGATTCACACCGGCGATTACTCGGCCATACAACATGTATTCGTGCTGATGTTAGAGAATCACTCCTATGACAACATGTTCGCCGCGCTCGGTAGGGCACCGGCGGCGAACAGCAATAGCTACAACGGGCAGACCTACACCGTCAGTGACACCTCGACCCCGACCGGCATGCCGACCGATCCCGGCCACGAGTTCGCTGATGTCCTTGAACAGCTTGCCGGTCAGGGGGCGACCTACACCGCGCCCAATTATCCGAAACCGCAGATGTCGGGATTTGCAGCGAATTACGCTTACAGCACTTCGGAGAAGACAGGCACGCCAACCGCCGACGAGATCGGCGACATCATGAAGTGCCTTGCCCCGGCACAGGTTCCCGTCATCACGCAGCTAGCCAATCGCTATGCGCTGTGCACCAATTGGTTCTCGTCGTTGCCCGGTCCGACTTGGCCCAACCGCTTCTACGTCCACGGCGCCTCCTCGGCGTATCAGGACGGCGGCGGCTATACGAGCCTAGACAGTAGCCCATCGAATTTGCAGATTGCCCAATGGGAGACGGTGAGCGGCTTTACCTATCGCAACGGATCGATCTTCGACGCACTCGACGCCAACGGCATCCCCTGGCGAATCTATCACGACGACACCCTCGACGTCGGGGGTTCGATTCCCCAAGTCACCGCGCTCAAGGGCATCTCGCTCGCGCAGCCCTTGGCGGTGAAGAGCATTACCGCGTTCGCCAGCGACGTAGCCAGCGGCTATCCCTACCGGTATACCTTCATCGAGCCGAATTACGGCGACATCGCCGGCAACACCTACAAAGGCGGCTCCTCACAACATCCTGAGGACGACGTGTCGGGCGGCGAGAACCTGATCGCTAGGGCCTTTAACGCGATCGCGTCGTCGCCGCTCTGGCCCTATAGCATGTTGGTTATCACTTATGACGAGCATGGCGGCTTCTATGATTCCGTCGCCCCCGGCGGCACGGTCGAACCCGACACGCAGGACAGCCCGGGAGACAACGGCTTCGTCTTCAACCAGTTGGGCGTGCGCGTGCCGGCGGTTATCGTGTCCCCGATGGTGAAGTTCGGGGTCGACCCGACGCCATACGACCATAGTTCGGTTCTCGCGACGCTCGAGCGGTTGCTGGGATTCGGCGCGTTAACTGCGCGCGACGCGGCGGCGAACGATTTCATGCATCTATCGACGGCGGCGACGCCGAGGCCGGCGCCGAGGCGCGCCCGGCGCCCACGCTTGCAACCGGACGCACTCCCTTACCAGTGTCGCCATCCGCCGTCGCCAAGCGCGCCGCGCTGATGAAGACACCGATCCAGGAAAAGGGTAATCTACCCGGTTTCCTGCACTGCGCGCGCAAGACCGACATAGAATTGTCCGCCGCGGCTCCGATCACGACGATCGCCCCCGAGGAACTCATCACACCCCTCCCCGCGCCTTCCGTGAGTGCGCCAATGCCTTCCTACGGCGAGGTGGATAGCTATTTCCGCAACGTCATGGCCCGGGTTCAGCAGCGCCGCGCCGGGCATGAGGCGGCTCTTCGCATGCGGCTAGCGACGCCGGGCGCGAAGAGTCGCGACGCCGAGGCCTGAATGTTTGGTCTCGACATCTAGTGGATCGATTTGCCGCCCCGGCTAGCGTCCAGATCCGGGCGGAAAGGGATGGCGGGGATTGGGGCACGAATGTACTCCGCCCCCGCTTCCGGTGCGATCCACAACCAGACACTGGCGGTCGGCTTGTCGCCCCCCCCAACTCCGACCGTTGGTGATGTAGGTAAATCGTCGCTAACGGCGCCGCATGGATGTCGAGAAGTGGGACGAAACCACCTTCCAGAGAGACGGCCGTGACTGTCCGGCTTCTGATGAACGGACGTTCGCAACACTTTGATATCGGCTCAGCAAGCTCAAGAAAGCAATTGCGCTGGTTTAAAACCAAGGACATGCCCAATTTTAAGCCATCAACATGGCTAAGGGGCTCAGTGTCTGCGTCAGTCCTTTACATGGTCGACCATCGTCCGCAGCTTGATGCGAGATGACGCCGTTTTGGGTAGAACAGAAAAGTCCGGGGAGTGACGGACATAACAGGTCGAATCCCGTTCGCAACCGACTATTCTCTTACCGCGGCGCGAACGTCTCTTCCATACCGGCCGTCAGGCATGCGCCAGCAAGGGCCATCCCGGCCATCAAATCTATGCCGTCGGTGGTTACTTCCCGGTCGACAGCGACGGCGAGTCCAAGCACTCCCTTCGAGAGTTCCCAGCGGTAAGGCGCAACATCGGCGGAGGATCGCCAGCCGATACACAGGTGCTGCGTTAAATCGCGCGAGTGAAGCGGCGTTTCCGCTGCCGCCATATAGGCCCGCGCGGCGACGACGATCTGGCGTTGATCAAAGCCGACCTCAACCGCGATTATGTCCGTGCTCAACCACTTCGCCCAGGCGGGCCCCAGCGTCTCAGGCGCCTGCGACGATATCGAAGTCTTCATCGGTCACGAGAATGTCAAGCTGGAGACACGGGTGTGCTGTACGGAACGATGCAAGCAGTTCGCCTGACAGAAGATTTTCAGCGATGGAAGACACTGCTAGGTGCAGCACACCAGTCGGTGGGCACTGACTATGCGACGCCGCTTCTGTTTCCGCGTGTATCTCGGCAAGCGCAGGTCGAGCCGCTCCAGGAACGCGTCGCCTCCCTCGTTCTTGGCTTCGTACATCAGCCGGTCGGCAAGGCTGACATGGTCCTTGTGGATGGCATTGTTCGACCGTCTCAGGTTTCGCGGCGTCCTCCTGGCGACGCGCAAGGAGGGCATAGTCACGCCGCTGCACATCGGCATGATCGGTACGATCAACGCCGAGCAGTTGAGCGCCAACAGCGACAAGATGCGCGATGCGCTGGTGGGTCATCACGCGATGGGAAAGAACCCCGGCGGCTCTGCGTACGGCTATGAAAAGCGCATCGAGTCCCCGGCGCTCGGCATCGTGCCTCTAGAGCTGTGGGACCGGGTCAAATTCCGCCAGGCTACGCTCGCCCGCACAGCGAAACCGCGTACCGAGATGGCTGGCCTGCCCTTGTTCGCGCAGCAGCGCCCGCGGTATCTGCTGACTGACAAGATAACCTGCGGGAGCTGCGGCGCGAGCTATGCCAAATCGGGCAAGACCAGGTTCGGCTGCCAGGGCGCCGCCAAGAAAGGACCGACTTGGTGCGGCAACCGCCTGACGATCCGCCAGGACGAACTCGACGCACGCGTGCTGGCAGGCCTGGCGAGCGAGATGCTGCGTGACGACGTCGTCGCAGCGTTCCTTGAGGAATACGAGGCAGAGACCCTTCGTCTGACCGCGGAAACGGTCAGTGCCCGCCCCGAGCGCGAAGCCGAACTGGCCAATCTCGATCACCAGCTTGCGCGCGCCAAGGCGGCTATTCTCAAAGGCGTGGATGCGACGGTATTTGTTGACGAGATGAAGATCTGGACCGAGCGGCGCAAAGTCCTGCTCGTCGAACTGGAACTTGCCGACCAGGAAGCCACAGAGACGGTTTCCCCGGAGCCCGAGCTGCTTACCCCGGATCTGGGCCGCGTGTACGGTGAGAAGATCGAACAACTTACCGCGGCGTTCGAGGACGACGCGCTAAAGGCGCAGGCGTTCGAACGGTTGCGCGCGCTCATCGTGGCTGTGGTGCTGACGCCGAAAGGCGACGATCTGTCCATCGATCTGCGCGGCGAGCTTGCCTCGATGCTGTCGCAATGTGCTGGAGCGGAAACGCAAAAAGCCCCCGCGGGTGTTCCCTCGGAGGCATTGCAAGTAAAGTGGTTGCGGGGACAGGATTTGAACCTGTGACCTTCAGGTTATGAGCCTGACGAGCTACCGGGCTGCTCCACCCCGCGACACTTCGCTGATGCGAAGGGGGTATGGGACGTTGTGAATGGGTTTTGGATATGGTGCGTGTTTGCATGTTGCACGGGCTTCAATGCCTGGCGACGACCTACTCTTCCATCGCTTGAGCGATAGTACCATTGGCGCAGTCGGGTTTCACGGCCGAGTTCGGAATGGGATCGGGTGGGACACCGACGCTATAGCCACCAGGCAATGGAGCCGGTGCGACATGCGAGCGCGTCATATCTGGG
>Ga0265780_10011084_pt1 | contig 10696 bp, 9 predicted proteins | sample P1T30metagenome_FD_192432 | JGI IMG/M metagenome (GOLD analysis project Ga0265780, IMG submission 192432) | Plant litter microbial communities from East Loma Ridge, Irvine, California - P1 T30 | ecosystem: Environmental > Terrestrial > Plant litter > Unclassified | place: USA: California... | reverse complement strand
CGTCGTCATTATCAGCATTCAGTCTTCGGTAGGCGCTGGCGATATCAACTTCGAACTGCTGGTAGACCTGAGCTCTGATGAAAGTGCCCTTGTCTGTCTTTGGGTACAGACATTCCGGGCCTTTGACGACGACCAACTCGCGGATCACTCTTGCGAAAGTCTCAGCTTTCGCGTTGGCAGCCTCCACAATGGGCCATACGGCATCCAAGTACTCTTCGTCAGAAAGCTCCAGAGAATTCTCTTGAGCGCGGAAGATGAGAAGACCAGGCATCGTTTGCTGCACTCCAAAGACGACCGCTTCCCGAACGATCTCATGCTGTCGTATGCTGCCCTCTATCGGGATTGGAAGGACTTTCTCACCGTTGACAAGAGTTATGCGGTCGTCTAACCGGCTGAGGTACTTGTAGAAATTACTCTTTTTTGGATCGGGATGTCTGGTAAAGAGGTCTGCAGTTCGGAAACTGTTCTCGGGGTTGGTTTTGCTGTAAGGCGGCTTGCTGTTGCTCGGACCTTTCGAAGGAAGGCCATCGAGACCAACGCACTCGAACACTCCGGGGGCGATTTCGTCGAAAAGTACGTGGTCAGCAACTGGAGACCAGCAGCGCATGTACGACCACTCTTTGTCCCCGGAAGGACGGAAGGAAGTCATTATTTGTCCAGTCTCGGTGGCTCCATAGTTGGCGATAAGGTTGACACCTGCCTCCACAAGGCGGTTTCCGAGCTCGTCAGGACAACTGCTCCCAGCGTACATGACAAGCAACGTCTTGGCCAGAGCGGCGACACCTTCTTCTTTCTCTGCCAGTAGCTTCAAAACGTAGGGCACAGCGCTCACCATCTGTGGCTTCGCGGCTTGCATAGCTTCCAGAAGATTCGTGCTTGTTATGGGCGCTTTATGATTGACCCAAAACATCGCGGCTTTCGTATACAGCGCTCGTCCGAACTCCATAAGCGCGTGCGAGTGAAAGAGTGGCGAAGTGCAGAATGAGCGCAGGTTGAAGCTCTTCTTGAAATTTGCCAGACATTGTCGGTTCGTGAGGAAGATGGGTTTGGGGAAGCCAGTGCTTCCGGACGAATGCAGGATCCACGCAATCTTGCCACCTTCCTTGACGGCGCTGGCATCAGGTCGTGTGATTGGTTTAATAGCTGGCTGAGTATGCCACCCCGCTCTCTCGATGAGAGAGATGCTCGAACATGCTGGCTGTTCGAGTTGGATCTCAGCGGCGACTGATCGGAAGTTCTCGTGTATGATGAGTCGATGTGAATCGGCCATTTCCATGAGTCTGGCATAAGCAGGAGCAGTAAGACGAGTGGACAAGAATAACACGGCGTATCCAAGGCGGTTGAGAGCCAGAAATGTGAGAATCGTCTCGAAACTCGAGCCGGCCAACAGCGCAATGACAGGTGCTTTCTCCAAGGAAGCATCCTGCGAGAACCTGATTAGCTCCTGCCCACCGGCTCACGTCTCACTGGATCATATACTCACTGCTGGCGGTAGTCCGTGATCAATGTAATACTGCGCAGTGATATCGGTACATCTGTCGACCTCGGCAGGCGTGTGTTCCTCAAAGTCGGAGGATGTGTTGACAGGGTAGCATATCGCAGGCTTCTGCTCCCGTTCTGCAGCGTGGCTCCTGAGTAGGCCATCAATGGTCTGAAACCTCTCTATCGGCGGGTAGATGCTATGGTCCATCCGCCCGGCCTGCACAGGCGGCTGCTGGGACACAGTAACAGTCGTTGTGGTAGACATGTCAGCGTGAGTGAACGTCCACTGGATGCCTGTTGTGACGCTTCGAGGTCTAGGAAACACCAAGTATAGTGGGATGATGGGCTTGTGCTCGCAATCTCAGAGGAGGCTTTTATGGCCGTCTTGTTCGCCAGTCGGATGTGCTTTTCCGTATCCGCTGCCGATAACCGACATTTCCACTTCACTCCACAAAGTTGCATATCCGCCTCCATGGGTTGGGAAGTCATTCCGTGCGATCTCGGCATGATATTTCCCCGCTCGATGGCGGCCGATGTTTGTGAGATAAAGCGGCCTGTCCATATTGTGATAGACACCGAACATGTACTTGTGAACATGTCCGGAGAAGCGTCACAGATCCCAGCATGTCATAGGGGCTTCGCAGGCGACGGTCTATACCCTTGGAACAACCAGCCCAGATCTCGGTTGAGATAGCCTTGTCTTCAGGAAAGGGAGAAAGGCCAAGTAGAAGGTCCATAAAAAGTATCATTCGATTTACTCCTCTCCTCCTCAGAAGAAGAGCGAAAACCTCCGGCAAGACCGCTGCAACGCCACTGCTATGCTCAATCCCCAACCGTACTATCTACATACACACAAAAAGCGTACAAGATCTGCCCGAATTGCAAACAAAGGCAAAGTTAAAATAAAAATCTCTAAAGAAAAAAAGCAATGAACACCACTCTATTCCATCCCATTTCCACAGTTTCATCCAAAGTGAAAAGTGTCCCGAAATCAAATAAAAGACCAAAAGAACGCCGCTATGCAAGAGAAGAATGGCGGAACAGCAAGCGACTGTCCGTAAAGAGGAAATACCGATCCAGGAAATTCAACCCCCTCTCTTGAAAACTTCGACACCCAACATCGGCGTCTCGACCAGCCGATTCTCCAGAATGCCCTCGGTCTTCCTGCGTTCAAAGAAACTCTGGCACTCGCCAACGACCATCATCCACTCGGCGAGAGCGCGGCCCGTGTAGCGCGCGTGCTCACGGCTCTGACCCTTAGGCTCAATCGGCTGCATGTGCAATGCACCGTTCGCCTTCGCACATCTACCCTGGAAGAAGAATTCTTGCGCGGGTTTAGGCAGGCGTGGTGGGAATAGGCGGATGGGACCTGGCGCTTTGACGTTCGGGTGGTAGTCGAGCGAGAACTTGAAAGAGAAGTTGCGGTGTGTGGCAATGTTGTTATTAGCCAGATTTGGGTCGGGCATTGAGAGTGTGGTTGCGTTGGTGTTGCGGTGGCGGTCTTGCGAAGGTGAGCGATTGAGGGCGGCGTGCTGGGCGTCGTTGATTGCGTCTGCTTCAGATGGTACGCGATCCGAGAGAGATCGGACTGGGCTCTTGGGGCGGTTTCGGGAAGTCATCATATTGCGGATGATGCTCCGAATGCCTTTGGGCGGGCTCGAACTTTCATCCATTGAGTGTGATGAGCTGGGTCGCGATTCGAGTTCCATCATGGCGTCATTCTCAGAGAAGCGTTTTGCAGCGGACAGGTGCGAGGAGGGATTGGGAGGAACAAAGCCATCGAACGAGATAAACGAGCCGCCGCCAACGTGCGTGGGCGCATCCGTGCGGATGATCAAAAGTCTCCGGCTTGGTGCAGGATTGCAAGGGTTAGTCGGTGGCAGTACGACACGACGCTGCACTGCATCTTCCCGAAGCCAAAGGTAGTGCGACCAAGTCCGCGATAGGTGATCGTGCATCGTTCCCAAAACCTTCAGGTCGCAGTCGAGCGCCTCCCCGTCAAACCTGCCAACCCGCCAACACAATAGGCGCATGTAATATGCCCGTACCATTGGACACCAGTGATTAAATCTGCTTTCGAATATCTCGGGGTCCAGTAGAAAATTAGTACACATGTCGTCCTTGTGGTTGGATTTCGATGCCATGGTATTCCAAATTGTGTAGAGGAAAGCGTAGAGCCGAATCTCGGTCAAGGTGTTCTCACTGCTGGCAATTTTCTTGCACACAGTAGCCCAAAATCTCGAGTCGATCAAAGGCGTGTCGCCGCCAGCGACTTGCTCAAATCGGGCGAGAATCACCAGAGCCTCCTCAAGGAAGTCAAGTAGTGTATAGCAAGCCGAGTGGTCGAACACAGACGTGCCACGAGTGGCGCTCTGCAAAAGGCCATTGAATGACTCTGCGAAAAGCTGCCGGGCGACAGAGTGATCCGCAGCTCGTTCTGAAATGAAGTCGCGTATTAACATTATAAGCCTGTTCTCGGCCATTATTCGAGTGGCGTTGGCCGGAAGGGCGGGTATCGTAGAAGCCACAGCGTCAGGAGCTGTGAAAACATCGTCAAAGGTTGGAGATGAGCCAGGTGCGGAGTCTTTCCCACTTGGCTTTGCATCTCGGTGTATCGTAGAATCCAAGTTGGTCAAGATCTGACCGTGAACCATCAGCATTCCGGGCACGCACATGCGCTCTTTCTTGGTAGAACCCGGAGGCAAAAAGTCGGCAACCAAGATGTGGTAGTGCTTGACAAAGACGTAGAATAGATCACTTTCTCGACCGGTCCACCGTTCGAGCCAGTAACCCCACCAATTGATGTGATTCGTACCTAGTGGAAGCGGAGGCGGTGTGCGGAGTTTACGCATCATTTTAGGCAGCGAGAGGAAGTCGAGGCTCCACAATGCTGGCGGGAAGCAATTGGCAATGGTCTGAGACCTTTCGTCCATCTTGTCGAATTTTCCAATCCCGTTTTCCTCCAGAACTCGGCGGAGCGTATCCACTGAAAGGTCCCACACTCGAATGAGAATGTCAGCCATTCCGGGCACAAACATGAACGCGTACGCACATGCTTTGCCGCAGAATGTGACCAGACTAGCAGAAGCATTTCTCATGGTCATCTTGTCGACCACGAACGCCATTTGAGCACTCAGATTCTGTAGGAAAATATTCCGGACGTTGTGATGGACTGACTCTGTCAAGAAATCTGATGTGCTTGAGGAAGCCGAGGCACAAGACTGGCCGCTGTACGATTTCGCTCTATCATCTCGCAGCATGAGCGAGGAAAAGGGCGACGGTGGCATTCGCCATTCGGGTCGCTCCATGATTCCAGATATGCCGTCCAGGATTGCAGGCCGGTCCGTACCTGATATTGACTGATTGTTGCGGCCGTGTAGCATCTCGAGCAACCCACACCACCACTTGTTCAGGATGCTTGCTCTCCTGTCGAGATCTTCCGGTCTGAGCGTGCTGTTTGATGGGTGCACAGCATACTGTCTCAAGAATGGCAACAGTGTTGAGCGTAAGACGTTGGCCTTGAGCGCTACTGATTTTGAAGAAAACTTCGTATAATCGCCATCCAATGACCGGAAGACGTTCCAGAGCTCGTCCTTCTTTTTCGAAAGAGAAATGTGACTCCCCGAAAATGTCCGTTCTCCAGGCGAGAGCCTAGGTACTGGTACCGACCGGTCGTAGTTTATCGAACTCTTGTGTGTGCTAGGGAGGCGTTCTGTCGAGAACGATTTGTGATATGTTGGAACATCAGGCACGGGCGGCATAAGACCCTCGTCGGCACTCTTTCCTCGTAAGAGGGCAGCTGTCGGCCTCGTTAACTTGTTGCGTAGAGATATCGACTTTCGACGGAGCGTTGTGGGCCGATCGGGAGTCGTGTCAGCGCTGGCTGTTACCAAATCTGGTGTCTGTGGTGGTTCAGTCGGCTGCGGCGCGTTCGAAGAGTCTTTGCGTCGAAGAATTGATTTCCTACTGTTGAGTTTTGGACGGCTAGTGGGCGCTTGAATTTGAACAACATCCTCGCCCAAGGATCCACGTCGCGATATCGATAGCGACTTCTTCTTTTTGACTGGTGAGGGTGAGCGAGAGGTTGGCCTGGAGAAAGATGGAGTCCAGGATCGACGGTTCAACTTGTTAGCGAAGGAAGAAGCCCTGCTCATTTGAGGCCTTGCAGTTGTGGAAGTTGTTGAAGTCGTCGTCGCTGTTGCCGCGGGTGCTGTAGATTCCGCGCTGGTGTCACCAGGGTTCCGCTGAGGAATTACACGAGGCTCAGCCGCGTGTCCGTTCGGTCCTGCCTCGTCGGCTAACTTCTGGAGAACAATCTTTGGGTTGTTTCGCAGCTGGGCTGCCAGGTCGTGTCCAGAGTCGGCTTTGGAGCCGATCTCAAGACCATCTGGTGTGTTCCAGCCTGACGAGTCCGGCGGAGAAGCAGCGTCGTCCGAGCCACTGGAGTCGACTTCTTCGGTGAAGCTTCCCTGAATGGACACTATGTTGGTGTTGACGTACTTGTGTTGATGGTGGGCAGCATTGGGCATGTATGTGTACGAGGCTGACCGCGGCAGTTCCGTTCGTGAGACTGGCGATGGTTCTTTCTCTTTCATGCCAATCAGTGCCGCGGGTGTCTTGTACGCTGAAGCCCTCCTATTATGTTCGCCATTGGGTCGCGAGTGCACCGGCTGCACACCTTCGGCCGCTGCAATAGTTGTCATTCTCTCGGTCTATTCCAGAGGATACGGGTTTCGTCCAGTCGGGACCGGGGTTGTTCGGAAAGGTCGAATGAAATGCGCAGCTCTTCCACCTAGCAATTCGAGGCCATACCGCGCACAGGACAGCGGCAGTGCTCGAGCAAGCGTCCCAGTCCAAGTGCGACGTCGAGTTTCTTCGGTATGTCGAGGTTGGTGCTCGACAGGGCACGTGGCCACGGGGTAGTACCGTACTTGGCTTATCACGACGGCGCTGGTCTCGAAGGCGTGGCTGGGGAGGTGATCTGTGACCTGTAGCGACAGTGGGGGCGACGGTGTGATAGGCGTGCGGCGTGCGGCAGAGGCAGAGGCAAGGATGAGCGACTGTGGATGCAGTGGTAGAGCTGTCTCAGTGCAGTATGCAGTCGAATAGTGGGAACGCACTGCAAGCAGCAGGGAGCAATAACGATAGGTACTGTACAAGGGCTGAGGGGTGGTGAACAATGAATAATGAATAATGGGTGGACGAACGAACGGCTGGCTTGACCTCTGCCTGCTCTGCCCTGCCTTCTTGCCTTGCCTGCCACGGACACACCGGTGGAGGGCCGAAAGTGAGGGTTTGGTCGGCACGCCAGACTCACGGGGCGGGAGATGTACTGAGGGCTCGTGGAGTGATGTTTCAGGAGGATCTGCCACCTCCCAATGAGAGACCCGCTCTCACCTATTCCTGGAGGCAGGGGAGAGGCTGAGAGAGCTGCGGGCTCCACCTTTCAGCTTTGAATTGCCGCGCGTAGGATTCAAGTATTTCACTTGACGGACGTAATAATTGTGCTGCAAGTACATGTAATCACCACCGTACCTACTTGAAGACTGGACGAGACAAGCGTTGGTGGACGAATTTTTCGACAAGACAAGTGTTCGGGAAGGAAGGGAGTCCTGGTATCGTCGTTTCTATCGGCGGGTGTCATGACTAGAGTGCTGTCCACCAGCAACATGAAGATAGCACTACTACATGTAACTAGACAATCTTCCATCTGCTACCTAGATAGCACCGACAAGACAGCAAGATACACCTACCAGCCCCGGAACATGGCGATCCTTCGTGTCTCCGAGCTCTGGCAGCGCTATCGACTGTTTGCTGTGGCACGGTGAAAGCTGAGATGCCCTCCACTTACGATCGACGTAGCCGTGAATTTCCCTATCTCAGCTTATGCGGTCAAACGGGGTAAATGTACAGTAGGTACTGCCTGGTCAATCTTCCACTGCTGATGAATGAGCAAGCCTAGTAAGCTTGAAGAGCTCGATGACCTATGTCTCGTTTTGTTCGTTAACAATGACATAACATCCAGAAATGGGTGTCGTATTTCATGGCCAAGCCACCCGTACTATCCGTGATCCGTGATCCCTGACTCGCATTTCGTACATGTAATAATGCAGTAGGAGGATAAAGTCGCTATATGAAATTCCAACGACACAACCGCGACAGATAATCTGCACTCCTGCTGTGTCACCGTGATGATTGTTCGGTCTCACTGCGACGCTTCGCACCGTCGACCATCATCTCGTCGTTGCCCAGCGCACCGTCCTGACATTTGCAAACAAGCCTTGCCCATGTCATCTTAGCCTTGCTCTCGTTAGCCTTGCCATCATTGTTCTAGTTAGCTCTTTCACATCGTTAGCCTCTTCTATTCTCTACTTCTCCCGAATCTCTCTCCACTCACCATGGCATGTGCGCCACACGCTCGCCACGCTTTTCATGTCCGTTCCGATTCTTCTTTCACTAAAGTGCCGCATGCATCTCATCAATTTCCTCATGCGCCACCATCTCACGTAGATTGCCTGCCTTACATAAATCCTTCCGTGGGGCAATCTACCTAACACCGAGTTAGAGGGGTATCGTGTCGTAACCTTCAAACCCAAAATCTGACCCTTCTTTCGAGTAGTCCAACGTCCCAACGTAAAACCATCGTCTTCAGTATACTACAAAGAAAACTCAAAAGTACATGGTACGTACTCTCATGTACCACCACCACGCGTGCCCGACTCCTACACGTCACGCCAAGGTCGCCGGAGGCCGCACGTCTAGCAACGTATTCGACTGCCGAGTCCGTCTTCTTTTCCAGAGATCCCAGCGTCTCACAGGGCAGGCAGCCGTGCCGTCTCATCACCACCGTCGTAGTCCGGGCTGTAGACCTACCTACCTCCATGTATCATCATCATCAACCTCAGACCCGAGCCGTCGTGTACTGTCAAACTCGAACGTGGCCAATTACAGTAGTAGTACACATAGTCTACCTGATGGTCGTAACCCGCGCTAGGTCCCTCCGGAAATCCTCTCAACCTACCCGACCCACAACCCATAACCAACGGAGTCAACGCCGCCTCGGACAATGCACACTGATGTAATAGTCGTCCCGGAGTAGTGGGAAATGTTTGAAGACGTGTGCGACAACATCACTGTTCCAGTCGGGACGACAAACTGTACCGAGTACTACTCTCGTACAGTACGATTAGCCGTGGAAGGAACACGACATCCTTCCTTGCATGCTTCAGCTCTTCGAGAACAACTCTGTGCGATATTGTTGCAGAGAAGATGTAGGTATGCAAATCTCACCCAAAGAGGTTTCAATCAGCCATCTCCCTTGAGCTGTGCGAATAGTCAAACGCCTTCAGCAAGCCAACTAAATGTGCACCAGCGGCCAACACAACCAATACATGGAAGATCTGATGCGAACTGCCCCAGATGTCGAAGGAGCCTGGGGACCATCGTTCTGGAACTCGAGCCTGTGGTCATATGTCAGTCAGTCAGTCCTTCGCTACAATGCCGGCGATGGATTGCGGCGGTCCACTTACAGCGTAAATGCCGGCTCCGAGAATGTACAGGAACCCTTGCGTGACGAGCCAGGAGAGACCCATTTGCTGGTTCAATCGTTCTACACCAAAGACCCGAATGCCGTGAAACACAGGCACAACAGCGCTCAGGCCCATAGCGACGAACATGAAGGCGCGGAAAGGCCTCCAGGCTGGCGTGCGAAATTGTGGAAACAGCACGACGATGGCAGTTGCCACTCCAATGCTCGTGATCTGTTAGTATATTGAGTCAGTGTGCTGGCTCTAGATTTTGCGAATGCCCAACTCGTTGTAACGTTCTGGAGGAAACGAGAGAACCGATAGGTACTGACCATCACCCAATAAACCCTCACCATTCCCATATCACCCCCGAACCCATAGAAGATCGAAGGAATAAAGCTGCCCCAAATGAGCAGAATGATCCTAGATCACAAGAGTCAGCAAACCCGTCAAGACTCCTCAAATCCTTCGCAAGTCCCCAACAACAACACAGCACAGCGCAACAAAAACTCACCCCAAATAATCCGCCCGATTTCCCCACCCCGCAACCCACAGACTATGATTCGAAAGCAAATGATACCCAGCGGAGATCCCCAAACAAAGCACCGCACCGCCAAAAAACGCAGAGAACACCCTCACATCCTCCGCTGTGGCGTATTCATCGTAGCGGGGTTTGAGGACGGAGCCGTAGACGTATGAGCCGGAGAGCAGGGCTAGGACGGCGCCGAGGAGGTGCGAGTAGACGTTTACAGTCTCGTTGTGAAGGTATGTCAGGCTGGCGATGCTGCGGGTGAAGGAATTGGAGGCGGGGCGGTAGCCGGTATGGATGTGGTGGTTGTCGCGTTGCCAGAGGGGGAGATCTTTCCAGGACACAGTGAGGGGGGAGATGTTAGTTTTGGTTGTGGTGCTTTTCTCGTCGTTGGCTATGCTGTTGGAAGGCATTGCTTCTTCTTTAGAATTTCGGCGTTCGTGCTAGGATTTCCTGTGGTTTATGTCGAGTTCAAGATTGTCGGCATCATGAGATCAAGCAAAGAAGAAATATGATACTAGGTGACCTGCACTTCTTGTTGAGGCCAGCAGTGGTCTGATGGATTGTATCTACGGGCGTAACCCGGTGAGAGGCCGATTTGAAAGACGTCTCGTTGGCGCCCGCCCGCCTCGCCGAATTCGACAAACGTCACTTCCCTTGCTCCTCCTTGTCCTTGACACACATTGCAACTTCCAATCCGTCTAGATTGAGATTCGTTCTTGACCGTGCCGTGCACGAACTACATGGGTACATGTACTCCACCTCTTCACAAAATCCAAACCAAGCGAACGAGCGAAGTCTTTCAGCTTATTGAAGACGGGCCTCAAGATTTCGACAATGGACAGTCATCACTCAGCGTCGTCAAACCGATCCCAGGCGCGGCGAGGCCCGTCAGGGGCATGGAATCGACTGAAACCTGTCACGATTGATCCTCTCGATGTCTACGGGTTGCCTTCGAAGGGAGACAACAGGTGAGTTCTTGACAAACGTCTTGTTTGCATGCGCTTCCAACGTAAACACGGCTGTCAGTCTCACTGACCCGGAAGCCAAGACTGCACGATCACAAAACACAAGAAAGCTACTACACCAAGATCGTAGAACGGTACATGAAATTCTGTGCCTCATCCACCGGTGGCGAAGATCTCGAATCTGCTTTCGC
>Ga0265780_10011083_pt1 | contig 10697 bp, 6 predicted proteins | sample P1T30metagenome_FD_192432 | JGI IMG/M metagenome (GOLD analysis project Ga0265780, IMG submission 192432) | Plant litter microbial communities from East Loma Ridge, Irvine, California - P1 T30 | ecosystem: Environmental > Terrestrial > Plant litter > Unclassified | place: USA: California... | reverse complement strand
CGTACTGTGCCGTAGTTTCACCCAGCGGCTACATCAATCGATACGCAAATTCGGCACGAATTCGAAATCTGCCGGGCCGCAATGGCCGTTACCGTGATCATTTCCGTTTGGATCGTATTAAACCGGCCCGGGCATTCGACGGACGACGGAAAATTGACGCCCGCCTCTTAACCGTTAATGTGACGACCGCCACGGAGTTTAGGCAGGTTTACGGCCACAGATAATCAGGCATACTCGGCGGCAGGAAATGCAAAGGGCTGCAGCGACCGCAGGAATGTGGGTTTCGCAGGCCGCCGTACGGAACCAGGAAAAGGGGGGTCGTCACTGTCATGGCAGATGGTGTGGGAAACGAGAGCACGGATGGGCTGAGGCCAATGGACCTGGCCACGCTGGGCAACGTGCTGCGCGTGTGCGAGGTGGAACTGGTGCTGCTGGATGGCAACGGACCGCGCGCTGCAGTGGATGCACGGGTACAGGATGAAGCGTTGTTCTGCCATGCGGTCACCGGCTTCCAGGCACGTGGCCGGTTCATGCTGCCCACCGACTGGGCCCTGCTGGGCTACGTGCATGCCTCGGACCCGGCCCTGAGCTGGTGCCACGGTGTGCCACTGACCGCAGGCACGGTATTGACCGTATTGCCGGACGGCATCAGCGAGTTCGCACTCGGCGCAGGCACGCGCTTGACCCTGGTGATGGTGTCCGCCGCGCGGCTGCAACGCAAGCTGTCCGAACTCAGCCTGCGCAGCATGCCACCGTCCGGCCAGGCACTGAATCTGTTCTCGATGGCAGAAAATTCGCTGCTCGCCAGCCATTATCGCCAGCTGCAGGATGCACTGGCGGCAGGCGACGCTGCGGCAATGGCGGCCGAGGGCAGCGAGCGACTGCTGCACGAGCACGTGCAGGCACTGCTGGCGGCCGGACCGGGCGAGCAGGCGATGAACACCCGTGCGCGGCGCACCCATTACCTGATCGTGCAGCGGGCCGAGAACTTCATGCGCCTCAACCTGCGGCGCAACATCTACATGAACGAGATCTGCGACGCGGCGGGGGTCAGTGAGCGTGGCCTGCGCTATGCGTTCGAGGATCTGTTCGGGATTTCGCCCAACCGCTACCTGTCGATGCTGCGGTTGTGCGCGGCATGCCGCGGATTGTCGATGGCCGACGGTGGCCGGCGGTCGGTCAAGTCGATCGCGCTGAGCTGCGGCCTGTGGGATCTTTCGCGTTTCGCCGACAACTATCGCAAGGTGTTCGGCGAACTGCCGCGCGACACGCTGATGCGCGCACCCGGTGCGCCAGGGATCGTCGGGCAACCTGCCTGATACCTGTGCGTGACGGGCGCAGGACCCGCTTGCCGAATTGGTGCATCGCGCTGCCGAATCTGGTCGAGGTCTTGCCGGAATGCGCGCTTGCCCTGCCGGAATGAAGTGCCCCGCCACCATTGCACGCGCTGAAATAGGAGTCACCTGCCAGCAGGCAGATCTCTGACTCACGAAGCGTCGTCCACGGGGGACTGAACTCATGAATCGTATTTTCCGCTTGGTGTGGAGCAGGCAGCTGCGCGCCATGGTCGTGGCCTCTGAACTGGCCACCGGCGCCCACGGCGCCTCCTCGCTCATCGATCAACGTGCCGCGCTGCCGGCCCCCGCGCTCCTGGCCGTTGCCCTGGCACTTGCGTTGTGCGCCGGTACCGCAACCGCTGCGGACAACAACCAGACCCTGCGCGACCTGCAGGCACTCGCGGCCAAGTACACCCAGCAGGCCCCGGTCAAGGTGGACGCGGACGTGGCGCTGGCCGCCATCGCCGGCCAGCCTGCGGGCAATGTGTTGGCCAACGTCGATGCCAGCGTCTCGCTGGGAGTTGCCAGACGCCTGCCGGTGGTTCGGCATGTGCTGCCGACGAGCGTGGACATCGCTGCTGCGGTGCGCACCCCGAACGTCGCCACGCCTGCACCGTCAGTTGCCGCGCAGCTGGGCGTCAACGCGGCAGTGGGCGCAGCGGAAGCGCCTTCGCGCACGCTTGCCGCGATCAACGCCTCGGTCGATGCCGGCATCGCCGTCGTACCGACGCCGGCCTCGCTGGTGCAGGCAAAGCTGGCTACCGCAGTGGACGCCGAGGTCGCGGGCACCGACGCACTGGATGCGAAGGTCGCTGCCGAAGCCGCCGTCCGCCTGGCTGCCAAGGACGAAGAACGGCTCGCCACCGATGCCGCGGTCAGCGCCGCCCTGGATACCGGCGTGGCCGGTGGCGTGGGCGTGGAGGGTGAAACCCACCTGCTGGCCGTGGCCGACCGCAATCCGAAGCTGGCCACCCAGGCGACTGCCGCAGCGCAGGCCAGCGGGCTCAACCTGGGCAGCGTGGTCGGGGGTGTCGGATCGCTGCTGGATGGCGTCGGCAACGCGGTCGGCGGCCTGGTCCAGGGCGACCTGGGCGGGGTCGTCGGCGGAGTCGTGGGGGGCGTGGGCGGACTGGTCGGCGGGGTGACCGATGGCCTAGGCCTGTCCTCGCCGTCGGCCATTCCGCCGACCAGCCCGAAGGCGCCGCGCCCGGCCGATCCCAACTCCGGCCTGATCATCGGCAGCGGTGGCCTGGTCGGCACCCTGTCCACGCTGGTCGGTCCGACCGCGCAGGGTCTGCTCGGCGGCGATGGCTATGTCCGCAACGGTAATCTGGCCGTCAACAGTGCCAACGTGCAGCAGACCTATTCGGTCACCAACGTGCTCGGCCTGCCGGTGGTCAACCTGACCCCGGTCGGCACCCTGCTCAACGGATTGGGCGGTGCCACCACCGGCGGCAGTTCGCACCTGACCCTGATCGGCGGAGTGACCTCGGACAGCTACATCTACAACATCAACAACGGCGACCCCAATGGCCTGCTCGGCCTGGTGCTGCCCGGCCAGGCGCCGGACTGGGCCGCCTCGTGCCTGAATGTGCTGGGCGCCGTATCGATCGATTGCTGGGCGGTCAATCCGGCCCAGGATTACCAGGTGCTGGTGGGCGATGGTGCGTATGCGAATGGCTCGCGTGAAGTGGTGATCGGCGCCAACGCCAGCCACCGGCTGCCGATGCAGGATGCCAACCTTGCGTTCCCGGGCATTGACGAGAACGATCCGACCGATCCGACCGGGGTGCCGACCGCCGACTATGCCGCACGCATGGGCCATTCGGTGATCGTCGGCGACAGCGCCAGCGGCACCGCCAACGGCCAGGTGCTGCTGGGTGCCGAAGCCACCTCCGACAAGGCCAACAGCGTGGCGCTGGGCTACCGTTCCAGCGCGCTGCGTGGCGCACAGGCCAGCTACAACGCGTATGGCCTGGACACCGCGCAGGTATCCAGCGGCGAAGTGTCGGTGGGCTTTGCTGGCGGAGAGCGGCAGATCAGCAACGTGGCCGCCGGCAGCCTGGGCACCGATGCGGTCAACGTCGCGCAGCTGCAGGGTGCGGTCGAGCTGATCAACGATGTCGGTGTGATGGCGATCACCTACGACGACGATGGCACCGGCGCGCCGGACTATCGTCGTGCCACCCTGGGCGGCGGCACCGGCACCACCACGCTGGCCAATGTGGCCGATGGCGTGGATGCCAATGATGCGGTCAACGTGGGTCAACTGCAGGCGGTGGAGCAGGGCGCCGTGCGCTACGACGTGGCCGCCGACAACAGCATCGATTACCGCAACGCGACGCTCGGCAACGGCAGTGGCACCACCCGGCTGCGCAACCTCAGCAATGGCCTGGTCGCGGCAGGCAGCACCGAGGCGATCACCGGCGCCCAGTTGTTGTCCACCAATGAGGCACTGGTGGCCTATTTCGGTGGCACCACCGCGTTCGATCCGGCCACCGCGCTGTTCACTGCACCGGCCTTTGCGATCACCTCGGTCGCGGCCGACGGCGTTCTGGCCCCGGGTGTCTATGACAACGCCAGCGATGCCTTCGCAGCGGTGGACGGTTCGCTGGTCAACCTCAACACGCAGATCAACGACATCCGCAACGGCGAAGCATCGCGCTTCTTCAAGGTCAACTCGGCCGGCGTGGATGCTGCTGCCGGCGGCCTGGAATCGATCGCCATCGGCGGTGGCGCCAGCGCTACGGCGGCCAACGCGGTGGCGATCGGCTCGGGCAGCATCGCCGATCGCGATGGCACGGTGTCCATCGGCGCCGCCGGTGCCGAGCGCCAGCTGGCCAACGTCGCCGATGCGACAGCGGCCACCGATGCGGTGAACCTGGGCCAGCTGCAGGCTTCCGAACAAGGCGCGCTGCGCTATGACCTCGCCGCCGATGGCAGCGTGGATTACAGCAGCGCCACCTTGGGCAGCGGCAGCACCGCGACCACGCTGAGCAACCTTGGGGCAGGCGAGGTATCGGCCACCAGCAGCGAGGCGATCAACGGCGCGCAGCTGTTCGGCAGCAGCCAGTCCGTGGCCACCCACCTGGGGGGCGGTGCCGGCGTGGATGCCGGCGGCGCGATCACTGCGCCGACCTACACGCTCAACAACGTCGCCGTGGATGGCAGCCTCAGCAGTGGCGACTACAACGACGTGGGCAGCGCCTTCGATGCCGTCAGCACCTCGCTGGCCAACGTCGCCGACAAGACCGATACGGTTGATCGCCTGGCAGTGAAGTACGACGCCGACGTAGCAGGCAACGCGAGCAACCGCATCACCCTGGCCGGTGACGGCACGGGCACTGCGGTGGTGCTGGACAACCTGGCCGACGGCAGCGTGACCGCCGGCAGCCGCCAGGCGGTCACCGGCAACCAGCTGTCGGCGACCAACCAGACCGTGGCGAACTACTTCGGAGGTACCACGATGTACGACGGCGGAAGCAACACCTGGACCGCGCCGACCTTCCGGATCTCCTCCATCGCCACCGATGGCACCGTGACCGGCAACGACTACGGCAACGTGACGGTCGCGTTCTCGGCCGTGGATTCCTCGCTTCTCAACATCAACCAGCGCATCGACACCATCGCCGGTGGCAACCCGTTCCTGGCAGTGAACTCGGCCAAGGCCGGCGCCACCGCCAGTGGTGTCGACGCGGTGGCGGTCGGGCCTGAAGCCAGCGCAGCCGGGGCGGCCAGCGTGGCGATCGGCGATGGTGCCGATGCATCGGCAGGCAACAGCGTGGCGCTGGGCGCAGGCTCGGTTGCCGATACCGGGGCGCAATCCGGCTACACCGGCGCCTATGGCCAGGCCGGATCCAGCAGTTCGGCAGGCGAAGTGTCGGTGGGCAGCAGCGGCAGCGAGCGCAAGGTCACCCACGTGGCAGACGGTTCGGAGCGCTATGACGCGGTCAATGTCGGCCAGCTGCAGAACGGGGTGAACTACGCCATCGACGAATCCAAGAGCTACACCGACCAGCAGATCAACAACATCAACAACGGCACCTCGGGCATGTTCCAGGTGAACAACTCGCAGGGGCTGGCCAACCCGTCGGCCAGCGGGGCCAACGCGGCCGCCGGCGGTGCCGGTTCCAGTGCAGCGGGCGCCAATGCCACCGCGCTGGGCAATGGCGCGCAGGCACAGGCCGACAACACGGTGGCATTGGGCGCCGGCTCGGTCGCCGACCGTGCCAACACGGTGTCGGTGGGCAGCGCAGGTGCGGAGCGGCAGATCGCCAACGTGGCCGATGGCAGCCAGGCCACCGATGCGGTCAATGTCCGCCAGCTGCAGGCCTCGCAGCAGGGATCGCTGCGCTATGACAACAACATCAACGGCACCACCAACTTCAGCAGCGTCACCCTGGGGCAGGCCGGTAGTGGGCCGACCCAGGTACGCAATGTCGCCGCCGGTACCGCCGGCACCGACGCGGTGAACGTGGACCAGCTGCGCAGCGGCATGGCGCAGACCCTGGACTGGTCCAAGGCCTATACCGATGAGCGCATGGACAGCTTCGACCGCAACCTGAAGCGCACCGATGACCGCGCTTCGGCCGGTATCGCCTCGGCGATGGCGGTGGCCTCCCTGCCGCAGCCCAGCGAAGCCGGCCGCAGCATGGCGTCGTTCGCGGCGGGCAGTTTCAACGGCGAATCGGGGATGGCGGTCGGTCTTTCCGGCGTCTCCGATGGCGGGCGCTGGATCTACAAGTTCAGCGGTTCGACCAATACCCGCGGTGATGGCGGGGTGGCCGTAGGTGCCGGCATCCAGTGGTAAGCACGCCGGAGGGGCCGGTGCGATGCCGGCCCGTCCTGGCTCCAGCAATGACAGGGGGAACTTGATGGACACGACGAATACGCATCACCGGGCGCTGCGCGGCGTGCTGCTGCCCGCCCTGCTGGCCTGCATCACGCTGGCCGGCTGCCGCAGCCATGGCGTGGCGGGCGAGGCACCGGGTGCCGGCAGCGCCACCGGCGAAGCGGTGAGCTTCCCGGAGCCCGGCAAGGCCTCGCTGAAGGAAGGCGTGTTCGCCGACCCGGCCGACCTGCGCCGCTTCGCACCGGGCATGAGCAAGCGCCAGCTGTACGCGCTGCTGGGCACGCCGCACTTCAATGAAGGCATGTGGGGCGTGCGTGAGTGGAACTACCTGTTCAACTTCCGCACCCCGCAGCGCAGTGAGTACTTCACCTGCCAGTTCCAGGTGCGGTTCGATGGCAAGGGCATCGCGCAGGGCGGGTACTGGAAGCCGCAGTCGTGCGCTGCGCTGGTGGAACCACCGCCGCCGCCCACCGCTGAAGTGCCCGCAGCGTTACCGCAGGAGCCGCTGCGGCTGGCTGCTGATGCGCTGTTCGCCTTCGACAGTGCCGAGCTGAGCGACGCCGGCCGCCGTGCAGTGGACGGGGTGCTTGGCCAGGTGCAGCGGGCCAGCGAGGTGCAGCGGATCGAGGTGGTCGGATACACCGATCGCATCGGTAGCGCGTCCTACAACCAGACGCTGTCCACGCGTCGTGCCGAGGCCGTGCGCAGCGCGCTGGTGGAAGGCGGAGTGGCCAGCGGGACGATCCGTGCCGAGGGTCGCGGCGCTGCCGAGCCGCTGGTGCAGTGCGACCAGCGCAGCCAGTCGGCATTGATCGCCTGCCTTGCGCCGAACCGCCGGGTGCAGATATCCGGGCGTGCCCGGATCGACTGAGGTTTTCTTTTCGTGGACGGCCTGCGGGCCGGCCCACCTCCCGTGTCCCCCTGGTTCCCCGGCACGCGCGGCAGCGTCTCCCCCGTCCAGCCCGCGCGTGCCGGTGAACCAGTTCTCTCCAGGCAGCATTGCATGAACGCCCAACTGGCGATGAAGACCTACACCACGATCAGCCTGTATGGACAGCTCGGCAACCATGCCGTGGTGCGTCTGCCGGGACGCCGCCATCCTGGCCTGATCGTGCAGTCCGACACCGTGGCCGGCTTCATCGCGCAGCTGCAGGAAGCGCAGGTGTCACTCCGTGCCGGCCGCCTTCCGCGCGCCGATGCGGAAATGGACCTGTTGATCGAGGTGCTGCAGGACTGGTATGCGCAGATAGAAGAACGCCTGGCCGATGCCGGCGAGGCGATGGGCTGAGTCCAGCCGTGCGTGGCTGCGGTGCTAAAATGCGCGCTGATTTCCGTTGCCGCGAGACTGCCATGAGCCCTGTTGCCTTCTATCCCGTGGGATCCCCCGGCCAGCCCTGGGGCGAGGCCGAGCGCACGCAATGGCGGGCACGGCAGCAGCGGCTGCGTCGCTTCGACCAGGACGTGTTGCCGCGCATCGATGCGCTCGCGGGTACCTTTGAGCCGGTGCAGTACGGTGCGCTGGACTACGCCGGCGAGACCTATCCGCTGCTGGCCCTGCGCAGCCCCGACTGGAATCCGGCGCTGCCGGCGGCACTGGTGACCGGCGGCGTGCACGGCTATGAGACCAGCGGCGTGATGGGCGCGCTGGAGTTCCTGGAACAGCATGCCGCCGCCTATGCAGGGCGCATCAACCTGCTGGTGGTGCCGTGCGTGAACCCTTGGGGCTATGAGCGCATCAACCGCTGGAATTTCGATGCCATCGACCCGAACCGCAACTTCCGCGAGGGCGCTCCGGCACGCGAGTCGACCGCGCTGATCGAGCTGGTGGCCCCGTTGAAGTCGCAGTTCGTGCTGCACATCGATCTGCACGAGACCACCGACAGCGACGAAAGCGAGTTCCGCCCGGCGGTGGCTGCACGCGACGGCAAGCCGTTCGTGCCCGGCCTGATTCCGGATGGGTTCTACCTGGTGGATGACACCGAAAACCCCCAGCCGGCGTTCCAGCAGGCGGTGGTGGCGGCGGTGGAGCAGGTGACCCACATCGCACCGGCCGACGAGGCCGGGGAGATCATCGGGTCGAAGGTGGTCTCGCACGGGGTGATCGAGTACCCGCTGGTGGCGCTGGGCCTGTGCGCCGGCATCACCGGGGCCCGCTACACCACCACCACCGAGGTCTACCCGGACAGCCCGCGCGCCACCCCGGCCCAGTGCAACCGGGCCCAGGTCGTGGCGGTGACCGCTGCGCTGGACTACGTAGTGGCTGCTGCGTGACGTAATCGACTGTCGCCTTTCGCCAGAAATCACGCTAAATGCTTGGTTTCTGGTGGCCTTCATCACGAATCGATGGTGGGACCGTCATGATGGTACGGATACCCCTTGATTCGGAGCAGGTCGCTTTCATGGAAGCCCTGGAGCCTCAACATAACCCGGTGCGGACGCTGCGGCCTGTCTTTGCCATCGCCTCGCTCATCGTCGTGGCGTTCGCCGTGTTCGTCAGCGTCTACCCGCTGGGTGCCGGGCGCATGCTCATGCAGGCGCAGGACTGGGCCTCGTCCAACGTGGGCTGGTACTACCTGCTGGCGATGACGCTGTACCTGGTATTCGTGGTGGTCGCCGCGCTGTCGCCGTATGGCAGCATCAAGCTGGGCGCCGACCACGACGAGCCGGAGTTCAGTTATCTGTCCTGGGCCGGCATGCTGTTCGCCGCCGGCATCAGCATCACCCTGTTCTTCTTCTGCGTGTCCGAGCCGCTGACCCACTTCATGCAGCCGCCGCAGGGTGACCCGGCGGCAGGTGAAGCCGGGGCGCGCCAGGCCATGCAGCTGTTGTTCCTGCACTGGGGCCTGCACGGCTGGGGCGTGTTCGCGCTGGCGGCGATGGCGATGGCCTACTTCGCCTACCGGCACAACCTGCCGCTGGCGCTGCGTTCGGCCCTTTACCCGCTGATCGGCAACCGGATCAACGGACCGATCGGCTACACCGTCGATGCCCTCGGCATCGTCGCCACCGTGTTCGGGCTCGGCGCGGACATGGGCTTTGGCGTGCTGCATCTCAACGCCGGCCTGGCCAATCTGTTCAACGTGCCACACACCCACGGCGTGCAGATCACGCTGATCGTGCTGATGATGGGCGCGGCGGTGGCGGTGGCGGTGACCGGCGTGGAAAAGGGCGTGCGCTGGATGTCCAACATCAACATGCTGCTGGCCATCGCGCTGGTGCTGTTCATGCTGTTCGCCGGCCCTACCCAGTACCTGCTGGGCACGCTGATGCAGAATGCAGGTGACTACCTGGGCAGCGTGGTGGGCAAGAGTTTCGATGTCTATGCCTACGGCGGGAAGCCGGGCTGGATGGGAAGCTGGACGGTGTTCTACTGGGCGTGGTGGATTGGCTGGTCTCCGTTCGTGGGGCTGTTCATCGCGCGCATCTCGCGCGGCCGCACCATCCGCCAGTTCGTGTTCGGCGTGCTGCTGATCCCGCTGGGGTTCACCCTGGCGTGGCTGTCGATCTTCGGCAACAGCGCGCTGGACCAGGTGCTGCACCATGGGCAAACGCAGCTGGCGCAGCTGGCCATCGATGACCCTCCCACCGTGCTTTATGCCTTGCTGGAAAGCTATCCGTGGAGTCGGGCGGTGATCGCGGTGACGGTGCTGGTGAGTTTCGTGTTCTTCGTGACCTCGGCCGATTCCGGTGCGGTGGTACTGTCCACGCTGTCATCGCATGGCGGGGCGCCCGAAGACGACGGCCCGCGTTGGCTGCGGGTGTTCTGGGGCACGGTGACCGCCGTGGTCACCGCCGGGCTGCTGCTGGCCGGCAACATGGATGCGTTGAAATCCGCAGTGGTGCTGGCCTCGCTGCCGTTCTCGGCGGTGCTGCTGCTGATGGCGTGGGGGCTGATGCGGTCCTTTGCCGATGAGTCGCATCGCAAGCGGGCGCTGCAGTACCGGGCCTCGCCGTTGGTGGGGGCCAGCCGGCACCACCAGGGCTGGCGCCAGCGGCTGGGGCGGGCGGTCAATTTCCCGGTGCGCGACCAGGTGTACCGCTTCATGGATACCGACGTGAAGCCGGCGATGGAGGCGGTGGCCGAGCAGCTGCGCGGGGATGGCTGGGAGGTTTCCACGCGGCTGGAAGCGGGTGACATGGAGCTGTCGGTCAATCATGGGGAGCAGCAGGATTTCCTGTACCGGGTGATCCTGACCGGTTACCGGGTGCCGTCGTTCGCCTCGCACCAAGCGCGCAACAGCCGCTACTACCGGGCTGAGGTGCATCTGTACGAGGGCAGCCAGGATTATGATCTGGTCGATTACAGCCGCGAGCAGATCATCAACGACATCATCAGCCAGTACGAGCGCCACGTGCAGTTCCTGCACCTGAGCCGCTGATCTTCGTGTGACGACCAACGGTCGTCACCCACCAGGGCGGGAAGCGGAAGAACAACGGTCGTCACCCACCAGGGCGGGAAGCGGACGGCCAGCGGCCGTGGTCGCCGCTGGCGATGGTCAAGAAACCGT
>Ga0265780_10011082_pt1 | contig 10697 bp, 12 predicted proteins | sample P1T30metagenome_FD_192432 | JGI IMG/M metagenome (GOLD analysis project Ga0265780, IMG submission 192432) | Plant litter microbial communities from East Loma Ridge, Irvine, California - P1 T30 | ecosystem: Environmental > Terrestrial > Plant litter > Unclassified | place: USA: California... | reverse complement strand
TCAATAAGAGCCTGTGGTAATCGACCATGGTCTATCCATCCGAGTGCTATTCTCTGCTGCTTGCTGATCACTGTCGGTTCTTTCGTTTGCTTTCGTTTCTTCTCCTTCTTTGCTAGCTTTGGTAGCCCACGCTCGGCTCGAATCTTGTTCTCGTGTTCTATACCCAAGCGGCCCCTAGTCGACAAACCTGCTGCCAACCGCTCCTCTTTAGTCATCAGAGGCACACTAAGCTGGCGCTTGGGTCGTTCTTCCAACAGTGCATCTGGTAATGATGTTGGATCCCCAGTCTGCTGACGATACGCAAGCACTTGTGTCTTGACGCTCTTGGTCAAACGAGCGTTAGGATCCAGTCCCAGCGATATCTTCTCTTCGGGAGTAAGCGAGAACGCGGAGCTTTGCTTGGGAGGCTTCGGAACCTTGGGTATGCGAACACGCTTCTCTTTGGGTGTTTTCGCCTGCTTCTTAGGTCGACCTAAACCACGTCGTATTTTGGCTTTCGAACCGAGTTTCTCGGCCTTCTCGTAGCCGATCTCTTGTGCTAGTGCAATATCCCATCGAGGGCCGTGCTTCCGTGGTTTGACGATAGATAACCCAGCCTCAGACAATGTTGCCGAGCCATTCTGCCGGACTAGATCTTGGGGTTTGACAGTCGGAAACCCCCAGGCATCAAGGAGGACATCATTACCAGTATTTTCTGCTGATTCATCGGCCTCGTAATTGCCAACACCGTCCCAATGTGCTAACCCTGCGTCAACAGCTTTTTGAAAGTTCTCGTGGGTACGATAGAGGTAATGGAGGAACTTCTTATCGGTGGTAACCCCCTGATCTCGGATGATGGCCAGATGCCGAAGATGGATAGGCTGAGTCCTCTCCCAGGCATTGGTTATACGAGTCAAATATGACTCTATAGGACGCCTCCAAAACGGTCCGACGATCCTATCGCGAAGCGCCAAAGCATCCCATCCTTGAGCACCGCCCAGCTCAACAGCATCGAAGACTGTATTCGCAAGGAATCCATCAGGGGTCCATTGTGGCGGGATGTTGCCAGGTTTGTCCACAGCGTGCTGTGTCCCGTGTTGATTAATGACAGCGGCTTCCACATCTTCGAGCATGTCGCCTTCCAAGTCCCTCATCAAGGCCTCGTCATCCATGTTACCGTCAGGCAGCTCGCTGATTGAATCATCTCCAATTTCAGCTGTGCGTCGAAATCCTAGGTTCTTTAGATCTTCTTCATGCGGTGCGCGTAGCACCTGGATGCAGGTGATCCAAGCATCACCAGTATTCTTTTTACGAACCCTACGTCTCTTGATCATGCCGCTCTGATCTAGTCGGATAAGTGCGCCCTGGGTAGCGCGCTTATTCCAAGTCTCCATTGGTACGCCCTATGAGAGGTTAAAAAGGTACGTTGCTTCTTGTGGGGATATTTACCAGCTTCTCCCTGATTGTGCGCGTGGGAACGATGCCACCTTCGCCCACCTTATTGTATAATAGCTGAGCAAAGCTTCTGACCACGAATGTTCCGTCGGCTTGATACACATCTTCTACTGCACTGGACTCGATGAACGTATTCTGAGAAACAAACATTGTATGAATGCATAGACTAGTACGCATTTTGTTGACCTGTACTGGATACTTGGCGATGTAGTTCTTTCGAGCCAACTCGTTCGTTCTGTGTGGAACAGACCGTTTGTCTTGGCCGCTGAGTGTGATGAGGTCAGGTTGCCTGATACCAGCGGCTCCGTGAGCAGCGATGAGAGAGAGTAGGACAAACTCCATGCTGGGGACCTTTTTCAGATCGATACCGTGGCCGGTTAAAGCTTGCCACATCCTGCCTTGACTAGCGTACAAACGAGGCGCTGTGGCATTGGAGCTAGGTTCATCGAACACTGCTGTGTTGGAGGTCGGGCGTTTTGGCACGATACGAGGTTGTCGAAATGTGGACGAGGTAGCTGGGACACTGGGCGACAAAGTAGTAGAGCCTTTTCGTTCGGTTTCCTTCCTTGGAATGCGTTGCCGCAGAGAGTCTCCTAACGCGCAGAGGGCTTTAGAGGGCTGCACTACTGCTTTGATGGAACCTGTTGACGGCTGACCAGGGCTTGCTGATGCGGCCTCACCGATCGTACCAGTTTCATGTAGCTCGGCCGCTTCGAATTCGGAAAGCGTGTAGTGGCGAGCTGTGTTTTGGTACATGATGCGGATATCGGGATGCTCCGTGAGCCATTGCCATACTTTCTCATGAAACGTACGGCCAAGACAATCTTCGGTGAGCCGAGTTTCTTCATGATTGCTGGTCTTGCGATTGTCGTTGTCTTGTGTATTGTTGTAAAAAGTGTCAATGAGTTGACGAAAGTCTGCGCTGCTAGCACCTATGAGATTCTGTTAGCAAACGAAGTTAAGTAGATAAATTGGGATCGTGGTGATGCGCCCAAACAATAGGTGGTATACAAATACAGGCAGAGACAAGACGCGCAGCGAGTCATGCATACCTTGTATACCGCGGAGAGCGATTTCTGATAGCAAAAAGTCTAGAAGCTTGTCGCAACCTTTCGCCATGACGAACCGCCCGTCCCCTTGCAACTACCACAAGAAAATGAAAAAAGTGGGCGTTATGGTCCTAAGGCATGTCAAAGATGGCGCGGCGGCGATTCGAACGCGTGCTGTCGTAGGGTTCCGGGCCGGTTCGGGATATGACTGGTTGCAGCTGATAGCGGGATTTCGGTAGGGCGTCGTACGCAAGTAGGATTTTTTTTGTGCGGGACGGCAAAAAAGTCCTATTCGCGTCTTCTTGCGCAAGATGCTGGAGATGTCGAGAGCGAGTTTCGAACGCGTTGCAGGTGGTTGTCGAACCGGTTGATATTATTGCTGCGTTTTTTTTGGTGGGGTCTAAGAACTGCAGAAAAGAGACTCAAAAGAGTTCAACCTCGCCCCGCAGTTTGTCTTGGCACCATGGTCCGCGCGCACGCTAACAAGTGAGGCCCAGCCTGCACAATCAGCCTTTGCGCCACAAATCGTAGTAGGGTTGAGTGAGTCACCTAGAAGATGGTTGAGCACAAGGTCCGATAGTCCCGCATCATGTCCTTTACTTCACCTTTCGGCGTGTCTACATCAACGCCCGGCCATGGATCCATCGTTCTCGACATTCTTCCTCCAGATAAGCCTGTCCTTCGCACTGTTTCCTATCAGTATCCCCTCAAGCTAGTTGCACCGGATCCATTACCACCACCAAATTATGGCAGCAAGGCAGATGGTGGGCCAGACCAGGCAGCTCCGTGTCTGGTACATACAGTCTTTCTTCTTACCTACGGCGGCGGGATCGTCGCTGGAGACTGCGTAGACTTGGACGTACAGCTGGACAGCAATACGCGACTCATCCTATTGACTCAAGGCTCAACCAAGATCTTCAAGACACCTAGTCCAGAGCTAGTCTCCCAGCAGCGCATGACAGTAAATCTCAAGCATGACGCGGCATTGGTCTACCTCCCAGACCCAGTACAGCCATTTGCCCATACCGCGTTCTCGCAGTCTCAGATTTATCATTTGGAGCAGGAGCAGGGTAGTCTGTGCGTATGTGACTGGGTAACGAGTGGGCGCTCAGCACGAGGAGAGAACTGGGACATGTACGGATACAAAAGCCGTAATGAAGTGTGGACGGTAGATGAAGCAGGGAAGAAAAGGCTGCTTTTACGGGACAATTTGATTCTTGACAAGCACGGCAGAACAGGAATGCCAATGTCGTCACGTATGGACAATTACTCTATTTTTGGCACTTTGATCGTTCGAGGTCTAATCTTTTCTTCCTTAAGCAAGTTCTTCCTGGATGAGTTCGAAGCACTCCCGCGTATTGGGGGTAGGAATTGGGGTGATGCGGTGCAGCCTGATTTGCTGCCACACGAACAGAGACGATATGAGCGGCAACAAAGGGAGAAGTCTGACGGTCTGATATGGAGCGCGGCGAATGTGAGGGGCTTTGTGCTTGTCAAGTTTGGCAGTAGAGAAGTGCAGGGTGCCCGGAACTGGCTGAGGGATATGATCAATGAAGAAGGGTCGGTGCCGGATAGCTTTGGCGAAAGAGCGATTCTGTGTCTGAAATGAGATGAAATCCAGTGTGCATGGTTTGCACACACAATGGGCATGCTGTAGTGTTTCCGCGAGCGAGTCGTCAAGCTGGTGATGGTGATGGTGATGGCAGGGTTGGCTGCCGTTGGCGCCCCACGCGGGCACGGCGCACCGAAGGTCCAGTGTGTGACGTGCATAGCCGCATCTTGAAGTCTACCTTCCAAACCACCTGTTGCCATCACACCTGATCTTATGGTCCACCCGAATCCCTAAGCCGTCCCTTTATCGTAAATATGAGCGGCAGGCTTGTCGCGGGTCGGGTATCCACGCTCGCACGCCGGTCCCCGCTTCTCACACCACGCTTCTACACCACGCACTCGCTCCCCGCTGGCGGACTACTCCGCAATGAAGCCGGCCTACGCCTGGTGAAGCGCAGACCGTGGCCGCTGGGTAGCTACGCGCTGCATAACGTTCCCGCCACACGCTCGATATCGTTTGCGAGGGTAATCCCAAAGCTGGTGGGCAAATTCGCAACCATAGGAGCCGCTACTGGAGGGGCTGTCATTGCTGGTGTTTCTTATATTCAGTACCAGGCTGGTCGTGAGTCTACTTTTATGTCTCCATAACCACAGGATGGCGGATACTGACAGGCCACAGAGGCAGGAACGTTTGCACTCGACCTCTTCCACCGAACCAAAGATGGCGCCACTGAATTTGCTGGCGGGGCACTTAACACCGCCAACGGCTTCTTCGATCAGCTAGAGAAGGGACTCAAGTCGACCAAAGAGGAGCTCGGAGGCGTACAATACCCCGAATGGCTGCAAAAGCTGCTCGACAAGAACGAGTCTGATGGCGCAGGAGGCAATGGTGGTGGCGGCAGAGGTCCGGAGGAGCCAAGGAAGAGTGGTGCTGGATCGGCTGCCGCTGGTGCATCGACTGCCGCGGCATTTGGATATGCACAGGAAGACGATGAGGACCGCCCACAGGCGGAGAAGATTGCGCGGGACGAGCAGATGATGATGCTCACCAAGAAGATGATTGAGATACGGGGTCTGCTACAGACGGTGGGCCAGTCTGACTCGCTCACCCTGCCGTCCATTGTCGTTATCGGATCGCAGTCGTCCGGGAAGAGTTCGGTATTGGAGGCCATCGTAGGCCACGAATTCCTCCCGAAAGGCCACAATATGGTCACACGGCGGCCCATCGAACTCACACTCGTCAACACACCCGACGCGCACGCAGAGTACTGCGAGTTCCCTGCGCTTGGCCTGGGCAAGGTCACTGACTTCAGCCACGTACAAAAGACGCTCACCGACCTGAATCTGGCTGTACCGGCTAGCGACTGTGTATCCGACGACCCAATCCAACTGAAGATATACTCGCCAAACGTCCCCGATCTCTCATTGATCGATCTGCCTGGATACATCCAAGTTGTTGGTCGAGACCAGCCCCCGCAGCTGAAGGAGAAGATTTCGCAGCTTTGCGAAAAGTACATCAGGGCACCCAATGTCATCCTTGCCATCTCAGCAGCTGACGTGGATCTTGCCAACAGCACCGCTCTGCGCGCGTCAAGACGAATGGATCCTCGAGGTGAGCGAACAATTGGAGTCATTACGAAAATGGACCTTGTCGACGCTGAGCGTGGCGCCAGCCTCCTCACTGACCAAAAATACGCCCTGCGGCTGGGATATGTTGGTGTTGTATGCCGTGTACCAGCCGGCGCTGGAGGTTCAAAACTCTTTAGTCGTGGCAACGGCAACATCTCGAATGCCATTACAAAGAACGAAAACGCCTACTTCGGATCACATCCAGAGTTTGCGGAACGTCAGGAACTTGCTGTAGGAACGCAGAATCTGAAGAAGAAGCTCATGTACGTGCTCGAACAGACTATGGCCGGTAGCCTGAAGACAACCAGCGAGGCCATTCAGAGGGAGCTTGAGGATGCACGGTACGAGTTCAAAGTGCAATACAACGAGCGCCCTATCAGTGCCGAGTCTTACCTTGCCGAATCCTTGGACGCTTTCAAGCATTCTTTCCGTGGATTCACAGAGCAGTTTGGTCGTCAACAAGTGCGTGACTTGCTCAAGCACGAGCTTGATCAACAGGTGCTCAATCTGCTTGCACAACGCTACTGGAATAGGCCTTTCGATGATCTTACTGCCCCTTTCCCGGAAACAGACCCCCTTGCCAACCTGGCGAAAGCAGACATAGAAGGTGAAGATCAGATCTGGCAGATCAAGCTTGATAGTTCCAGCGCTGCGCTCACAAAACTCGGTGTTGGACGCCTGGCAACCAATGTCGTCGCGAGCGCACTACAGGCACACATTGACCGCCTTATTACCAATTCTCGCTTCGCTGCTCACCCATTTGCTCGAAAAGCCATTACTGACGCTTCAACCTCCATCCTAAAGGATCTTTCATACGATATTTCTGATGAGTTGGAGATTTGTATCAAGCCGTACAAGTACCGCATCGAAGTTGAAGATAACGAATGGGCCAAGGGTCGCGAGAACGTGACTGCTGTACTAAAGGACGAGCTAAAGGTCGTCGAGTCTGCAGTCAAGCAGCTTGAAGATCAAGTCGGCGGACGCAAGAGAGTCAGAGATGTCATGACCTTTATCGACCGCGTACGAAGCGGACAGGTTGTCCTTGAAGGTGATGGTGTTGGTGGCGCTGGTGGTTTCAGCTCTGCGCTCCTTGCCAAGGGTAAGTCTCCGCCAAGTTGCGATTTAACGTTTCCGTGATGTAGCTTGCTAATACCTACAACAGGCCGTGAAGCAGTTTTCCTGCGCGACCGCATTGACGTGCTCAAGCTTCGTCTTATGGCCATCAAGAGTAAACAATGCGCTAGCAAGAAGAACAAATACCACTGCCCCGAAGTTTTCCTTGACGCTGTCGCCGACAAACTCACCACAACCGCCGATCTCTTCCTCGACGCTGAACTGCTATCCAAGTTCTACTACAGCTTCCCACGTGAACTCGACGCCCGCCTAGGTCGCGGCCTCTCTCAAGAAGAAATCGACCGCTTCGCCAAGGAAGACCCAAAGATCAAACGCCATCTCGATGTGGTGCGCCGCAAGGATCTGCTCGAGCATGTGCTCAAGGAGATGGAGGGTCTCCGGCAGCTTGAGCAGAGGGAGAAGCGCATGATGGGTCGTGGTAGGGACGATAGGGACGATAGACGGAAGAAGGGCTGGAGTATGTTTTAGCATGGATGGCTTCGATTATAGACTGTATGGCGCTCGCGGCGTTGATTATCATCGATCTTGGCGCCGACAGCGCGCCGATACCTCGGGCGGATGAAACGATTATGACCATTGTGTACATCAATTGACTTTTTTTTTATCATTTCATACTATTCGTTCCAGGACAATAAATGAGGAAACGGGTTATGGTGAGATTTTTACGACTTGAGCATGACTAGATGTCCAAAACATGGTCAAAAGTTGCAACATCATCGTGGAGAGAGAGAATCAAGTAATAAAAAGACAAAATGCATTGACGCTTTCTTAGCTGGGGTATCTCTAGACCACAGGAACGGAAGAACAAGACCATCGTCACACGTCACTTCGCCGTTTCTCTCTCTCTCTACCTCTCCCAGACAAAACGAAAAGAAAAAATAACGCCACGCTAACAATGCGATTTACACATGCGAAACCCCCCCTCCCCCTCAATTTGACCAATCGGTCAATCAAGATGAGATGAAATCAACCACCCAAAATACCCCAATGTCTCCTAACACCCCAGTCCAAACTCGCCATACCTCTCAAATCATCGCCATTCAAGTAGCCCACGCCCTCTTGCACCAACAAGTTCCACACCTTGTTGCGCAGCCCGACGGGCCACTTTGGCGCACTCCAGTACCTAGCGTGCAAGCCGCGTTTGCGAGCCTCGCGGATCTGAGAGCGAATCTTGGCCATCTGGGTCTCAGAAATATGGCCAAACCAGAGCCAGCCGATTGAGGTGCCAAAGTTGACAGAGGCGTAGTACGAGTTTGTTGCGTCAAAGACGCTATCGGGGGCTGTGCCTACTGTGCCCTGGCCGCCGGCTGCTGCTGCTGCTGCTGCTGCTGGGGTGCGTCTGGCAACGTCGACGACATTGTCGGCGTGGGGTTGGGTGGATGGTGGGCTTGTTTGAAGTTTATCTAAGGGGGCGTCGAAGAAGATGTCACGGTATGTTGGGTTTGCAGTGATGAGATCAAAGGGCGCGTTTCCTGTTGCTACGACTGTGACGGCGCCTTCGATGGTGTAGTTGCCGTCGTAGTAACTCAGGTAGCCTTTTTGCCGGAGAGGGGCGAGGTGCTGGGATACAATGGGAAAGATGTCGTGGCCGTTGTTCTTGAAGTCTACGAGTAGGACGAGGGTGCGTGCTGGTTCCGTGTCGAAGACGCCGTTCTTGACGTCGTACAAGGTTGCGAATTGGCCCATTTCGTTCTTGTGGTCGAGGATTTTGACGAGGGGATCTACGTACATGGAGCGAAACGTGTTGTTTTGCGTGAGGGCGTTTGTGCTGTGGCCGACGTAGAGCTCGTTGTTGAAGAGCCAGACGTCGGCTTCTACACCTGTGCAGCCCCAACGGAGGGCGTCGTATAAGGGGACTCGGCGCCAGTAGTCATTGTGCGAGTGGCACGGAACGGGTGTAACGTCGCGTGTGATGTCCAGAATACTTGACTCGTCTTGTTTACTCCAGTCGAATGCATTGGGACCAGCATTTCCGTCTAGAAAAGTAGGTACGTAGCCCAGGATGACGTTTAAAATGTGAAGTAGACCACTGAGAAGGTCAGTATATCGATTCTTATTTCTCCAGAACATGACAGGGCGGTGATGTAGGGCCTCCCGTCGAATGAGAGGCTGTTGATATGCACCCTCGCGGCGGAATGGAGCGGAAGCTAGCCTCGTCTAGCACACCACTTACAAGAAGATGAGCACCAGCAAGGGAATGATGACACATGCTCTGGCTGCATGTTTCCTCTTCACCCGGTATTTCCTCAACTGCGGCTTTTCGTCTGGTAAGCGCATCCGTCTGCAGCAGTCGCCATCGGCCTTTGACTTGCAACCCCGTCTCCACATGCTCATCCTCAGCCGTCGCCAGAAGCTGGGCCGCGGCTTTTGCACCTCCTCGTCCGAGCTGAAGCCCGAATCCCCGCCATCTTCTAACGCGCACACGGATACATGCGACAACCGTTTCGAGGCGAGGAAAAGTTCAGAGTCGGAGTGGTTACGCAGGAGAGGTTGGGTGGTGGGCGAACCTGGTGCTGAAAGCGTTGTTCCCGCCATGCTAGGCACGAGCCAATTGGCCTCGCTTGCTCTGTCTTCTGAACCCTAAGAGGGGAGCAGATGCGACGTCCTCTAGACGCTGCAATGAAAAGGTAGGGAGAAGAAGGAGGAAATCAAGACGTCTTCAGCCCGCAATGCAAGCGTGTCCCTCGATAGTCGATGCCCGGCGTCGCACGCGGTGCGCCAGTGAGCCAGACTCGCTCCGTTCCCGTCCTGTCTAGGCCCAGGCGATGTACTTTGGGTCCACGGCTAGTTCACAAGTGGTGGGGGATAAAGGGTCCGATTTTCAACAGTGGCGAAGGCTTGGACCGGGGTATCTTTTCTCTTGGTAAATGGAGGTGACTGTGACTTGGGGGACTATTTATTGCGACACAAAGTGTGTCGGGCAGGTCAGTGCGACTGCGCGACCACCGCAGCTCGTGATGCTAAAGAGCGGACTATGGATATGCAAGCCTTGTACAGCCAGGGCGGCCAGCGATGTGCACATGGGCTGGCTGTGTGTTCGAGAAGTGGTGCACGGCCTGGAGAGCGAGCTTCGGCACGCAATGCAACCTGGGTAGGTGATTGGCCGCAGATTGGGGAGAGCAACGGCTGGTGGACAAGCACTAAATGTTCAGGTGGGTGGGTGTCATGGCAGATGATCAAGATAGTTATAATTCAGGAGAGCACGTTCTCGGGACCGAATGGTTAGTGGTCTACGGAACACACATCATGGTGCTGGTTGCATTGGGCCCGTTGCCCAGTTACTCGCAACACTTGCGACGCTGCTCCTTCGTCAGACTTGCAATGCTGATCGCTTCGGCCCGAAAACGTCGCAACGTGGACCAATTTCGTTGCGCATATTACTCGACGCCGCACTCCGCCTCTGTGGCTGCGTGTGCCCGGGGCATGCCCTGTGTTGCAAGATTTCCCCGGAGCTCAAAGGCATTGGCTCGGTCATTTTGGGCATCTCAAATGTCCTCTTTGAGATCTAGGCCTATTGGCGCTGAGCCATATACGAGGCAGCATCTCCGGCATCCCACCTAGGGTTCTTCTTCTCCATGCAAGATGACGAGTAAGCGGAGAAGGCATTGCGAGTATGTCCGTAGAAGCCATAACGGGCGAGCCAGTGAAAAAGGGCGGGGGTGAGGCCAAGCTTTCTGGAGCCCCACTTTGCCATGATCCCTGCAGGAACTCGCAACTTTTTTGTGACTTCGGTACTGACAGGCCATCGCTAGAATTTGCCGTCGCATACAATCGCGTACTCACCTGCCGCCATGCCTCACAAACATAAGCGCGTAGAGGATTACGACTCCGAGTACGTTTCATAGCCTTCCGCGCGTCTTCTCTTGGTTTCTTGGACGTCGCATCCTAACATGGCCTTGT
>Ga0265780_10011081_pt1 | contig 10697 bp, 2 predicted proteins | sample P1T30metagenome_FD_192432 | JGI IMG/M metagenome (GOLD analysis project Ga0265780, IMG submission 192432) | Plant litter microbial communities from East Loma Ridge, Irvine, California - P1 T30 | ecosystem: Environmental > Terrestrial > Plant litter > Unclassified | place: USA: California... | reverse complement strand
TACGGGAAAATAGGATTGATATAATCACATTTAGGAATTGTAGGTAGAAGTTTTCTTATACTTATATTAATACTCTATAGTCTAATCTTTTTATTCAATAATTTACGGGCTTACTACTAATCTCTATCTTTACTTAATTATATCTTTAGAATAATCTTCGGATCTTCGGATCCTTTAATCTTTTTTTTCTTTTCTATTATTCTTTAGTATATTTCTCTTTCTTACTCTACTATCCTTAACTCTTAATTAACTTATCTATTTTATAATCCTATATACTCTTCTTTTTCTTTTTCTTGTTTTTATTCTACTAATTCTATAACTCTACTATCTATACTTCCTCTATACTAAATCTTACTTTAATCTCTATTTTTCCTTCTCTATTCTTATACTCCTTTCCTCTCCTATACCTATTAATCGTATCTAAAAAGTAGTAATCCTCTCCTATAATCGATTCTTCCTTTTCGAACTCTTCTACTATACTACTTATCTTCTTACTATTAAGTACTTCCTTTCCTTTAAAACTCCTTATAATATCTAATAGTACTTATTAGTTATTCTTTTTCTATACTCGGGATTTAGATCGCTAGATTAAGAAGAGTACTTACTATAGTCGTTAAAAGTAATACTATAAAAAGTTAAATACTTATTAAGCCGAAGTAGGATTAAATAGTAGTCGAGATAGTTCTCTCTATTATAATCGAGTATTCTTTTATAGTCGAGGTCGATATCCTTAGACCTAATCTCTCCTACTATAAGTTAGTAAAGATATAAGCTTTCTTATTAATTATTATCTTAACTTACGCTTTAGATTAGAGAATCTATTACTCTTAGAAAACTTTACTCTCTTAAGAAAGTAGATAATCCGTAGAATATTTAGATAATCTATAAGTAGAGTAGAGATCTCGGTTCTCTTTTTCCGTAGATTATTAATAATTCCCTTAATAGTCTCGTCGAGCTTCGTAGCTATAAGAGTCGAGTTCTTCTTAATATAGGTATTAATAAATCGAACTTTAGAGTCGTAAGGCATTTTTCGTAAGAAGGAATATAGATAAGTAGAATAGCTCGAGAAGATAGTTTAGAAAGATAGAAGATAATCCGAGATCTTAGAGTCTTATATAGCCTTTTCTCTACTTCTACTCTTAAGCTTTATTTATAATAGCTTTTTAGAAATCTATATTATAACTCTTACTTCTATTCCTACTAGTATCTATATTATATAATTTCTCTAGGGTATATATTTTTATTAGAAGATACTATATATATACTTAAGCTTAGGATTAGAGTAGAGTTACTACTATATTAAGTCTATTACTTATATATAATTAGTAGGGTTTAATATATAGAAATAAAAAATTAAAGATAATATTATATAATTACTAAAGATTATACTAAAAGCTTATATTATACTATATATAGGGTTTAAGCTATATATGGAATAAAAAGAATATTATATATATACTTAAGCCTATATATTAGATAGATATAATAATATATTAATACTTTAAGCTATATATAGGATTATAAAATTTTATTCTAGTACTTATAATTATATATTATATTTTTACTATTATATAATATTCTTTAATCCTTATATAGTATTATATAATAATATAGACTTCTATCTAAGCCTTCTATATTATTATATAAATGTTTTACTTAATACCGAATCTCTAAATTATATTATATAAATACTTAGCCTAATATATAATACTTATAAGATTTAATATCTATAATAGAGCTTATCTATATTATTATTTATTACTAATATTACTTATAATCTACTATTTAGAGCTTAGACTTAATATATAGTTTTAAGGATTAAGATAATTCCTAATATTTCTACTTGATATTTTAAGCTATATAAGCCTTCTTTTATATCTTACTTTCTTCTCTTTACTCTTATCTTTTTTTTCTTTACTTACTTTTAATCCGGATTCTTTCTTCTCTTCTATCCGACTTCTCTAACTCTATCTTAATAATGCCGTTTACGAGTTCGGAGAAAAGTATAACTCTAAAAGTATCTATTCCGAAAGATATAATAGATTATACTAATAATCTCCTACTCGAATTAGAAGGAAGAGATATCGAGGAAAAGCCGGCTATTAGAAGTCTTTTCGAAACTCTTATCGAGAATCTCTATCTTAATAGGTATAGAAAAGTACTAACGAAATTATACTTAGGTAAGTAAGTCTTTACTCCTTATAATCTTAAAGTTTAGCTTATTAATTCTTCGGTTTTTTAGAGAATAATCCTCGAAAAGCTTCTAATAGTATTCTACTTCGAATACTAGAATCGTATAACTATCCGATCGAGAAGATTTCTAAGCTCGAGCTATTACTTCTTAAAGAAGATATCGACTATAATAAAGATAGTAAGTATTATTCCGCTCTTATTTACCTTGATTTCGAGTTAATACTAACTTACTACCTTCTATAGATATAGATAAGCTTATAAGAAGTAATTAGCTAATATAGAGCTTTCTAATTATAATCGAACTCTACTATATATATATATATATAAGGAGAAAGGAGATAGATTAAAAAAAATAGTAGAGAATCGTAAATCGTTAAGTCGTTTCTATCTAAGCTTAAGAGAGATGCTCTAATTCGAGATTAGAAAACTCTAAAGTACTATTTAGTATATATTAGCTAATTACTCCTATCTTATACTTACGAGCGAAGTCGTCGAAGTTATAGTTAGAAGAAGCGATTATACTATCGAAATCGAGAGGAGGAAAAGTAGAGTCCGAAATCGAAGGAAGAGAATAATTTTCTAATCTAGATTTTAGATTAGAAATCTCTTTCTCTTTCTCGGCTAGACTAGCTTCTAAAGAAGCTAGCTTAGCCTTAAGCACCTCGTTCTCGTCTATAAGACGAGCGTAGTACTCGTTCCTATATTATATTAGATTAGTTATTCTAAATAATCTATATTAGAAAGAGTAGATTACTTATAGACTCCCGGCTTCTTCGTAGACCCTTTCGGTCTCCCTCGGGGTTTCGGAGCCTTCTCGGACATTTTAGAATAGTAGAAAAGGAGTAGAAGTAAAGAAAGAAAGGAAGAGAGAAAGAGAGAAGAAGAGGTAATAGATATAGACGAGTCGACTCGAGAGTATCTCTAGATAGTAAGGAAGATATCTCCGAGAATAAGCTTAGCTAGAGTCTAAGTAAGCCTATATATATTATATATAATTACTACTAACTTAACTCTATTATACTAGTAGCTTATAATATATATCTACACTTTAGAAGAGATAAAATTTAGTATAGTATATAGCTTAATACTTAAAAATTAATATATAATAAGATAAGATTAGTCTTAAGTCTCTTACTTTAATTACTAGATAGTACTAGGTCTTATATATTTATATAAAAATAAGATATATTACTATAAGTAGTAGGCGAGTCGTAAAGAGAGTAAGTAAAGGAGCGTAATAAATCGTTTAGAGAGCTAAGTACGGATTAAGAGCTAGCCTTAATATTAGTCCTATCGATTAGGTATAGCTTAAAGAGCTATATAATCGTTATAAACGATAGTACTACGAGTAAGCCGAAGCCTAGCTTATTTTCTATATCTCTTAAACTCTAATTTAAGTAATTATTTCCGAATACCTAAAATAGTACTATATTAGGTACGACCTAATAATATAAGATTAGCTAGACTTCTATACGTACTACGGCTTACCTATATAATATATTCTATAAGTAAGTTTTAGCTTAAGATAGAATTAACTAGAATAATTCTATTATAGAATCTCTTTTAAAGTAATTCTTTCTTAAGTACTTTTCTTAACTTATAGGTAAATAAAGGTTAAATATAAGCCGACCTAAATCTTAAGGACTATTAAAGTTATATTTTAATACTAAAGTAGTTCTCTTAAAATAATCCTACTAGCCTTTCTAAGCCTAATCCTAGTAATCTTCTTACTTAATCTCTCTTTTCTTTTTCTCTTTCCCTTTTCCTTACTTTTCTTATTCTACTCTCCCTCTTTTATCCGGCTTATCGGAGCTTCCTCCTTCGAGACTTAACCGATTATAGCGCTTTCGACTAACTCTACTAGAGCTCGAAGCTATATTAGAGGGATTATTACTAGTAGCTCGGTTATTAATATCTAGCTCTCTAGATACCTCTATTTCCTCTAAGCTTTCTATTTCTTCGTTACTCTCTATTAGACCTCTACTATCGTCCGAGGCTCTAGTACTAGAGCTCGGCTTAGGATAGTCTAGGTCGGCTAGATTATCCGAGCTAGAGTTACTATATAGATCTTCTAGAGAATCCTTAGTAATAAAACTAAGCTCGAGGTTTTTAATTAGCTTAGAGATATCGATACTAGCGACTAGCCGAATAATGTCTAAGATTCTAATATTAGCGATATTAGCCTCCTTCGTAAGAGAGACTATAAAGCTTTCGAGGTTACTACCTAGTAAGGACCTCTCGAGTAGGAACTCTAGATTCTCTCTATAAAAAAAGAATATAGCTAGGATATTATAGATAAAATCGTTAAAAAAACAATTTTCGTCTCTAATATTATATTCGTCTCGGAGTTTAAGGCAAATGTTATTAGGTATAAGACATTTAAAACACCCTAGATTATCGAGGGTATTCTTAGAGTTACTAATAAGTACCTTAATTCTAGTAACTAGATCGCTTAGATCTCTATTATTACTAAAGCTAAAACAGTTATTCGACGAGTGTTTATAGCTATTAGTAAGGTTATAAGGATCTATTAAGCACTTAAAGCAGTAGTTACTATAGTAGTCGACTAGAGTTTCTTCTAGCGTAATAAGTCTATAGTTACTATCTCGATATCGCTTTTCTTCGGTAGCCTTTAGATCGCCGAGTAATATATCTCTATTAAAGCAAATAGAGTACTTAGACTCGCTATCTCCTAGGCACTTTATAGACGTATTATCTAAGAATAGCCCGATAGGGATTCTAAGACAATTAGTTTCGATAGTAAATAGCTTAAAGTAGGCTTTATCGAGCTCTTTATAATCTTTAATATTATCGATACTTTCTTCGTCTTTAACTATAGTATTATTCTTAATACTATCGAGGATATATTTATTAGGCTCTTTAGTTATTATAAAGCTAGTACCCTTCGATCTAATTCGTCCGCTAGATTGAATTATACTAGTAAGACTATAGATAGGGTCTAGGTTTATAGTATACTTAATCGTAGGTAGATCTAAGCCTACTTCTAGAATACTAGTAGTTAATAAAGCGCGCCGCGAGCGTCCGGCTAAGAAGTCTTCTAAGATAGCTTCTTTATCCGCTTTATTACTATAGATAAAGTCTAGACCTAGCTTCTCTTCTAGGTCGAGGCCTTTTTTTATATTATTTATAAAGATAAGAATCTTATTATCGATATTCTTATCTCTATTCTCTATATCGGAGAGGGTATTACTTAGAAGGATTATCTCCTCTTCTTTAGTCTTATAGTAGAGTCTTTTATAGGTAATATCTTCTCGATTACTCGATCCTCGAATTACTCTATTTAGCTCTCTAATATTAAGCGTATTCTCTAATATCCGAAGGAGAGTACTAGGTAGAGTCGCGCTTAGGAATACTAGATTAGCTTTAAAGCGTAGTAAAGTAGAAAAGTACTTTAGCTTAGGCCTATAGCTAGCCTCTAGTAGGAAGAGGTGAATCTCGTCGATATAGATAGTAATATCTCGATTATACCGCCTAAAGGTCGCTATAAGCGTATCTAGCTCGGTAGTATCTAAGTCTTCTATATTAATAAAGTATAGATTACTATTAATACTAGCGGGCTCTTTTATCGTACTCGGGTTTAGATCGAGATCTCTCGCTTTCTTAAAGAGGTCGGTAGTAAGCGTTATCCTAGGCGTGATTATAATATAGATCTTAGATTTAAAGATAAAGCTCGGTAGTAAGTAGAGGAGACTCTTCCCGCTACTAGTCTTATTAATAAAGGTAAGGACCGGTATATTACTAATAATACTTACTAGGCCCTCTTCTTATTTTTTATTTCGGAAGCCTAGCTTAGTATTATTATAAAGTAGCCGGATATCTCTCTCGAGTTCTCTACTAGTCGTAGTTACTTCTAAAGTCTTATAGCTACTTATAGTCGAGCTTTTCCCTTTAATCGACGCTTTTATAGCCTTCGAGACTCGAGGGTTATTAGCTATATCTTCGATATCGAGAAGGTTAAAGTAGTCGAAGTATCTAAAGCTAAACTCTCTTATTTTAGCGAGGGAGTCTAGATTATTAAGATTACTAAAATAGGAGCCGATATTAAAATAGTGATTATAGCTCGTTTTAGTAGTCCTATTAGATTGTTTATCTTCTACTCGATCACTTAGGTCGCTCTCGCTACTACTATAGTAGTCGTTATTATCGAATTTCGTTTTAATAATATAGTTAATAATCTTACGGTAGCTACTAAGCGTAAGGCCTTTATTAAAGAACCGACTAGACTCTTTCTTAAGTACTCTACTAAGTAGGTTAGTACTAAGAGCTTTATCGTCCTTAACTAGTAGTAGAGGGGTACTATAGTCCTCTAGATTATAGACTTCCTTTAAGATATATTCTTTAAAAGGGACTATATAGAGTATATATATTACTAGTATCCGACTAAGTAGAGGAGGTAAGTAGCGGATATTTAGCTTCTCTTTTCTAGTAATATTCTTACTCTTATAGTAATCGGTAGTTATAGTAAAGATAGTATTATCTTTATCGAATAGTAGACTCCTATCCTTACTTTCGATATTCTTATAGATTATCGTAGTAAGTTCGGTACCGCGGAGAGGGCCGCCCGAGAATAAGTAGATAGCTAAAGCTAAGTACTCTACGAACCGGTTTATATTCGTATTAAACCTCTCTATAGTATTAGCCTTAAATATAATCTTATTTCCTTTTACTCCTTTAAAAAGAGTCTTATTATAATAAGTATTAGGAGTAAGTAGCTCCTTAAGAAAATAAGGCTTATATTTTAAGTCCTTAGTAGATTCTAGATCTAGAATACTCTCTCCGACTCGCTTTAGTAGAGGAGTATCGCTTATCTTACTAAAATCTAGATCGAGGTCGTCTATCCGATTAATAGCTAGTAGCTTTCGTAGAAGTATATTCTCTAGCTTAAAGAATATATCCTTAAAAAAGTCTTTAAGAGTCGAGATCGGATACTCGATACTATTAGCTTCGATAATATCCGCTTTACTCTCTATAATAAGAAAGTTCGTCGAGATAGCCTCTTTAGTAAGCGAGAGGATATAGGGCCTAAGAGTAAGTATAAACTCGAAATAGTTCTTACTATTAAGAGTTAGGTACTTCCCGAGAAACTCTTCTATCTCGCTCTCTAGCTTACTATCCTCGATATCGTCTCTTATCTCTCGATAGTAGTAGTAGCCGATAGTAACGAGCCGGCTATTATAGATTAGGATACTAGTAAGCTTACCTATCTCTAAGATAGGCTTAATCTCGCCGGTAGCCTTATCTAAGCTACTAATATAGAAGAAGATAATAACTATATTATTTAAAGTATTATCTCGAGTAAAGCTTAGAGTATTCGTAGTTTTTAGTAACTCGGTAAAGACTAGGCTTAAGTTATAATTAAACTTAATACGATTCTCGTCGATATCGAGTCGATCTAGCTTAGTAAAGATAATCCTCTTTAGCTCGCGGATTAAGGTACCGGGAAACCTTATCTCTTTAGCGATCCGATAGTATTCGATCTCTTCTTTATTAGTACTATCTTTTAGCTTAACCGCTATATAGAAGACTTTTAGGATAAAGATAATAAGTCTACTAAAGATAGTAAAGTAAGTAGATCGGGTAGACTTATTCTCTAAAGGTATAAAGTCTTTTAGAACTCGATCTTCGATATTAGTATTACTACTCCTTATTCTCTGCCGTAAGAGTAGGTTAATACTATTTATCTTCGAGCTACTAGTCTCTAGAAACTCGAGAATAGCTTTATCTAGCTCGTTAAAATCGATCGGGACTTTTTCTTCGAGATTAAGACTAGTATCTTCGATATTCGTCGGATTCGTAGTCCGATAGGCTAAGTTTATTAGTAAATCTCTATTCTTATCTCGAAGATAGGTAAGAATATTCGATTTAGTAATAAAAGAGCTTAGGAGTCTCTTATTCCCCTCTATATTACTAGTATAGAGTAGGTTCTTATCTCGAAGCTTATTCTCTCTCTTATAGCTTTCGAGTATAAGGTCCTTAGTTTCCTTAGCTATTTCGGCCCGATTATTACCCGAGGTATAGTCGGAATCGGAGCCGGAGCTATCTTCGTCCGAAGTACTACTAGTTATATAAATCGGTCTAGGATTTATTCTAGTAGTATCTTTATCGCCTATTCGGCTATTATCCGGAAGTCTAGGTATAAAGTAGACTTTCGTATTATATTTAAATCCTTCTAGAACCTGTAGAGGGATACTATCGAGGATATAGGAAGCCTCTTTAGTACTAGGCTTATTCTCTATAACTCTAGTATTAGAGTGAGTTTTATTAAAATGTATTCGGATATTCTTCCGATCGATATTAATAAAATTACACTCTAAACACTTATAGTTATTAAAGAGAACGACTAGCTCTTTAATATAATACTTATTCGGCTCTAATAGGACTTTTAGATCCTCTAAAGTATTAAACTCTAGAGAATCTACCTTATTATTAAGCCGTCCGAGAGTATTATTCGCTTTATAGCTATTATATAGCGTTTTATGTTTATCCTTTAAGTGTTTAATATAACTAGTCGTAGTTAAATTAATCGAACACTTAAAACATAAAATAATCTTAATATCCGGACTATATCTTAGAATAGTATCTTCTAAGGTTATAGTAGTCGTCGGAGTCGTTATCTTAGGATTATTAAAAGACTCTAGAGTAATTAAGTCTTTATTATCCTTAAGATATTTATTAAGGTCCGTAAAGGTAGTCGTAAGAGTCGACATTTTTTTTTTAGATATCGAGTTTTAAGTCGTAGTAATAGATAGCCGAGTTATAAATAATAGAGCCGTAAGTAGTAAAGTCGAAAGTAGTAGAGTCCTAAGTAGTATAGTCGAAGGTAGTATAGTCCTAGATACTAAAGTCGAAGATAGTAGAGTCCTAGGTAGTAGAATCGAAAGTAGTATAGTCGTAGATAGTAGAGTCGAAAGTAGTATAGTCCTAAGTAGTAGAGTCGAAGATAGTAGAGCCGTAGGTAGTAGAGCCGTAGGTAGTAGATACGTAGATAGTAGAATTATAGAGAGTATAGTTATAGATAGTAGAGACGTAGGTAGTAGAGCTATAGATAGTAGAGTTATAGAGAGTATAGTCGTAGATAGTAGAGCCGTAGGTAGTAGAGCCGTAGGTAGTAGATACGTAGATAGTAGAGTTATAGAGAGTATAGTCGTAGATAGTAGAGCCGTAGGTAGTAGAGCCGTAGATAGTAGAGTTATAGAGAGTATAGTCGTAGATAGTAGACTTATATAGTAGAGTCGTAGAGGATCGAATAAAACCGTAGTTATAATCGTAGTAGTTCTTATAGTAGTAGTAGGAGTAGTAGATAGTTATATAGAGATAGAAGAGATCGAAAACGAAAGAGAACTCCTTATATACTAGATTATATATATTAATCTCGGTACTAGAAGAAGTATAAGTAATATTATATTAATATAGACCTTTTAGATTTATATTATAAATAGTTAGTAGCCTTTTTATAATATATCTACTATATTATATAATCTTATACTATTAGTATATAATATATACTACTAGTTTAGTTTTATATATCTATAATTTACTAGTTAGATAGCGCTATTACTCTAGATTATTATCCTCTATATTATATATAAGTATCTCTAATAATATATAAACTCCTCTATCTCTAATATAGAGCCTTCTACTTCTATATATCCTACTCTAGTATTATATAATTCTATATAACTCTATACGACTAAATAAAAGTCTAAGTAGTTATATTATATATCTTTAGTTATAAATTAAATACTCTTAAACCTTAAAGCCCTAAAACTTAGATTAAGAGTCCTTATAGTATATTATAATATTATATATATATATAAGTACGAAAGCTTATATAATATAACCTTAATTAATAATAGAGTTACTTCTTAATAATAATATACCCTTATAGTATCGATTTAGAGTTATACCTTTATATATGATTATTAATTATAACTATAAAATTAGTTATAATACTTATAGGATAGCTTAATATAAGCTTTTAGGTTAGGATTAGCGAGAGTTCTAAGCCCTACTTAGGATAGAAGTTAGAACTAGGCCGATAGATAGAATCTATTTAATAAAAAACAAATATACTAGATTTTATATTCTTACTTTATAATTTATATATAGTATTAAAGAGCTATTTTTAATAGTATTTAAGCTTATAATCTAGGTTACTCTAGCTATTAAAAGAGTTATATTAAACTCAAAGTAACTAACTACTTTTACTCGGAGTAACTAGAGCTACTTTAAGCTAGATATAAGTAGGGTAAGGGTTAGGGCTAGAGCTATAAGTAACATCTCTTTACTAAGAAAAAAGTATATTAGAGTTAATATTTTAAGCTAAAAATTTAGATATAGTATTATAGATCTATCTTCTATAGTAATATAAGTTAAAACCCTAGTTACTCTAACTAATTGTAGAGTTATAAAAAACCCGGAGTAACTAGCGAGTTTTACTAGGTGTAACTCGAGTTACTCCAAGCTAGATGTAAGTAGACTTA
>Ga0265780_10011080_pt1 | contig 10697 bp, 8 predicted proteins | sample P1T30metagenome_FD_192432 | JGI IMG/M metagenome (GOLD analysis project Ga0265780, IMG submission 192432) | Plant litter microbial communities from East Loma Ridge, Irvine, California - P1 T30 | ecosystem: Environmental > Terrestrial > Plant litter > Unclassified | place: USA: California... | reverse complement strand
GACTTACTATGTCGAAGCGTCAAAGCGCGAAGTACAAACTCGATCGCCGTATGGGCGAGAACATCTGGGGTCGTCCCAAGTCGCCCGTCAACAAGCGCGAATACGGCCCGGGCCAGCACGGCCAGCGCCGCAAGGGCAAGGTCAGCGATTTCGGTATCCAGCTGCGCGCCAAGCAGAAGCTCAAGGGCTATTACGGCGACGTGACCGAGAAGCAGTTCCGTGCATGCTACCATGAGGCTGCGCGTCTGAAGGGCGATACCTCGCAGAACCTGATCGGCCTGCTCGAGCAGCGCCTCGACATGATCGTCTACCGCGCCAAGTTCGCACCGACGATCTTCGCGGCTCGCCAGATCGTCTCGCACGGCCACATCCGCGTCAACGGCGTGAAGTGCAACATCGCCTCGCGTCGCTGCTTCGTCGGCGACGAGATCACGCTGGGCACCAAGGCGCAGGAAATGGCGCTGGTCATGGAAGCCCAGAGCCTCGCCGAGCGTGAGATTCCCGATTACGTCGCCACCGACGGCGCGGCCAAGGTCACCTTCACGCGCGTCCCGACGCTCGACGAAGTGCCTTACCCGGTGAAGATGGAGCCGAATCTGGTCGTCGAGTTCTACTCGCGCTGATCTTTCGGTATTATTGATACGAGGAAAAGGGCGGTCCCGCGGGGGCCGCCCTTTTTCGTTGCGCTACATGCCGAGTGACGCGCGAAGGAATGCATCCGCTTTCGTCAGCATGGTCGTCCGCGCACTTGCGTCGTCAAGCTGGTGATCCAGCCCGGCGAACTCGACCAGCTCGACCTTGCCCCCAGCGGATTTCAGCCGGGTCGCCATCAGCCGGGATTCGCCAATCCCGACGTTGCGGTCCTTGTCGCCGTGGAACAGCAGGACCGGCACCTTGATCTTGTCGGCGTTGCGCGCAGGCGAGCCTTCGCGAATGTGTGGGCCCTGCCCGATAAAGGCGTCGACCATCTTGAAGTTGCTATAGTTCCGCGACTCTTCGCGAAGGCTATCGAGATCGGTGACCGGCGCGATCGCGACGATCGCCTTGAACAGACCCGGATCCACCACCGACGATTGCAGTGCCGCATAGCCGCCATACGACCAGCCGACGATCGCGAGTTTGTCCGGCGCAGCAATGCCCTGCGATACCAGCCAGCGGCCGGCGTCGTCGACATCGCCGATCGCGGTCCGCCAGGACTGGAAGCCATTCTTCTTGAACCAAGCCGATCCATAGCCCGTCGATCCACGGAAGTTCGGTTGCAGCACCGCGAACCCGCGCGCCGCGAAGAATTGCGAGAGCCAGTCGAAGCCCCACTCGTCCCGATCGCCGGGGCCGCCATGTGGCATCACGATCGCCGGCAGCCCTTTCCCTGTGCTGCCGGCGGGTAAGGTCAAATAACCGGGGATCATCGTCCCGTCGGCGGCACGGAAGGTGATCGGCTTGACGCTGGCGAGCGTGGTCTTTGTGAGTTGCGGCCGTGCGGGCAGCACTTCCTCCATCTTTCGCGTCGCCCGATCGAGCAGATAGTAGCGACCGGGATCGACGTCGCTGCCCGCGAACAGCAACAGCTTGCTTTCGTCGCTGCTCGCGTCGACGAACGTGATCAGAGGTTGGCCGGGCAGTGCCTTTCGCAGTGACGCGGCGAGGGCCCGCAACGCGGGGTCGAAGAACTCCGTCTCGCGGCGATCGGTAGCATAGGACGCGCCGACCACGCGCTTCTGTCGCCCGATCCTGATCAACTGGTCGACGTCGACATCGGCTCGAGCAAGGACGACCTCGCGTTTCAGGCTACCGTCCAGCGCGATTTTATAGAGCGCGGTCCGTCCGTCCTTGTCGTCGAAACCATAGGCGACGTTAAGACCAGAATCGACGGCATAGGGATTGAAGCCCGTATCTCCATCTCCGCCGATCGTCAGGCGGCCGAGTGGTTGCCAACCACGGTCGCCGGGTTTTCGATACGAATAGCTGATGGTGGCAGCATCGTATCCGATACCGGTCTTGGCGCGCGTTCCGACGATCCGCACGACACCTTGGCCATCGCTGATATATTCGACCGCACCGCCACGCGGCTGTTCGATCGTTCGACGGGCGAGCGTGACGGTATCGATTCGTTCCACACCCAGGCCGTCTGTCTCGTTCGCTAGATGGGTCCCCGTGGTCACCTCGGGTACGAACTTGCGGGTCATCAGCACCGATCCGGTTGCACCGTCGGCGGTCCAATCGATCACGGTGCCGCCGTCCTGCATCACGTCCAGCGCGCGGGCGTTGTCGGATGCGGTCAATATCTTCATCTTGCCGCCGTCGCTATCGAGCGCGATCGCGCGACTGAAACCCAGTATGTTGTAGCCATCGTCGGCGACGGTGACCATCTGACAGACCAGCCGGATCGTGGTCGACCAATGGCAATCGGCGAGATGGTCGGGGTTTCCCGATGCGGTCAGGATCGTCCTCGGATTGCCGCCCGCGACGAGATCGGCAATCTGAAGCGCTTCGCCGCGGCCGTTCGTGGGCACGACCAGCGCGACGTGCGTGCCGTCCGGCGACAGGCTGATCTGTCGGATGGCTTCACGAGCGCCGAAGGCGGCGGCGGTCGGTCCGACGGGGTCGGGGGCTGCCTGCGCTGGCGGCATTCCAAATGCCACGCAGACGGCAGCACTCGCACGAATTGCAAATCGTAACCGCATCGCCGTTTCCCCCCAATGTCCCCTTTGGGTATCCTATCGACGCCGGGCAGCACGGCAAGAGCAGCGGCGCTTGCGCGGTATCGGGCGCACTGCCAAAACGCGTATGACTTAACGGGGATATGTAGATGCGCGCTGCCATTTTGCCTTTGCTGCTGCTCGGGACCGCCGCGTCCGCGCAGACCACCCCTGCGATCTCGGTCGAGACGTTGAAGACCGTCACGCAGGTGCTGTCGTCCGACGCGTATGAGGGCCGTGCGCCGACCACGCCTGCGGAAGCGAAGACGGTCGCGTATATCGTCGAGCGGATGAAGGCGGCGGGGCTGAAGCCCGGCAACAAGGGGTCGTGGACGCAGGACGTGCCGATGGTGGAGGTCACCGCCGGCAACGTCGCGCCGTTCACCTTCACCGGCGGCAAGGCGCCCGTCAGTCTTGCCTATCGCACCGACATGGTTGCGGGGACGTACCGCGTGGCGCCCAAGTCCGCGGTGGCGAATAGCGACGTGGTGTTCGTCGGCTACGGCATCACCGCGCCCGAGAAGGGCTGGGACGATTATGCCGGCACCGACGTGAAGGGGAAGACCGTGGTCATCCTCATCAACGACGCCGACTGGCAGACGATGTCGCGCGAGGGGCCGTTCGAGGGCCGTGCGATGACGTGGTACGGGCGCTGGCCGTACAAGTTCGAGAATGCGGCGAAGCACGGCGCGGCGGCGGCGATCATCGTCCATGATACCGAGCCGGCGGCGTACCCTTGGGCGGTGGTGCAGTCGTCGTGGACCGGGCCGCAGCTCGAGCTGGACGAGAAGGGCGATCATCTCGACCAGTCGCAGATCGTCGGCTGGATGCAGAAGCCCGCGGCGGAGCGCGTGTTCGCGAGCGCGGGCAAGGATTACGCGACGCTGGCGGCGGCGGCCAAGGTGAAGGGGTTCAAGGCGGTGCCGCTCGGGCTGAAGTTCGGCGGTGGGTTCGACAACACGATCAAGCGGCAGGCGTCGAAGAACGTCATCGGCGTGTTGCCCGGTACTGCCGCCCCGAATGATTACGTGATGTACTCCGCCCATTGGGATCATCTCGGGCGCTGCGACGCGGTAGACGGCGACGATATCTGCAATGGTGCTCTGGACAACGCGAGTGGCGTGGCCGGGCTGATTGCCTTGGCGGAGACTCAGGCGAAGGCGGGGCCGGCCAAGCGTTCGATCGCGTTCCTGGCCGTGACGGCAGAGGAATCGGGGCTGCTCGGATCGCGCTACTATGCCGAGCACCCGGTGTATCCGCTGGCGCATACCGTCGGCGGCGTGAACATGGACGGATTGAACATCGTTGGGCGCGCGAAGGATTTCGTGCTGGTCGGCGCGGGTAAATCGGAGATCGAGGATTTGGTGAAGCCGTTCGTTGCCGCCGAGGGCCGCGTGATCGGCACCGAGGCGAACCCGGAGCGTGGCAGTTATTATCGGTCCGACCATTTCAGTTTTGCCAAGCTTGGCGTGCCGATGCTCGATGGCGGGAGCGGCGAAGACCTCGTTGTCGGTGGTACGGCAGCGGGGCACGCGGCGCGCGAGGATTATGTCGCGCACCGCTATCACAAGCCGGCCGACGAATATGACGCGAAGTGGGACTGGTCGGGTACGGTCGAGGATTTGACGATCTATTACGGGCTTGGGCGGAAGCTCGCGGACGATACCAGTCTGTGGCCGAACTGGTATAAGACCGCCGAATTCCGCGGCATCCGTGACCGCGATCGCGCAGGAGCCAAGTAAGTGACCACGACCGTCTCGACACCCGCCGAATGGGCGCACCACAAGGCCGTCTGGATCGGCTTTCCGAGCCATGCGGACCTGTGGCTTGAGGATCTCGAGCCCGCGCGGGACGAGGTCGTCGCGTTTGCCAAAGCGGTACATGCTGGCGGCAAGGGCGAGACCGTGATCCTGGTCGCCGCCGATGTCGGGTCGGCGACCACCGCCAAGAAGCTTGCCCCGTTCGCGGACGTGGTGGTCGAGCCGTTCGGCGATATCTGGCTGCGTGATACCGCGCCGATCATCGTCGGCGACGGCAGCGCGCGGGACTTTCGGTTCAACGGCTGGGGCGGGAAGTATGACCTGCCCGGTGACGACACGATCGGGCAGCGGCTGGCGGAGAGCCGGAACACGCGAGTCGAGGCGTGCGACTGGGTGCTCGAGGGCGGCGCGATCGATGGCGATGGTACCGGGACGGTGGTGACGACGCAGCAGTGCCTGCTCAACCGCAACCGCAATCCGTCGCTGAGCAAGGCGGAGATCGAGGCGCGGCTGGCGTCCGATCTGGGCTATACGCGCGTGGTGTGGCTGGGGGACGGGCTGGTCAACGATCATACCGACGGCCATGTCGACAACCTCGCGCGGTTCGTCGGCGAGGGGCGCGTGGCGATCCCGAAGGCGACCGACAACGATCCGAACTGGCAGGTGTACCAGAACGCGGCGCGGGATGCCGAGGCGGCCGGGCTGGAGGTCGTGACGATCCCGTCGCCGGGCCGTGTGCTGCGCGACGAGGAGGTCGTGCCGGCGAGCTACATGAACTTCTATATCGGCAATGCCGCGGTGGTGGTACCGTTGTACGGAGCCGAGAACGATGCGGCGGCGGTTGTCGCGATCCAGGCGTTGTTCCCGGACCGCGAGGTCGTGGGACAGCGCGCGGACCATATCCTGACCGGGGGCGGGAGCTTCCACTGCATCTCGCAGCAGATTCCGGGGTAAACCCACTTTCCGTTTGTCCCGAGTAGCTGTCGAGTAGCTCCGTAAGGAGCGTATCGAGACGGCGTATCGAAGGACAGGTTGGCGTTCGGAACCTGTACCTCGATACGAGCCCTCGATACGCCCAAGCGGGCTACTCGGTCTCTACTCGGCACGAATGAGATGGGAGTTGCCGTGTTTGTACCGCTCCCTGAACCAACCACCACCCCGGCGGAGGCCGGGGTCCAATTGGGGTACGTAGCCAACGGAGGACCGTCCCTTCGTTATGCCAACCTTCCCAATTGGGCCCCGGCCTTCGCCGGGGTGGTGGCGAGAGGGCGAGTTCAGCGGCTCCAGCGGGCCCAGATTGCGGTGGGGAGCGTCAGCCCGCGCGCTTCTTCGCGGACGCCGAGTTCGCCGACTTCGACCTTGCCGGGGAGGTCTGCGAACACTTGGTTCAGCAGTTCGCCGATCGCCAGAGCGGACATCCGGACCGCGTAGACCGTCAGGAACAGGAAACGGGAGTTCTCGTCGAGCAGCTTCCGGCAGTCGGCGATCAGCTTCGGCAGGTCTTCTTCGAGCCGCCACACTTCACCCTCCGGCCCACGCCCATATTTCGGCGGATCGAGCAGGATCCCATCATACCGCCGCCCTCGCCGTACTTCGCGCGCGACGAACTTCGCCGCGTCGTCGGTCATCCAGCGGATCGGCGCGTCGGCCATGCCGGACAGCTTCGCGTTCGCCTTGGCCGCCTCGACCGACTTCTTCGACGCATCCACATGCACCATGCGGACGCCCTTGGTCGCCATCGCCAGCGTGCCGACGCCTGTGTAGCCGAACAGGTTCATGCACTCGGGCGAGTCGAGCCCCGCGACGCGCTCGCGCATCCAGCTCCACACCGGCGCCATGTCGGGAAAGAAGCCGAGGTGGCGGAACGGGGTGGTCTGCGCGGTGTAGGACACCTCGTTCCACTTGAGCGTCCAGCCTTCGCGGGGAACGGGTTCAGCGAATTCCCAGCGGCCGCCGCCGTCCTCGTCGGAGCCGGGGACGAATTCGCCCTGCGCCTGCCAGTCGGGCGAGGCGGGCGCCCACATCGCCTGTGGTTCGGGGCGGATGAAGCGGAAGCGGCCGTAGCGTTCGAGCTTCTTGCCGTGGCCGGAGTCGATCAGGCCGTAATCCGCCCAGGGCTCGCCGATGAGGGTTTCGAGTTTCATGCCGACGGCTTCGCGCGCTCGGTGATGTAGGCGGTGATCGCCTCGAAGGTCGCAGGCAGCGTGGCGTAGCGCTCCTCGCGGTCGAACAGGTCGCCAACGCGGGTGGGCAGCGAGGGACGGACGCCGGTGGCGCGCTCGACCGCATCGCCGAACTTGGCGGGGTGCGCGGTGGCGAGCGTCACGATCGGCACGCCGGCGGGGACTTCGGTGCGCAGGGCTGCGGCGAGGCCGATCGCGGTGTGCGGGTCGATCACCTGCCCTGCGTGCTCGTGCGCCCAGCGCATCGCCAGCGTCATGTCGTCGAGATCGATGCGCTCGCTCTGGAACAGCGCGGAGGCGCCCTGCGACTGCGCGTTGGTGAGGCGCATCGCACCCGAGGATTCGAAGCCGGCCATCTGTGCAGCGAGCGCGGCGCCATCACGATCGCCGAGGTCGAACAACAGGCGTTCGAAGTTCGAGCTGACCTGGATGTCCATCGACGGCGTTGGGGTCTGCTGGACGCCCCCCTTCGAATAATCGCCGGTGCTGAGCGCGCGGTGGAGGATGTCGTTGACGTTGGTCGCGACCACCAGCTTGGCCACCGGCAGGCCCATCTTTGCCGCGACATAACCGGCGAAGACGTCGCCGAAATTGCCGGTGGGGACTGCGAACGCGACCTCGCGATCGGGCGCGCCGAGGCGGACGGCGGCGTAGAAGAAATACACCACCTGCGCCATCAGGCGGGCCCAGTTGATTGAATTGACCGCCGACAGCGCGAACTTGGTCGAGAAGGCGCGGTCGTTGAACATCGCCTTCACGAGCGCCTGCGCATCGTCGAAGCTGCCTTCGATGGCGATGTTGTAGACGTTGGGGCTGAGCACCGTGGTCATCTGGCGGCGCTGCACGTCGGAGATGCGGCCGACCGGGTGGAGCATGAAGATGTCGATCCCCTCGCGCCCCGCGACCGCGTCGATCGCCGCCGAGCCGGTGTCGCCGCTGGTCGCGCCGACGATCGTCAGGTGCTTGTCCGTGCCGGCGAGGAAGCGTTCGAAGAACAGCCCGAGCAGCTGGAGCGCGACGTCCTTGAATGCGAGCGTCGGGCCGTGGAAGAGTTCGAGCAGCCATTGGTCGTGGTCGAGTTGCACCAGCGGGGTCACGGCGGCGTGCGAGAAGCGACCATAGGCCTGTTCGCAGAGTGCCTTCAGTTCCTCGCGCGTCATCGCGTCGCCGACGAACGGGGCCATCACCGCGACGGCGGTGTCGACATACGATAGCCCGGCGAGTGCGGCGATCTCGTCGCGGGTCAGCGTCGGCCACGCGTCGGGGAGGTAGAGGCCGCCATCGGAGGCGAGGCCGGCGAGCGTCGCCGCTTCGAAATCTAGGATGGGCGCCGAGCCGCGGGTGCTGATGTAACGCATGGCCAAGCGGTTAGCGAATGGGCGGGGAGGCGACAAGCTGCGGGCGTTGTCCGTTTTCCTGCGAACGCAGGAATCCAGGGTTACGAAGGAATGCGCGCGGTACCCTGGGCTCCTGCGTTCGCAGGAGAACGGCTAGCGAGGCCGGCGGCGCAGCGCGAGCGTGTAGATGATCGCGGCGATAGCGGCGAAGAAGAACCATTGGCCGGCATAGGCGAGGTGGTTGTTCGGCACCGACGCGATGTCGGGCTTGCCGTTGGGGCTAAGGCCGGCCTGCGGGGTGTCCGCGACAAGCATCAGGCGCTGCGGGGTGTGATCGAACAGCGATCCGATCAGCGAACGGCCGTCGGGCGCGTGGCTGATGTAGCCAGAGACTTCGCCACCGGTCCACGCGATCTTGGCCATCGGATCGCGCGTGGTGCCGAGCTGGACGATCATGCCGGGGCCTTCCGCGCCGATGCGGCACTGGGCGATCGCGCGGAAGCCGGATTTGCCGGCGCCGGCGAGCTTGATCTCGGTCGGCTGGAGGCAGAGGCTAGAGGCGCGGCGGAACAGCAGCGTCTCGTCGGGGAAGCGCGGGAAAGCCATTGGCGGCTTGGCGGGGTTGGCGGCAAGCTGCGCGAGGAACGCTTCCTTCTTCGGGAGGCGGTCGAGGAGTTGCCACAGACCGAGGCCGATCATCGCTGCGATCGCGAGCGTGACGAGGATGGTCGGGATGACGGGTATGCGTCGTGCGGTGCGGGTCACGGGTCGATTCGGCCTTCGCGGGCTGCGTTGCGGTATTCGGCGGACATGAGCGCGCCTTTGGCTGCTCGGAGCGAGAGGACGACTCCGCCGGCAGTGAAGGGGATCCAGATCAGCATGTGCAGCCAGAGCGGCGGGTGCACCTTGAGTTCGAGCGTGATCGCGAGCGCGACGACTAGCGCGCCGAGGATCAGGGTCAGGAATGCGGCGGGGCCGTCGCCGACGTTGAACTTGCTGAAGTCGAGCCCGCAGTTCGGGCAACTGTCGGCGAAGTTGGACCATTTCGCGAAGAGCGTGGGCTTGCCGCAGCGGGGGCACAGGCCTTTCAGCGCGACCTGGGCGATCGTGGGGGCTTTGGCGAGCGGGTATGGGTCTTCGGTCACGCCGTCAGTTCCTCCATACCTTGTATCCCCGCGAAGGCGGGGATCCAGACTGGGCTCCCGCCTTCGCGGGAGAACAAGGTAAGAGGGCGCCGGTTGGTTCGCATCCGTGCCGCATCCAAAACCGCCACCACCCCGGCGAAGGCCGGGGCCCAATCGGGGGACCCCGCTAACTGCGGACAGCGCTTCGTTACTGCATCCTTCCCACTTGGGCCCCGGCCTTCGCCGGGGTGGTAGCTATCGGGGTGGTCGCAGTGGATGGGCTGGTAGAGGCTCAACCGCCGTGGACGGGGGCGCCCCAGCCGCCCCATACGTAGACGGTGACGAACAGGAACAGCCACACGACGTCGACGAAGTGCCAGTACCACGCCGCCGCCTCGAAGCCGAAATGCTGGCGCGGGGTGAAGTCGCCGCGGTAGGCGCGGACCAGGCAGACGATCAGGAAGATCGTGCCGATCAGCACGTGGAAACCGTGGAAGCCGGTCGCCATGAAGAACGCCGAGCCGTAGTTGATGCCCTTGAACGGGAACGGCGCGTGGACGTATTCGTAAGCCTGGATCGAGCTGAACAGCGCGCCGAGGATCACGGTGAGCCAAAGGCCCTTGAGCACGCCATCGCGGTTGCCGACGCCGATCAGGCCCCAAGCCCCCGTCTTCTCGCCGCCGCGCTGGTTGTGGATCAGTGCATGGTGCGCCCAGGTCACGGTGGTGCCGGAGGTGAGCAGGATCAGCGTGTTGAGCAGCGGCAGTTCGAACGGGTTGATGACCGTCAGGCCCTTGGGCGGCCACTGCGCGACGATCGCCGCACCGCCTTCGACGGCACGCGTGACCGTGCCGTCGGCGAAGGTCATCGCGGTCGGGAACAGCGAGAAGTCGAAGAACGCCCAGAACCAGCCGACGAAGAACATCACTTCGGATGCGATGAACAGGATCATGCCGTAGCGGAAATGGAGCTGGACGACGGGGGTATGATCGCCCGCGCGGGCCTCATGCACGACCTGCGTCCACCAGGAGTACATCGTGAAGAGCACGCCCGCGAGCCCGATGAAGAACACCCAGCCGCCGCCATTGGGCTTGTCGATATGGCCGCCGTGCATCCACATGATGCCGCCGACCGCCATGATCAGCGCCGAAAACGACCCGACCAGCGGCCAGATGCTCGGCGGCAGGATGTGGTAATCATGGTTCTTGGCGCCGGCCATCGGTACTCCCCTATTTTCTTTGGCGTCGTTCTAGCTGGCTGTTTTCGCAGAATCCACCGGGTAAAACGTATAGCTGAGCGTGATCGTCTGGATATCGGCCGCGTCGGGGTCCGTCAGGATCTTCGGATCGACGAAGAAGATTACCGGCATCCGCGCGGTCTCGCCGGGTTTCAGCGTCTGCTGCGTGAAGCAGAAGCACTGGATCTTGGTGAAATACTTGCCGGCCTGCGCGGGCTGGACGTTGAACGTCGCAGTGCCGGTCAGCGGCTTGTTCGACGTGTTGGTGGCGGTGAAGAACGCCATGTCGCGCGCGCCAATATCGACCGTGTCCGAACGATTCTCGGGCGTGAACTTCCACGGCAGCTTGGGGCTGAC
>Ga0265780_10011079_pt1 | contig 10698 bp, 16 predicted proteins | sample P1T30metagenome_FD_192432 | JGI IMG/M metagenome (GOLD analysis project Ga0265780, IMG submission 192432) | Plant litter microbial communities from East Loma Ridge, Irvine, California - P1 T30 | ecosystem: Environmental > Terrestrial > Plant litter > Unclassified | place: USA: California... | reverse complement strand
GGAAGGGTGTTATTATACCCATCCGAGTCCATCCCCACCCGAGTCTAGACAACGACCCCCCAAGGGAAGGGAAACAGAACTAAGAATATACGCAATCTAACTAGACACAGAGGCGTGAGACGGAAGGGAGACCCCAAAGAAGCCCCGCTTACCCCGCTTATTTGCCGGTCTTGCCCAAACTAGTAATTAGTATAAATAACGCCGAAGTGGCTCTTGCATTCAGTCAGGCACAATGATTAGATTTCCGATTCTACGTTGATGATCACGAGACATGAAGTTGACATGAACCTGGTGCAAAAAGCTTTTGATGAGCTTGATCAACTCTGTCAAGCAATCAAGGGCTTTAGCGAACATGGGATACAGAGCTCGACGTATAGAGCTCCTGTGATTGATCATTTTCATCCAGCGGATTATTGTCAGAGGGGAGTTGCGGGTTTGTCGAGATTTTACTCGCACTGTCAATCTGAACGGGACTATGTAGAGGGTGTGAGTGTTCCCATATCCTATTTTCACGGGATAATTGATGGCTCATTGACAGATCCTGACATCGAACATCCCAGTGACGGACTTTACGACCAACACCCCAAATCTATCAGCAGTATGGGATGAATTCGTCAACTCGCCTAGACCGTTGCTTTTGATTTCCCAAATGTTGGAAGTGGAAGGTCATGGGCAGGTGAAGTTGGATGCGATTGTCGATGGCGGTAACGAGTGGATCAAAGTTAGCACGTGAGTTTGACTGATCTCTGGGATGTGCTGATGAATAGGATCAAGGAAGCTAGATTATTAGCTGAATTCCGTGAACAGGATTCATATATCAATTCAGATTACGATTCCGACTCTGATCTCGACGATATTCCTCAGAAAGATCGAGCTCCACCTGCACTCACCAACTCGTTAATCATCCAAGCGAGATCTTTGATGAATGCAGCGAATACGTTTAAACGTCCAACAAGCTTACCTCAACCTCGAATTCGATTTGTGCTTAATCGAATGGAGGATAAGACATACTTCGAACCTAGGATCAACGAGACATTCAGGATCATCAGGGAGATGGGCGCAGACCTCGTACTCGGGAAACAGAGTCGGCCCGAGGTTTTGCAACATGTTTATCAGGATCCGGTACCGGCTAAGAACATCTTACTGGACCTCTCAGTCTTGGTTGCGCTATGTTGCGATTCCGCTCATCATCCCCTGCCAAGAAACAATCACGGATTGGAAGCTCGGTTCAGAGCGATCTCGCCGTCCCACAACACGACAGAAGGAGAGGAATCGGAATTACTACCGCATATCAACGTCACCCGTGACCTTCGCGATCAGTTAAATTGGGAGATTCAACATTCCCTCGTCGAAGAACTCCATACTCGAATCTCGACCGCTGAGGGGGAAGTACAATTCTGGGTCACGGAAGAAGTCAAGGGGAGATTACCAAATATCGTCGATACTATCGGAGGACCACGCGAGAAAGCAAGGGCAAAAGCTTTGTTCGGGGAATGGAATGGTGAGAGCGGGGAGGGATTAGACTTTTGGGAGAATAGTAGATGGGCAGGGAAGGTTCCTGCTTTGGGGGATATGAGACTCCGCATCCTCACCACCGAGGACAATACCACACCGCCAGACTTATCGACATTGAACCTCAATAACGATCTACCATCATTCAACAAACGCCTAGTCCAAGCATGTACCAACCTCCTCTCACCACCCTCCGGAACAATCACACCGCCAGCACCGCTTCATCGCCAAAAATATCGTCGATCGAAACATCATAAAGCCCAAGATGTGCCTACCAGTACAAGACTACCCTCTCAACATACACTCAACTCATTTTCGGCTGGTGCTTCAAGGGGATGGACGGTACTTACGAATAATAGGGGAGCGGTGGGGAAGGTAATGAGAGATATGGGCGTCAAAGATGGATTACCATTTGATGATGTTTCCGATCAGAAGGTAGTCATCTGGGTCGTCAACCCTAGCAGTCTTTCAGAATGGAGGAGATTGGAGGTGGAGGAGAGCAATCGGGCGTTGGCAGCTTCGAGGACTGATTGACCCATCTTGTCATCTGCATTCATATCATTGTAACACTTCAAACTTCATAGCATACATTGTATCATATCGAAATCGAGCAGAGTCTTAAACACATCAAAGTCGTGCTGACTGCTTCCAAGCTTTATTTACGAAATCCTCCAGAGCCTCCCAGGTATCAGTAGTATGTTCAAGGAACGGGAAATGCCCTCCCTGTATGTCAGCTACTTCCCGAGCGGAGATGGATGAACGTACATCCTTGTGTTCCCTCGACCAGACGAGGTTGACTTCCTTCTTGACCCATTTGATAGGTGCTGCTCCCAGATCATGTGGGAAGTGGGAATAACCGAATGGTTTGGTAGGCTTCGGTTTGGGTTCGCCCATCTTGGCGCCCATGAACTGGTCGTCAGCCTCTATGAACACATCAAGACACGGGAACGACTAGAGTATGGCAGGAGTAAGGAGAGAGGTAGAGAGAGACAGGGAGAGAAGACACTGACCTGTCTGTAGGGATAGATGGAAGACGGGTATGTGTCAGTGAACCACCAAAGGGAGGTGAACGCCAAGATCGTGTCCATATCCAATTTCGGATGTGAGACCAGTAGTAGCTTCTCTCCATTCCTGTCATTAGTCCCTAATCCCGTCTTTACGTTAAGACAGACGGGCATACCAGGATAACAACGACATTGGGCTACATCCCATAACGAGTCCCGCTGTAGATGGCTTCGTACCCTGCTCCAGGGCATATGCGAATGGCATAACACCACCCAGTACATCCCTGGCTTTTGGACCACCTTGCTTGACCATGTAATCGAATTCGGGTGTTCCTTGAGGTGGGGACAAAATATATCGATTAGTAGCATGAGTCACTATCATCAGTTGCACTTTCCCCTGAGGAAGCAGTAGTAGGGAACTTACTTTTGCACTCATCAAATAAGGTCGAGATGTAATCGATCACTGTTCCTCCCACGTCTGATCCCTGGGCTATGTAGGAGGTAAATCCTAGACCTTTCATCATTTCCCCATAGCATTTTCCGACATCTCCCATTCCGAATTCCTTGTCGAGGGGAGGTGGCGAGGAGAAGGAATATCCGGGTAGAGAGGGTATGATGAGGTGGTATCTACTAGTCAGCTCTCTTCACTACATCAAGCAAGGGAATATTATACGGTAGGTCTTTAGGCGAGTACTGCTCCCGTACGTGCTCTAGAAGAGGTAGGAACTCCAAGAAACAGCTAGGCCATCCATTACAGAAGATGATTGGTACTGCATCCTCCCGTTCTGAAAAGAGAGCCATGAAGTGGATGATCTGTTCATTGCCATCAACCTTGACTTGAGCGGTATATTGAGGTTGCTCATTGATCCGCTTCTCGACTTTACGCCTGTCCTCAGTTCCACCCATGACTTTGGGGGGGTACTTACCAGTCAAATGCCATCCAGGCCTCTCGAGCTTTGATGAACCATTCCCTGCTCACTCCATAATCCTCGGGATGGGACTGCGAATTCTCAAAAGTCTCTTTAGGAATTCGGGTGTGTTTGAGAATGACTTGGAGATCGTCTAGGTCTTTTTGAGGGATCGCTATCTCGAATGGCTTTACCTCGATGGAGGGCTTGTTGGGGAGCGTAGAATATTGCTTGGACATCTTGAGTGGATGCAGTGTTTTGTATTGTAGTGAGTGGTGAATGAGCTTGTCAGACTAGGGGCTAGTAACCAGGACAAGCAAGACGTCTATGACCGGTGGGCCGGTTAGCTCGACGGAGCAGCCGATGCATGAGATTACGTGCACTTGCTGAACTTTAAATCTACAGATCTCATGTGATAGACAGAGTATGTTTGGCCCCAATGCGTCTTCTGTCTACCCGTTCCGTTGCCGATCAGAGCGTTGCGCCACCTAGTCAAGCATGCCATTGCCCATATTTCAGTATAGAGCCTTGTACCTAGGTCTCGAAGAGTATGGTTAGTTACCCTGAACCCTGAGGGACCGGGTTCCAGCTTTGACTAGGGTGAACTTTGTTATTTCAATGTCTTGAACTTTATTCACCGTCATTCATCAATCACTCGTCGATCTATTCATCTATTAGTCATCCGAATATTCTGCCAGGCCATCTCAACAAGTGGACAGACACTCTTTTTACATTCCCCCGTCCTCCGCCTAATCCATCTCCCTCGTCAGTCTCCTACCGCACGCGACGCGCTTCGACTTGATGTCGTTACCGGCTTTTCTCGCTCCTGGTAGTCCGCCCCGTTCGCCACATGTCAATACCCACTCTAGACAATCCTCATATTTCCGACTAGGAGCTCAGGCGGGTCGGTCCTCATCCAACTCAATCCGACCTACACGGCGGGATTTATTGCTTGTCCTAATAACACTCTCATTCTCTTACCTCCTCTTCAGCTCGCCTTCACCGGAAGCTCCTCTTGCCCCACGTCCTGCGCCAGTGCGCGCAAGTGCAGAACAGCCATCACGGTATAGATTACCGGACTGGTCACAATTATGGAAAACGAAACAAGGTCAGGCTCAGGCCTGTGATAGTCTGGAGATGCCAAGGGAGAGGAATTACGCAGAGAGCGTAAGGACTTATGGAGTTAGTAGAGCGAGTTTGGCAGAAGGGCCTGATGCGCTTGACGATAGGCCAGGGTGGGATGGAGGGGTGGAAGAAGCTGAGGATGATGAATTGGAGGGAATTGCGACTGTGATGACGGGTCATCAAGCGGGATGGACAATGTTTGAGAGATTGTATATCTACAATGGGTCTTTCTATGTGGTCACGTGAGTCATTCCCTAGCAAAGAACTGTCCTTGGCGATGGAAAGATCGAAGCTGATAGTAGGGATGAAAAAGCAGATTGGCCGGAATTGCGCTTGATGACCTCGACCGGTGTTCCAGCTTCGAGTGCGCCAGGAAACGAACAGGCAAGGGAACCGAAAGGTGATGAGGTGAGGACATCATTCCCTTGAATATAGGCTCATACTGATCTTAGATCATGTTCATCAAGCCAGCTGAAGCTATGAAGCTGTGGGGACCTAGAGTCCTCAGATTGGACGGCATGACATGGCTTATCAACGACGGGCAATGTAAGCTTACTGTCTCTTGCCGCAGGACTCTTGATCTGACAGACTAGTCCTCGATCACTATTATCATTTTGCTGCCGAGCTACTGTTGGGTTTGTGGAGGACGTATATGTCTCTGGACCAGGATATTTCAGCTACCGGAGCTACCAAGCTAGCTGCTCCTCAGAGGATGTGGTTCTTACATCAAAACACCTCCGAGTGGTCAGTCGTCTGTTGCTCATGGTATATGGTACTGATGTATAGGCGGGACAAACCACGGTTCAATTCGGTGATCACTTTCGCTCTTTTCCCCTCCACTTCCATGCTCTATCCTGAAGATTTCGCCGATCTCAAGCGAGTCACATCTGAAGGCGAACAGAAAGCATTCATGCTAGAAAGAGCCATTCTCGCCGATCGATCAGCAGCTTTCAGAGGTCCCTATACCGGTCCGACATCACGGACAGTCGCCAGCGCATTACAAGTTGGTAAAACCTCAAGGTGGTGGTGGGAACCATTACGTCGTCAAATGCTACGATACGCATCGGTACCCGATAGTATCATTAATCGAAATCTTGAAGGGTATGGCGCTACAGATCCATCTATCGCTGCTACGCCGGTACTTGCTGCTCCTGGTATCGATGAGTTGGAGCCATTATCTCCTCAGGGAAGCTACAAGCCGCTTGTAACTTATATCTCGAGACAGAGTAGTCGACGTCGATTGACTCCTGCAGCTCATGCGGGGTTGGTGAAGGCACTAGAGGAGCGGGCTGAGAAAGTTGGGTTTGAACTGCTTGTGATTGAAGCAGAAAAGTATAGCAAAGAGGAGCAGATTGCTGTCGCCGCTAGAACTACTGTGAGTCTTCTTATATCTCATGTTATCCCGATATGAGCTGATGAGTAGATCATGCTCGGAGTACATGGAAATGGTCTGACACATTTGATCTGGATGCCACCCACACCACGTAGTGCAGTCATTGAGATGTTCTTTAAAGGTGGTTTCGCACGAGACTGTGAGTTCGCCTCTTCTTGACTACCCCACGTGCTGATAGTAGACCAATGGACAGCACATGCCCTCGGCATACGCCATTACGGAGTTCAACACGATATCTCATTTACGGCACCTCATTTACCCGATGTCGCTTACCCAGAAGGATTCCAGGGGGAGGCTATCACCGTCGATGGCAAGACAGTAGCGGACATCATTGAAGATAGGCTGAGAGGTCTTGCGTAAATATGGGCAGGGCTTGATCGTATTAGCCGGAAGCGAGCCGCCGCGCGGGTCTTATACCCTACCACATGAGTACACATTTACACAACATTTGGGATCTTTCCGTCGGGACTTTAGGACCTCGGCCTTCGGGCACAATTACAAGGACATGCATCTTTTGGCAATTCACACTCTCCCCGCACTTTTGATCGTACCTTGCTGCGCATTCGTGGCTCTCCCGCGATGCCCCGATAATTCAAAATACGTCATGACTCATGATCGTGTGCCTGTCTTCCATCTCTTGGCGCCCTGGAGATCGAGCATCATGCTAGGTGCAAGCGCGTTAATTCGATCGAAGACTGCGCAAAAGAAGTGCCGGCAGCACACGCCAAGTGATCTGGAAAGGCCCAATTTGGACACACTCACTCACTTCAATGGTTTTACAAATTAGCCGGGTTATTGCCCTGGTGCTAAGCTTCTTGGACGCGCCTTTGCTCCGGGCTTTCAGGCTTTGTTCTTAGTTTTCAGCCGAGGGATTTTATCCCCAAAGGACGGACTCAAAGGATGGAGGCGTCGTATGGGTCATGCGCAGTGATTGGTTAGAGTTGGTTCAGACAACGATCGATCGGACGTGACTCATATATGAACTAGACTCTTCCCCCACTTTGCTTTCCTCTTGTAATTATCACACTTCATATTCAACCTTACCTAATCCATTCGTATCATCATGAAATTCGCTCTAGCCGCTCTACCCCTCCTCTCTGTCGCTCTCGCACAGAGCAGCGCTTCCTCCGCTGTCGCTTCGGCTTCCGAGGCTGCCTCTTCTGCTGTTGAGTCCGTCACCGGATCCGCATCCAGTTCTGCTTCTGGCGCCATGCCTTCCCAGTCTGGTATGGCTGATTCCTCGTACCTCACCGCGGTCCTCGGTGCATTGACGTGAGTTCCCTTTTTATCCTCTGAAGAACGAAGCTCATCTCAGTGCCAACAACTTGACCGCCCTCGCTGGTATCGCATCCACCCTTGCCAACACCACCGAAGGTATGGCCCTCTTCAGTCAACTCGGCCAAGGCAACAAGACCGTCTTTGCTCCTAGCAACGAAGCCTTCTCTGCCGTCCCAGAGTCTGTTTCATCCAACACCACACTCCTTGCCCAGATCCTATCTTACCACATCCTCAACGACTCATACACTCCCGATGGTGTGCAGGTCTCACCATCCCACTCCATCGCCCGAACCCTCCTTATGGGCGACCAGTACGAGCTACCCGGAAACCGAAGCGCCCCTCTCGTCTTGAGCCGAAACTCGTCTGACGCCGAGATGTTCTCGATTATCCAGTCTGACAACATCACCGCTATGGGCCCTGTTGCTGCGGCCAACCTCCAGGTCTACATCATCGACGAGGTTTTGACTCTTCCCCCTAACCTCAGCACCATCGCAACCGAGCTCGCCCCTTCCCTCGCTGGCGTCATCCAGATGGCCAATCTCCTTACCGCCCTCGAGGAGACCCCAGGATTGACCATCTTCGCCCCTAACGATGCTGCCATCGCCGCTGTCCAGAGCTCGCTTGCCACCTTGAACGAGACTACCGTCCAGACCATCCTCGCCAACCACGTCATCAACGGTACCGTAGCTTACTCTGACCGAATCACTGCCGAGAACTACACTTCGGCCGCTGGATCCATGTTCTCATTCATGACCAACGACACCGGAACCTACGTCATGTCTGGCGATGCCACCGCCATGATCGTTGCGACCGATGCCGTCTACAACAAGGGTGTCATCCACGTAAGTCTAACATGATCACATCTCATCAAGTCAATACTGACAGTCAGGTCATTGATGCCGTCCTCGTCAACACCATGTCCAACCCCGGTGCCGCTGAATCCGCCGCCGCGTCAGCTTCCTCAGCCATTGCTACTCAGACCGAGGCTACCGGACCCATGACCGCTACCTCCGACCCCGCCGCTTCTGGCTCTGCCTCCGGTGGATCCGGTGCTGCCAACGCTGCTTCCAGGGCTGCATGGAACTTCGGTGGTCTCGGACTCGGTTCCGTGATCGCTGCTGTTGGTGTTGTTCTTGGAGGTGGAGCTGTCTTGTTGTAGATAGCTTCATTTGTAGCTCAATCACCCGTTGCTCATAATGAAAAAGAAAAGAGTGTTTTATGCAGTTAATTAATGTATCCCATCTTAATTTGCATCTTTAGGCGCTGCCCTGAATTGAGGCCTGACAGCTCTTCACTCCTCTCTCAATCTGGCTGTCACATTATCTTATTGCGGAAAAACCGTCCCATGACAGGTAATCGAGGCGAATGCTAGAAGTACGACTCATGGAGTGTGGAGTTCTCTCGCACTCATCGGGCTAGTAACGGCGATCGGGCTTGGTACAACTTCGAGATACCAATTTGTTGCCGATCATGTTCATCCTGCCCTCTTCTCCTCGACTCGGTTTTCACCATTTCACTAATAAATCGTCTACGAACCACTCTGATATCAACATTGCATGAACTGCCAAACCAGATATTGGGAATTAGGAATGGGCCAGAGTCACGAGTGGATAATGATACACCACTGGCGATGAGTCAACAGGTCACAGTTCACAGGTCCTCTGATACCCCACGATGATAGTGACTGCGTGGCACAAGACTGACGTCGCAGAAGCCTTTCAAGAGACCATCCCCCCCGAAATTCTCAGTACACTGACTTCGCAGGTCAATAATGCGACTTTATGTCTTAGTCTTGGAGTTCAAATTTTTGGGTTCACTTGGACGGAAGGAGACTTTATGCACGTATCGACATTGACCGCATAACTGGATGGATCGATATTGTGAGGTGTGCAGAGCTCGTGCATGCCGCGCTGGAGCGACATCCGGATGAAGGGACGAAATGCGAGATTGCATCACCACAATCGAATCCACCAAGCCCTATGCTACAAGCCGACTGGGACCATTCGCTAGTATCGCGACTGATATGAACCCCGGGAAAGCCTAAGTAGTCGCTGACATGGGTCTGCATACAGACCTACGATCGATCTGTGTGCTTCAGAAGGTCCTTTGTGCCTGTCTGTGCGTTCAAGGTCTGTGCACAATCAACGTTGACTCAGCTTTGATCATCCTCAGTTCTGTTCTCTTCTTTCCATCGATTCTTTTCTTCTCTCTATTCTACGCCGTATATACTCATACTATCATGGATCTCGGAAATGGACTCAAAGAGGAATTTCCAGGGCAGTGGGCTGCCATTATGAATGCCGCCAAGGAAGAGCGTCTCCAGAAGGACCGAGACAGGCCCATGCCCGTGAGTCTACCTGGCAGCATTGCATCATCTATTAACGACTGCTAGCCTCCATTCACCCGACCATTCCCTCTTGAACTCCTCACCAAGATCATCGCCGAGGTCGACTGTTTCACTATCCCGACCTGTCTTCGAGTCTCTAAACAATTCTTCCACATCGCCGGCAAGAGGCTTTATACGGACATCGAAGTGGACGAGATGCAAGATCACGTAGCCATGATGATGGGAGCTGATATCACCAATCCGAGGCCCAAGAAGGGAGAAGAGGGAGAAGGGAAATCAGAAGGAAAGGAAGCAAGTTCCCCACCCAAAACCAACTTCAAACGACAATTACTCAAATACGTCCAATCTATCGTCGTTCGAGCGCACTATTGTCCGAAAGAAAAAACGAAGCAGACCGCCTTGACCAAAGCGGCTCGAATGATGACTGGCCTCAAACGAATTATCTTGGTACCGGAAGCGGATTTCATTTCCACCGCCCCCTTGTGCGAAAAGGAGTCTGGATGCCCCTTCGTTGCTGGTCTCAAGAGCAATCATCTCACCATCCACAATCTCCAAGTCGACGGCCTCGATGATGGCCCACTGGAAATGTTCACCACTGTTCTCAACAAAGCTCAACACGCCACTCTCATCATCCCACCTACCTCGTTCTACATTGGTGGTCGAGGGGGATTGCTCAGTCAAATGAGTGGTCGACCCGAGGATCTCGCCTATCCCACTCGACATTGCGAGAGCGTCAGGCTTATCGTCGGTATCTCCGAAATGGAGATCATGATGCTGGAATACGATCATCCGGTCTCTTTGACCAGGATTGAACCTCTACAAGAATTCCTCGCTGCGTTCATCAATCTCAATTTCACCAACATCGAAATCTACATCTTCAACAACTTCAACAACTCTCTTGAATTGCCGACTTTCAGGCAGGAGCTCGCCACGAAAGTCAGGAAGCACTACGAAGATAGTATCAAGTTCCTTACCGACAGCAAGAGGCTTGAACCCAAACACTCGGAATGGACCGCAAATTACCAAGTCTTTGGCTTGGAAGACTATTTCGCGATTCCCAAATTGCACTACGAAATTGACGATCATTGGATGATGGAATGGGAACAGGAGTTGCACCAGAGGCAGCAAGCA
>Ga0265780_10011078_pt1 | contig 10698 bp, 15 predicted proteins | sample P1T30metagenome_FD_192432 | JGI IMG/M metagenome (GOLD analysis project Ga0265780, IMG submission 192432) | Plant litter microbial communities from East Loma Ridge, Irvine, California - P1 T30 | ecosystem: Environmental > Terrestrial > Plant litter > Unclassified | place: USA: California... | reverse complement strand
CTTGAGATTTCTTGAATGTGCCTAATAGGACTTCTGCGCTGTGATCTTTTAGGGAGGAAATGGCGGAGCATAATATACTCGACATATTCGCGCACAATGTGGATTGTTGGCCTACCATGTAGAGGACGTCCATTCATTGCGCATGTCCACAGTGTGTGCTTTGTTCGATAGGCCTCATACTGAGGAGGAGTTGCAACAATGTAGGTTGTCTCATTGCAGTCCAAGGATGTGAGAGCGGCGTCGGGATGTTGGCAAGCATGGCAGTGATTGAGGAATTGAAGCCACGGCGGCCGACCTTACGACGGCCATCGGCGTACAACGAAGCCCAGACGGGAGTAGTACAATGTTGAATGAAATTGGCTGAGCTTTGCAAGCGCAATGAAAAGACTGGGACGTAAGAAGAAGAGAACGTAAGCTGAAATCGAAAAAAAAAAGAGAATCGAGTTCGAGAAGGTATGTGAAGAATAGTGTGTATTGGAGGTACTACCGGAGCCTTGCGCAAAAACGCGTTGAGGATGACTGCTCGAACAAAGAGATACTCGTCCGAACTAATTAATATTGATTACGCACAATGCATGCAACTGAGGTGTAGTCACAAACCTCGGCCTGATTGATGTGCTTGGCTTACTTGCTGTTGGCGTAGTGAGCCCAGGCCTCAGCCAGCGCTTGTTCACTATCACGCTCAAGCGTAAGGCGGCGAAGCTGGTCTTGCAAAGCGACAATCTGATCGTCGTGTGAGAAGACTAGCTTAGTCGCACCGGCCTCGGACTGTTGAAGCTGGTCCTGAAGGGCTTTGTTAGCAGCGTCCTTGGCTTGGAGCTGAGCTGTGAAATGCTGGCTATCACGCTGTTGACGAGCATATATAGCGTCGACCTGCGCCTTGAGACATTTGCTTTGCTGCTGCTCCTCGATGTGTAAGTTACTCAGAGTCTGGAGCCGGGATTGCAACACGCGCACGACATTGCTCTTCTGGTCGGCTTTGGCGTTGGCGACGGCGAGTTGGGAGGCCAGGGTATCGGCCTCAGCTTGAAGGTCATTGACGACTTGAGTGTTGGCGGCAACATGCTGCTCATGCTCGCGGGCAAGTTGGTCGTAGGCGGCTTTGCTTGCGACGAGATCAGTGTTGAGTTTGGTGGCATGAACGTCTTTGTTCTTAATGGAGAGATAAAGAGCCGCAAATTCGTCTTTGAGAGCACCGTAGCTGCATTCTCGAGTGACGAGCTGCTGCTTTATAAGCGCGAGACCACGCACAGCCACACGGACACAATCCTCTGAGTGGGTGAGCTCCGCGTCAAGCCAGTGAACGGATGCACGAAGCGCCTGGCACTGCTGGTTTGTGCTTCTGAGGTCTCTGCACTGTCGCTCCCGGGTCCGACGGCTAGCGATGACGTCCTTCTCCAGGGTATCACAGTAGTTCTTCAAGTCTGCGAACTCGAGGGTGACACTGTTGTTGATAGCTTGCACCTGGGCGAGCAAGACCGATAATTGAGCGGCACTGTGTGTTGGGGACCGAATAAGCGTAGCGAAGGAGCCGCGAGTGCTAGCTGGGGTAGGAGTCATCGTGTTTGCGTGTTGAGATGGACTAGCTGTAGCTGATATCGCGAGAAACAGGCTGTTGTAGGCGAATGGGCTTGCGGTACTTTACTGTGCTTTGCTGCAGAAAAGATGACTCCCAGCAACCGAAGAGGACTTCACTTATATCTTGATGCCTGACCATGGTACCTGAAGGACTCCGCGACATTGTAAGACACTTTGAGATGTCTTGCAATGCAACGCGGTCGATCTGAAGTGTAAGGCGTGGTACACAAACATTGTGAACACGCCCACGGACCCACAGACGACGTGCAAGTGGAAATGTCTCACACTCTAGCACACAGGAACAACCCCTTTCTTCTGCAGCGAGATGTCTGTCATCAACACACACAACGGCGTCCTGCGATTATTGATTGAAATTGAAACAAGTGACCGGGTTAGACGTCCGAAAGCCTATGCGGAGGGAAACGGCACCCGATTGGAGGTCTGTATGACTCCAAGAAGGATCCAATCAGAGGCCGCGATGCGCCTCGGCTGACGAGGAAGAACGGTTGGAAGTGTGCGGGACGGGAAGCTAGCTGAGGCTAGGGCGCGTAGGTTAGTGTCTGGTGACGAATTCGGAGATGCTGCGCGTGGTGAGAGCTTCAGGCCGAGGGAATTTGACTGGCTTGCGATCAGCAATCTCATGAAGCCAAAATACGGAGCAATTGCTCTTTCTGATGAAGATGGTTCCGAGAGACAGGAGGCGGTGGGCCATGGCGGTTGGTTAAAGACACTACTGTCTAGTGGGGCACTCAGTACTGTGGGCGTGAACACTGAATGTATCTCGAAGGAGAAGGAAACAAGATGAAAGCATGAAAGAGGCGCATGGCACGAGGAGTTCAAGAAGTCTTGAGTCGTCAAGTAAAATTAATGTTTGTCCGGGGCAAGAATCTGGGGAAGGCTCGGAGTCCTTGGCGTCATGCGAGCTAGACCGGGGGGAAGGACGAGCCGAGAATGGCTGGTCGCAGCGTTCTGTGGCATGTGATTGTTGGGACACTTCTCCACCACCTGTTTGCGCAACAGCATGCGACTGCCCGTCCCGCTGTCTGTATGCTTCCAAGCTCCTCAGAGACCAGGTCAGCACGTTTGGGCCATGTGTGATGGTCGTGCGACTGTACTCCACGCATCTCTGCCGCTTCCCCCGCACGAATACCCGTAGTCACGGCGCAGGCTGTCCAGGACATATCCTCACGTCTTCGCGCCTAGCAAGCCTCAACACCGCCCATACAAATCTCATAGAGCCCTGAGGCTGGTGACAATCGCCTTTATCTGTAGGCGCAGTCACCGCCGCCTGTACCCGCGCGTGACCGAGCTCGAGCAGTATCTCGTCAGCTCGACTCTCTGCACCACCACCACCGCCTCCTCCTCCACAGCAGCAGTCAGGCAGACAAGCTGGCGGCCATATCACGTCCGCCGGGTGCCACCGCCAGAGGGCGCTTACAACCCGGAATGGGCGACAAAGACGCCTCGCCGTTTGGCTACACCTTCTCCGGCGGCTTCTTCGAGCAGGACGCCACATTCGACCCCAGCCAGTCGCTGCTCACCGACGTCGAGCACCAGTCCATCGCCAATTTCTTCACCAACACAGACCCCTTCCAGCTACAGGACTCGCTGCCCTACCCGCCGGCCTTGGACATGAAGGACAGCATAGACGGCTTCAACAACTGGGGCGACTTCATCACGCCAGCCACAGTCCACGGCGTCTCGACCACGATACCGGACCAGTCGCAGCTGCACAACAACTTCTACAACGACCATCTCTACCCGCAGTCTCCTCACCATCACACACACCACCTCGGAAACACACACGACGACCTCCAGGCAGCCTCGACCCTCTTCCGCAACTCGCAGTCCTCGTACGCAGACAGCAGATCCCACGACTTCAACGGCCAACCTTCCTCGAGCGCGAATCCACCCGCCAACTGCACACCTGCAGCTGATGCCACCCGCAAACCCCTTGTAATCACCCAGCACGGCTTGCTCAGTGAGCAGCTAGCTGCACTCATACCGAATCATGGCGAGGCAGGAACACTCGACGCGCAGTTTGCGGCACAATGGGCCGCTCAAAGCGCTGAGCGTCTGGCCGAGGGTCCACATCCGGGCATGCCGACACCCACACTCAAGCGGTCATACACATTTGGCACAGACGAGAAATTCAGGGAGGCCGCTCCGTTCACAACACCAGAAGCACAAGAGTTGGCCAAGGAAAACACACGGCGCATGATGCGCGAGTTGGAGCACGCCCAGCCCTTTGTACAGATCGTCACCAAATCGGGCGGTAAGAACATGACTGCCTCCAACGGGCGAAGCGACGACGACCAGTCAGAGGAAGCAACATCCGACGAGGACGAAGACCAGAAGCCTGCAAAGAAGCGAAGAAAGAGCAAAGCCGGCAAGGACACTTTGCGAAAAGGCAAGGGGCCGGCTAAGAACCGAAACCCTTCGACAGCAGAAGAGAGTGGAAAGAAGAAGCGCGCGGCGGCAGCGCAGAAACTGCAACGAGAGAACCTAAGCGAAGAGCAGAAGCGCAGCAATCACATCTTGTCCGAACAGAAGCGACGAAATTTGATCAAGCGTGGCTTCGACGACCTACACGAACTCGTACCAGAGATTCGCAACGGAGGCCTGAGCAAGAGCGCGATTCTGACTGAGGCGGCTAATTTCTTGGAGAATATTATCGAGGAGAATAAGAAGTTTCAGAAGCTTGTGGGCGGCTGAGCTTGGAGGAAGTACCGGCAGCAAGATACCGACAATTCCTTGCCAAGGCAACACCGACATACGACGTTCGAGCGCCGATTCACTCAAAGCCGCGAGATACCTGGGCAGACCCTTCTATATGAGGGGGTTCACCACGCACATTTTGGCCTCTCACATTCAATAGGAGTCCCCAAAGCGACTTCAGAGGGGCGTCTTGAGAGGAACTCAACGTCTTCAATGCGACAACGCATCGTGCATGTGGAACGGTGTGCAAGCACAAGCCTTTGGAGAAAGGAAGTGCTATGTCATGGGACCTATATAGATTTGATAGTAAAGCGATACCAATATCCATAGGGAAATGATAATGTGTGTAATGTTACCAAATCCAAAATTTCAACACTTCTCTTATCTGGTGGCCATGTCTGCAACCCCTATCGGTCGCGATGTATGCTACTGCTATCGGTCACGATGCCTGTTATCCCCCTTATGCGTTCAAACCCGTCCATCGCGAAGAAGTCGTGCATCGAGCATATACTACGAATACAGCGAGACATCGTACATTTCACCCCGTGCTTTATAATCTGGGTAACTACAGCGTGTGTGTTTAGATTCGTATATATCCAGCCCTACTTTCCCAATTTCCATCAAACCCCATGTACATTCCCTTGCACAATCGTCCATGCGTCCCACATACCCACACTGCGCTCATCAAGCACCAAGACCTAGGTAGAGTACGGTTTAGAGTTGGATTTAGGCGACTCGAATGGCAGGAAAAGCGCGTGATAGTGTGATGTGTACGCGTGGCGCGATGAGCGGCTTGGGGGATTTTGTGTGATAAATCGCATACGATAGCCAAATAAGAGTCGAGGCTAACTGACTGTGATAATTGCAGCTCAAAGAATGAGTACTCACATAAAACCCCTATACCTATCACCCGTCAACCACCGCGTTACCCTCCAGGACACACTAATAGCCAAACACAATTCACTCGAACCCCCAACGGCCAAAAGCTGGGATGATACAGCATATCGTGATTCTGCATGCGTGGAGTTTCGGTTCGAGATTTTGGTGGGATTGGGGGCTGGACGGTTGATAGGCGGGATGGGTGGCATTATGGGGGAATGGGGGAATGGGGGACTTGGGGGTTGGTAGCTTTTGAGGGAAAGGTTGGGGCTGCGTGGGATAGCGAGATGCGAAGGTAGGTTGAGGTGGCTATTGAATCGATATTATGTGTTCGCTATTTGCGTTTTGCGCTTTTGGTATGGGTGCTCGTGGTTATGAAATGCGCGATGTACTTCATCGTGTGCGTTGCTAAAAGACTTGCGGAAGGCGCACCCGAGAAATGTTGAAAGGTTCTTGCTTCACGCATATCGATATATATATACTCGATTGACAATTCTCTTGCTTCGCCTATGCTTAGACACTTACTATTTACAATCTATGGCGTGATTGTTGAACGGGGTGTGGTAGCTAGTGTAGGAAGATAGAGGTAGATAAAGTAGAATAGATACGAATAACGTTAGAAGGGAATAGAGGGAAGAACGTGAGTCTGGAGATGGAAAGCGAATCTGGGATGCATTGGACTCAAGATGTATATAATAGTAGTGTAAGAACGCGTGACTGACGGCTTGGCTCCGCCTAAGAGTTCGAATGCGGATAAGGAGGAGAAAGAGCAACATGCCCTGACTTCAGAATAACCGCAACGCTCTCCGCTCTCCGCCACCAATTATCTCCACGAAGCCACTAGCACGCATCCCACATCTCTCTAACACACCCAGGTCCATGCTCCATCCCACGCGCTGATCTCAACTCTTCACCCGCATAAAGATCAGACATACTCCGCCACTCCCAGGTAAACGGACTCCGACAATCACCTAGCCCACGATACACACGCACCACAATCCCGCACCTCTTTTTCGCACCCCGCCAATCAATATCAACGCTATAATCCGTCAGACAAAAAGTACACGACCCGAACGTAATGCCACACGCAAAATACTGTCCTTCCCCAGCAAACTCAGGAATCTGTATAGGCAAATCCCCAGGATGTCTCCTCCGAATAATCAGATGTTCGCAGACTTCATATCCCCACTCATCAACATGCCTCCTAAGCGCCCCCTTATACCCCCGCCACTGCGAGATGCGAATCACATTCAATACCAACAACGCCCCATCGCCAGTCACAGCGAGCCGTCTGTGCCACCGAATTCGTGACGCCAGTCCAGTACGTGCATGGCTGTGCACCGACATCCAGGACCCGAAGCGCCAAGCCGTGTTTCGACCCGTATAAATGCCGATTCATGACGAGCCGCGCTTGGTAGTACGGGATGTGGCAGGTGAGTGGGAGGAAAATATGCATTTTGGTGGCGTGCTTGCAGGGTAGGGGTTCGTCGAAGCTGGAGGGTATGGATCTGCTCCATGGGCTGTGCCAGCGGTGGAGCTTGGTGCAGTAGTGGCAGTAATACAGGAATGGAATGTCTTTCTCGAGGAGCAGGAGGAGTCTCTCTTTATCTGTTGCGAGGTCCAGGAGTTGTGTTAGGGGGTTCCAGAGACCGCGGAGAGATTGGCAGGTTAGTGCGAGGGAGATTAGGGCGCAGGTGTCGAAGTGGGTGGATATTTGGAAGATGATTTCAGGGGGGGAGACTGAAGGCGCATGGCTTTGAGGGGAGGAGTAGTCGACGCAATGGTATGGTCCAGCAGCCGAAAACTACGTGGGCGAGCCTCGTTGATACCATGGCGGGATTGATGGGGCGCACGTCAAACCCGGCGCTCGAGGACGGGTGTAGAAGCTGTATGGGGAACGCCGTTTTGATGCACTGGTTTGGCGTGAGGTTGTGGTGTCGTGATGGCCAGCTGTAAGTTATTGGTGGTGTGGATGATTTGCTTGGGTGCGATGTGATTTGACTAACGTTAATCGGTACCAAAGAACGCGACGTTCTAATCTCTTCCACTGAACGTCTTTAGCTGGCACGACTAAGTCTAGCGTACGCTGGACCTTGGTAAAACTTTGAGAGCGGAAAGGTTTGGGCACACTTTGATGGCTACGTTCAGAACAGACTTTACTACTTCGCCGTGCCGAAAATATCGTATTCGATTCAAAAACATAGAGTGTGGAAAGAGTGGATTGTTCTGGGTTGAAGTGATTCCTTCAATCCGGCATCATGAACCTCAATCCTCAGAACAGCGAAAACGAGAACATAGTCGTATGAGTCAATATTTCAGCGAACAGGTATTGCGAGAACATCGATTTTGGTGGAGACAACAATGGGACTTCGGGTGGCAGGAGTGGCCTACGCCACCAGCCGTGCTACGACCATTAGGAGTTCCCCGATATCAGACCTGTTAGAAGATCGAGACGAAATACATGTTTCGAAACGAGTACTTGTGTCGTGCTATGGTAGAAGAGGGACAGGGGGGAAAAAGACTGTATTTGCTTGGATACAATGCACCGGGGAAGTGGGAGAATTTTCAGAGCGAATACACCTGGCAAAGAGCCTAGTGGGCGGAAACTGAATGTCCGCTAGACAGGATGCCGCCAGGCTTAAGACAAAGAGCATGTCTTCGTTCAATTCTTCAACCTGCCTATTCAAGAACATTCGCTTGACCCGTAGATTACCTTGCCGTTCTAGGCAAAGAAGGCGTCGGTCTTTAGACGAGGGACATGTCTTCATTCCATCCTCCAACCTGCCTATTTAGGAACATTTGATCGATCCATTGATTGCTGTATTGTTCTAGGCAAGTCCAAAGTGCTTAAACAGTCCTCCGAGAACTTTGGAAGAGCCCAAATGGGTGAGAAAAAACAGCTGGGCATCAGTACCCGACCTCTACCAAAACTCCCAAAACCCAACTGGTCCAGAACCCCAAAATACCCAAAGCAGTCAATTTCTCAATTTCCTGTCGATTACTTTACCCAAATCGGCAGAAACACGTACTTGCCAGCTAGGCTAGGCAACAGGAGTGCTCATACCGGCGAACCAAACGCCAAAGGCCTAGGCACTAACGTTCTTGGTACCCGACCTTACACATATACCCAGGGACCTAATCTCTACCATAAACTAAGGGACGCACCCGCTTCGGCTCTCCAACCTACCTGATTCAGTAGGCCTTGCGATTTCTGTCGATTACAGGATTCGAGATCGACGATGAAGGTTTGGGGAGAAGGGGAAAGGTTAGGTACCGAATGGTACTACCACTTGGCTTGCATGGATGCTAGGCATCCGAACTTCAAACTGCCTCATCTGGATCCCTCAGTTTATACCGTCGAATGCAGGACTCAGGATCGACAAGAAATAACCGACATCGACGAGGAAGATTCGAAAAAAAGGGAAAAGGTAAGATGCACTAGGTACGATCGCGTGGTAGCACTACTTGGCGTGCGTGAATGCTAGGCATCCGATCTTCAAACTGCCCCATCTGGGTCCCTCAGCTTATACCGTCGATTACAGGACTCAGGATCGACAAGGAATGACGCCGAGAATTCGGGCCTTAGGAAAAGTGACAAAACACAAGAATTCTTCTGCTGGGCCGACCACCGGACATGTACGAGGGCTCACTATCCGAGCCTTCGTATTGCCTAAACAAGCAAGTTTCTTACGAACTGTTGAAAGCTGTGTTACTTTCGATAGTCTAGATTTACCCACCCGTAGTCGTACAACTTGTTGATTACCGAGAACAGCTTTTCCAGTACCAGAATCTTGCTCAGGTAGACCGTAGATGGTACTCGGCGTCTACGGACCGTACACATCCACATCCCCAAAGTCCCTCATCTGAGCATGTTTCCTGAACCGTTAAAAGCAGGGCCGTTCTCGATAGTTCAGTCTTCTCCACTCATGCGTGTGAAAGGCTGTGGGTTCGGGGCGTGTTCATGGTCCCCAAGGTCGAGGATGATACAATCAACCGCTGGACATCTACGGATACTAGGCATCCGAATCTTGGAAATGCCTGATCTGGTAGATGTTCCTTGGGACGCCGAAAGCAGTGCCGCTTTCGATAGTTCGACATCCTCTACTAGGGGTTGTGAAACCGTTTGGTTTTTGGCTGGCTGCTCGGAAGGACTACTCGACATGCACGAATGTTACAAAATCCAGATGTCCAGACTTCCCGATATGGCAAATCCGTCATGGTCTGTCGAAAGTTGCGCCGCTTTGGGTAATGCTTGCGTGGAGGAGCGGTCGAGGAGGGCTGAGTTCGGTAGCTGTTCATGACTTAGCCATTTGCCTGATAAGGCAACTTCGTGTATCGCCGTCGATTGCACGCAGGTTCTAGAAGCTCTGCAAGAACTGGAACCACGTTGGTGCGCCAAAGGCTTATATCACCTAATGGAGTCTGTTAACGAAGCCATACTATGGTGGCACGTCACTGACCAAGGCTGAACACGTGGGATGCGCAACCACGCGAGAGGAATGGTTATTTGTCAAGGCGCCTTCGCTGAAAGGCGGATCACCAGCAAAGACATGAGCAGCACTGACACAAATTTCGGATCTGCGTACAGCAGTATTCACTCCAAAAACAAGCACACGTTACACCCGGATAGTATTCAATATCATTCCAAGAACAACATACACACATCCACATCAATCTCCCTTCTTAATCTCCACATCCAAACCTAGCCTTCTCCCAAAGCCATCCTCACACTCAACGCAGCGTCGGTCCCGCAGCACTATGCGCACTCGCGCCCGCACCAGGCCCCACAGCCGCGTGCGTAGCCTGCCTGTGCGCCTCGGCTTCGCGGGCCTCGCGCTCCAGCTGTTCCTCCGTGCGCTTGTTGCCGCGCGCAATCAGTTTCTCGATGAGGCCGCCCTTCTTGGGCGTGTCGTGCTTGTCGCTGTGCTCGAATTCTTGGAGGTAGGCGACGCGCTCTTGGGGGGGCATCGCGGCGAGCTCCGAGTCGATGGAGTCGCGGTTGTCTGTGGGAGGGGGTACCGTGTTAGTGGAAGGTGGGTTGGTGGATTTGGGGTAAGGAGGGGCGGTGGTGGGTGAAGTACAGTGTGGGCAGAGGGGAGGATACGTACCTTCGATGGTGCCTACATTCTGGCCTGAGGACGTGGAAGTTCCGACGCTGGCATCGCTCTCGGTCTTGTTCTTGCTGCTGCCAATGTGGAGCTTCTCCTTGATTTTGTCCATGATGTATATAGGTGTTCAGGAATTGATAACTTTAGAGTGGTCGTTTAGGTTCAGGATGCGGTCCACGAGGTGTTGTGTTGTGTTGTTGGAGTGGGGCGTGATTCGGAGAGGGGTTCGAGCTATGTATGGAGAAGACGTCATACAGCGCAGCTACCGTACTGTGGCTTGATGGCTGAGCTCGCAGTAGCGGCTCCATATTGTGACGTTTGCCTGGCCGCTTGCTGAGCAGGTTTGCGGTGCGTTTGCGAATTTATGCATTCAATTGAAGTGCAGATGTGAATTTTATGGCATGGCGTTTTGACT
>Ga0265780_10011077_pt1 | contig 10699 bp, 5 predicted proteins | sample P1T30metagenome_FD_192432 | JGI IMG/M metagenome (GOLD analysis project Ga0265780, IMG submission 192432) | Plant litter microbial communities from East Loma Ridge, Irvine, California - P1 T30 | ecosystem: Environmental > Terrestrial > Plant litter > Unclassified | place: USA: California... | reverse complement strand
CGCCCTACGTGTCTCCGGGGTTTTTCGCGGACCCATGCCGCCGGGGGATTCTCCGGCGGGTGAGCCTGCGCTTACTGCTTTTGGGCGGCGGCGAAGGCGGCGTTTTGCTGGTCGAGCCACGTTTTCAGCGGGGCGAAGTACTCCAGCAGCGCGCCGCCGTCGATCTTGTCCTCGCCCGATATCGCCTTCAGCGCTTCCGGCCATGGCTTGCTGGCGCCCATCGCCAGCATCTGCTGCAGCTTGGCGCCGGCCTTGGCGTTGTCGTACACCGAGCAGCGGTTCAGCGGGCCCGTGTAACCGGCTTCGCGGCACAGCGCGCGGTGGAACTGGAACTGCAGCATGTCGGCGAGGAAGTAGCGCGCGTACGGCACGTCCGCCGCCACGTGGTACTTGGCGCCCGCGTCGAAACCGCCGGCCACCATCGCCGCCGGACGCTTCATGCCCATGTACTGTTCGCGCAGCTGCCACCAGGTCTTGTCGTAGTCCTCCGGCTTGGTCTTGCCGGCATAGACGTCCCAGCGCCACTTGTCCACCGAGTAGGCGAACGGCAGGATCGCGACCTTCGACAGCGCGCGCTTGAGCAGGTCGCCGACATCGGCGTCGGCTTCCGGCGCCTGCTCCATCAGGCCGACCTTTTTCAGGTAATCCGGCGTGATCGACAGCGCGACCGTGTCGCCGATGGCTTCGTGGAAGCCGTCGTTGGCGCCATTGCGGAACAGGAAGGGCTGCTTGTTATAAGCGAGGAAGTAGTAGATGTGACCCAGCTCGTGATGGATGACGGTGAAGTCCTCCGCCGTCGGCGTGATGCACATCTTGATGCGCACATCATCCTTTTCATTCAGCGGCCAGGCGGAGGCGTGGCAGACGACGTCGCGGTCGCGCGGCTTGGTCAGCAGCGAGCGTTCCCAGAACGTGGCCGGCAGCTTCTGCATGCCCAGCGAGGTGTAGAAACGCTCGGCGTATTGCGTCATCTGCTTGGCGTCGGTCTTGCGCGCCTCCAGCACCTTGGTCAGGTCGTAGCCGCTGGCGCCCGTTTTCGGCTTGAGGATCGGGTACAGGTTGTCCCAGCTCTGGCTCCACATATTGCCGAACAGGTGGGACGGAATCGGGCCGGTCAGCGGCACCACGTCCGGGCCGTAGGTTTCGCGCAGCTTGTAGCGGGTGTAGGTGTGCAGCGATTCGTACAGCGGCTTGACCTGCTGCCACAGGCGCTCCATTTCGGCGGCAAACGCCTCCGGCGGCATGTCGTATTGCGCGCGCCACATGGCGCCGGTGTCGGCAAAGCCCATCTGCCTGGCGCCCTTGTTCGACAAGCCGATGTAGTCGGTGTACTTGTCCTTGTACGACGGCGATTGCGCGTGCCAGCCCAGCCACATTTCCTTGAGCTTGGGCTCTTCGCGGCTGTTGGCCAGTACCTTTTCCATCTCGCCCAGCGCCATGCAGGCGTCGGCGGTGCCGTCGTCCTTTTTGACGCAGTATTTGGCCTTGCCGTAAGCGCCGTTCAGCGCCGCCTGCAGCTGGGCGTATTGTTCGCGCTCTTTCGGATCGGCGAAGACCAGCGTTTGCTGCAGCAGCATCAGCTTGCGCGCCGATTCCGCCGGCAGTTTCAAACCGTTGAAACGGCGCGCGCCGATCGCCGCTTCGCCGGCCGCCGTCAGATAGCGTTCGGCAAAGTAGGAGGCGATCGCTTCGGTGTCGTCGGTGATGAAGTTGGAACCGACCCAGGCGCCGCGCGCCTGTTCGTTGTTAAGCTTGTTAAGGCGTTGTTCCGTGTCGGCCAAAAAGCGCTCGGCTTCGGCAGCGGTCGGCTTGGTGGCGGGGGCGGCCAGCGCGGTAACGCTGACGGTTGCCATGGCGGAGGCCGCCAGCAGCGCGCTGATAATTTTTGGTGTCAAGTGCATCTCCCTGGGTAGTCTTAACTGCCATCGAACCGGTCGATTCGAGGCAGATAATCATACACGCTTACAGGGCGATGGAGACCGTCCGCGTCGGCATGGCGTTGGGTGGCAGGACCAGTGTCAGCAGCTTGCTGCCGGCGTCCCAGGCGAAGTTCGTTACCTTGCCGTCGACCCGCACCGACGCCGGCTTCGCGCCGACGTTGTGCACCGTCAGATCGACGCTGCGCTCCGGGCGGCGGTAGTTGTCGCCGATGGCCGAGTCGATGCTGATCGACAGGCCGCGGCGATACACCTTGCTGGTGAAGGTCACCAGCTCGTACTTGCCCTGCTCGAACGCTTTTGCGGTCAGGCCGTCGTCGTCATACAGCTTGCCGGTGGCGGTTTTCACCGAAGTGTCGTGGTAGTAGTGCAGCTCGATATTTTTGGTGGTGTAGTCGCGCGTGGTCTGCACCACGCGCGTCATCGGAATGAAGGCGCCGGCGCGCACGTACACCGGCACGTGGTCGGGACTGAGCTTGACCGAACGGGTTGCGCCGCCGGCCTGCCGCTCCCCGGTATAGAAGTCGAACCACGCGGCGGTGGCGGGGAAGTAGACGTCGGTCTTGACCGCGCCGGCCTTTGTCACCGGCGTGACCAGGAAGTCCTTGCCCCACAGGTAGGTCGACGACATCGCCCGTACCTTGGCGTTGCCCGGCTCCTCGTACACCATGGGACGCATCAGCGGCAGCCCTTTCTGGTTGTTGTCGAAGGCGAGCGTGTAGTTATATGGCAGCAGGCGGTAACGCATGCGGATGGCGTCGCGCGCCAACGCCTTGGTCCGGGGATCGCGGAAGACAGGCTCCGACGGCACTTCCTCCTGCGCGTGCGGGCGGAACACCGGCTGGAACACGCCGTACTGCAGCCAGCGCGCATAGAGTTCGTTGTCCAGCACCGGGTTGGCGAAGCCGCCCAGGTCCGAGTGCATATAGCCGGCACCCTGCATCCCCATTTGCAGCGAGATCTCCGGCTGCGATTGCAACCCGCCCCAGCTGCGGTCAACGTCGCCCGACCACGGGATGATGCCGTAGCGCTGCGTGCCGGAGTACCCGGCGCGCATCAGGATGAACGGGCGCTCGGTGGGGAAGTCCTTCTCGTAGCCCTCGGCCACCAGCCTGGCCCACTGGTGGCCGTAGATGTTGTGGACCTCGTCGGCGCTGCCGGTGGCGTGGCGCATCTCGGTGGGATGCAGTTCCGGCTCGCCCAGGTCACCCCAGACGCCGGTCACGCCCTGCCGGCGCAGGTCGCGGTAGATATTCCACAGCCAGTCCTTGCCGGGCTGGCCGAAGATGTCGATCAGGCCCGTGTGGCCGAAGAAGAAATCGTAGGCCAGCGGCTTTCCGCTGGCGTCGGTGCCGAGGATCTTCTTGTCGACCGCTTCCTTCCAGCGGCTCGACGTATCGACGACGAACGGCTCGCTGATGACCACCGTCTGCACGCCTTTTTGCTTGAAGTCCGAGATCATGCCGATCGGGTTGGGGAAGTTGTCCGCGTCCCAGGCCAGGTTGCCCATCGTGCCCTTGACCTCTTTGCCGAACCAGTACAGATCGAAGACGATGGCGTCGAGCGGGATGTCGTCGGCGATGAACTTGTCGACCACCGCGCGCGCTTCCGTTTCGCTGTGGTAGCCGAAGCGCATCGCAAAGTTACCGAAGGCCCAGCGCGGCGGCATCGGCTGCTTGCCGGTCAGGTAGGTGTAGTTGTCGACCACGTCCTCCCATTTGTCGCCGGCGACAATCTGATAGGTCTTGCGCCCGCCGATGGTTTCCCAGCGCAGGCTGTTGTCCTTTTTGCTGTCGAAATCGAGGTAGCCGGTGCGGGCGTTATCGAAATGGAGCGCGTACAACTTGGACGACAGCGCGATCGGCATGCCGTAGTTAAGCTGCTTCGAGGTCGCGCCGTAGCCGTAGTCCGCCTTGTTATACAGCGTGAAGCGGTTGCCGCGGCGGTTCATGCCGACCGCGCGCGCGCCGGCGCCGTACAAGGCCTCATCCTTGTCGAGCGCGAATTCGATCGCTTCGAGCACGCGCGGCTTGCCCTTGTTGATATCCTTGCTGCCGGCCGCGACGTCGTCGTTGACCTTCATGTAGCCCTTCTTCTCCGCGACCAGTTGCTTGCCCTTGTACGCATACGAGATCTGGAACGGCGACTTGGTGACCGTGACCACCAGGCCAGGTGTCGCGTATTCGATCTTGTCGGCCTTGTCCGAGAACGAGGTGGTCACCGCCGCCGGCGCCAGCACCACCGCGTGCGAGGCCGGATCGGCGGTCTCGCCTTCGGGAATGAAGGTGGTTTCGATGATGCTGCGGGTATAGGGTTTGATCAGATAGACGCCGTCGCTGGTGCGCACTTCCATATAACCGCCATGCAGCTTGGCGCTGGCGAAAATGCGGCCGGCGTTTTGCGCCAGTGCGCAAGGCGCTTGGGCGGCGAACAGCGTGAATACTGCCAATGGCAAAACAGCAAGTTTTATGAAGGGATTGCTTGTCATGTTGGATAAGGGTCTCGTGTCTATGTAGTGTTCTGTTGTTTGGCTACATTTGGCTATAAAATTTGGTCCAAGGTGCGCCGTTTAGCGTTATTTTACCTTGGTATCCTTTCAATTGACACACATGGGGTGTCGTGTTATTTTGCTACAAATTATATCGGGACGCGTCGCATGAAATCTTCCAGCAGCAAGCCCATACTGTCGTTCTGGCAGTTATGGAACATGAGCTTTGGCTTTTTCGGTATCCAGTTCGGCTTCGCACTGCAGAATGCTAACACCAGCCGGATTTTCTCCACGCTGGGCGCCAATCCCGACGACTTGTCGCTGTATTGGCTGGCGGCGCCGGTCACCGGCCTGCTGGTGCAGCCGATCATCGGCTACCTGAGCGACAACACCTGGCATCCGCAGTGGGGCCGCCGCCGTCCATTCTTCTTCATCGGCGCCGTGCTGGCGTCGCTCGCGCTGTTCCTGATGCCGAATTCGTCGGCGCTGTGGATGGCGGTGATCGTGCTGTGGATGCTCGACGCCGCGATCAACGTGTCGATGGAACCGTTCCGCGCTTTTGTGGGCGACAAGCTCGGACCGTCGCAGCAGACCGCCGGCTTCGCGATGCAAACCTTCTTCATCGGCTGGGGCGCGGTGATCGCGTCGCTGCTGCCGACCATCTTCGCCGACTACCTCGGCGTCAGCAATATACCTGTCAACGGCGCCATCCCGGACACGGTGCGCTACTCGTACTACGCCGGCGGCGCAATCTATATGAGCGCCGTGTTGTGGACCGTGCTGACGGCGACGGAAGAACCGCCCAGCGACCTCGAAGCCTTCCGCGCGGAGCAGGAGCGCACCAGGGGCCTGGGCAGCGCGCTGAAGGAGATCTTCAGCGGCTTTGGCCAGATGCCAAAAACGATGGTGCAACTGGCCGCCGTGCAGTTCTTCACGTGGATCGGCCTGTTCGCCATGTGGATCTACACCGTCAACGCCATCGGCGAAAGCGTGTACGGCACCACCGACGCGCAATCGGCCGCCTTCCAGCAGGCCGGCAACCACGTCGGCGTGATGTTCGCCGTCTACAGCGGCGTCTCGGCGCTGGCCGCGTTCGTCCTGCCGGTCTTTGCGCGCCATACCAGCCGCAAGTTCGTACACATGACCTGCCTGGCCATCGGCGGCGCAAGCCTGATCAGCCTTTTCGCGATCCGCGATCCGAACATGGCATTCGTGCCGATGATCGGCGTCGGCATCGCCTGGGCCAGCATCCTGACCATGCCGTATGCGATCCTGGCCGGCGCGCTGCCCGCCAACCGCATGGGCTACTACATGGGTGTGTTCAACTTCTTCATCGTGATTCCGCAAATCGTCAGCGGCCTGCTGCTCGGCTTTATGACCCGGCACGTGTTCGACGGCCACGCCGTCAAGACGCTGATGCTGGGCGGCGTGTGCATGCTGGTGGCGGCGATTATGACGATGTCCGTCCAGGATAACGCGGACCCGAAGGGTTGATGCTGTAATATTGTTCGTGAGACAAGTATGTTGTGCGACGCGATTTGGCCGGAACAGGTACAACCGTCGCAGCGCGTTGACACGCGGTCAGGTGGAATGTCACCCGTCGTGTCATCCCGATTTCACCAATTTGTCATTCTTATCCACGCGGAGCGAACATGAGCATTCAGACAGTCACCACCACACCTTTCCCTGGCCAGCGGCCGGGCACTTCCGGCCTGCGGAAAAAAGTCACGGTCTTCCAGCAGCCGGCTTATCTCGAGAATTTTGTGCAAAGCGTGTTCGATACGCTGGGCGACGTCGCCGGTAAAACGCTGGTGGTCGGCGGCGATGGCCGCTTCCACAACCGCGAGGCGGTGCAGGTCATCCTGCGCATGGCGGCGGCGCACGGCTTTGCCCGGGTGCTGGTCGGCCAGGGCGGCATCCTGTCGACACCAGCGGTCAGCTGCGTGATTCGCAAGCACGCCGCGCTGGGCGGCATTGTGCTGTCGGCCAGCCATAATCCGGGCGGACCGGATGGCGACTTTGGCATCAAGTACAACATCGCCAATGGCGGCCCGGCGCCGGAAAGCCTGACCGAAGCGATTTACCAGCGCACCGAATCGATCGCCGCCTACCGCATCAGCGACGCCGCCGCCATCGACCTGAATAAAGTCGGCGCCTCGCGCATCGAGCAAATGGACGTCGAAGTGATCGACTCCGTGGCCGACTACGCGGAGCTGATGCAGGAACTGTTCGACTTCGACGCCATCAAAAAACTGTTCGGCGGCGGCTTCCGCATGTGCTTTGACGGCATGTCCGCCGTCTCTGGCCCATACGCCAAGGCGATCCTGGAAGGGATGCTGGGCGCGCCAGCCGGCACAGTCATCAACGGCGAGCCGCTGGAGGACTTTGGCGGCCACCACCCGGACCCGAACCCCGTCAACGCCGCCCAGCTGATCGAGCTGATGGCCGCCGACGACGCGCCGGACTTTGGCGCCGCGTCGGACGGCGACGGCGACCGCAACATGATCGTCGGCCGCAAGTTCGACGTCACGCCGTCGGACAGCCTGGCCGTACTGGCCGCCAACGCGACCCTGGCGCCGGGCTACAAGGCCGGCCTGAAAGGCATCGCCCGTTCGATGCCGACGTCGCAGGCGTCCGACCGCGTGGCCGCCGCGCTGGGCATCCCGAGTTTTGAGACGCCGACCGGCTGGAAGTTCTTCGGCAACCTGCTCGACGCCGGCCAGGCCACGCTGTGCGGCGAAGAGAGCTACGGCACCGGATCGGACCACATCCGCGAAAAGGATGGCCTGTGGGCCGTGCTGTTCTGGCTTAACCTGCTGGCCGTGACCGGCAAGTCGGTCGAGCAGCTGGTGAGCGAGCATTGGGCGCGCTTCGGCCGCAACTACTACTCGCGTCACGACTACGAGGGCGTGCCGGTCGAAGGCGCCAATGAGCTGATGGATTCGCTGCGCATCAAGCTGGCGACCCTGAAGGGCCAGGACCTGGGCCACTACGTGGTCGATTTCGCCGACGATTTCGAATACACCGATCCGATCGACGGTTCGGTGTCGAAGAAGCAGGGCATCCGCATTGTCATGACCAACGGCTCGCGCATCGTGTTCCGTTTGTCGGGCACCGGCACGGAGGGCGCGACCTTGCGCGTTTATCTGGAACGCTACGAGGACGATCCGGCCATGCACCACCTGCCGACCCAGCAGGCGCTTTCCGCATTGATCTTGATCGCCGAGCAGGTCGGCGGCATTGAAGGATGGACCGGGCGCGCGCGTCCGACCGTCACCACCTAACTACTGAAGGACGACAGCATGAGATGGACGAAGTGGAGCACACGTACAACCCTTGGAATGGCTCTGGCGCTGGCCTTTGGCGCACCGGCCCTGGCCGCCGAACCGGTGGCCAAACCGGCGGCGACGCCGGTAGCCGCAAAAAAGCCATTCCTGTGGGAGAACGCCACAGTCTATTTCCTGCTGACGGACCGTTTCAACAACGCCTTTACCGGCAATGACAAGGCCTATGGCCGCAACGCCGACGCCGCGCCGCTGCGCGGCTTCATGGGCGGCGACCTGGCCGGCATCACCAACAAGATCAACGACGGCTACTTCGACAGCCTTGGTGTCAACGCGATCTGGCTCACGCCGCCGGTGGAGCAGATCCACGAAGGGACCGACGAAGGCACCGGCAAGTCCTACGGCTTTCACGGCTATTGGGCCAAGGACTTCACCGCCGTCGACGCCAACCTCGGCACCGAAACCGATTTCCGCAATTTCGTCGAGGCGGCGCACGCGCACGGCATCCGCGTCGTTCTCGACGTGGTGATGAACCACATCGGTCCGGAGACGACAATCGACAAGGCATGGCCGCAGCAGTGGGTGCGCACCGAACCGACTTGCGCGTTCAAGGATGCCAAGACCACCATCGAATGCACGTTGGTGAAAAATCTGCCTGATGTGCGTACCGACAGCAACGAGGAGGTCGAGTTGCCGCCGCAGCTGGTGGAAAAGTGGCGGCGCGAAGGCCGCTACACGCAGGAGGTCAGTGAGCTCGACGAATTCTTCAAGCGCACCGGCTACCCGCGCGCGCCGCGCTACTACCTGATGAAATGGCACGCCGACTGGATACGCAAGTACGGCGTTGACGGCTTCCGCGCCGACACCGTCAAGCATGTGGAGGCCAAGGTGTGGAAGGAACTGCGGACCGTCGCCGACGCGGCGTTCGAGGACTGGAAGCGCGCCAATCCGGACAAGAAACTCGGCGACGACAAATTCTACATGACGGCGGAAGTCTATAACTACGACATCGCGCATGGACAGGATTACAATCTGGGTGGGCAGAGCGCCAACTACTATCAAAACGGCTTCGATAGCCTGATCAATTTTGGTCTGGTGCGCGATGCGAACAAGGATTACGAGTCGCTGTTCAGCAGTTATTCGAACACGCTGCATGGTGGCGCGTTGAACGGCTACTCGGTGCTGAACTATCTGGATTCGCACGACTACGACCAGCCATTCGACCGCGAACGCAAAAAACCGTTCGAGAGCGCGACCAAGCTGCTGCTGGCGCCCGGCGCGGCGCAGATTTACTACGGTGACGAAACCGCGCGCAAGCTCGATCAGGCCGACGCCGTGGGCGACGCCAAGCTGCGCACCTTCATGAACTGGGATGAGCTGGAGCAGAACACGGCACGCAACGGCTACAAGATCGCCGACGTGCGTGCGCACTGGAGCAAGTTGGGCTTGTTCCGCCAGGCGCACGTGGCGGTGGGGGCGGGCGTGCACCAGCAGTTGCAAGCCAAGCCGTATGTATTCAAGCGGACGTACGACAAGGGCGGGCTGCGCGACAAGGTGGTCGTGGCGCTGGATCTGCCGACCGACAAGGCCAGCACGATCAATGTGCACGGCGTGTTCGCCAATGGGCAAAAGGTCAGGGATTACTACTCGGGCAAGACGGCCGTGGTCAAAGGCGGCAAAGTCAGTTTCGGCACGCGCAACGCCATGGTGCTGATCGGACAATAACAACGGCTCGGGAATTCAGATCCTGTCTGAACCACGTAGGGCGGATTAGGCGGAACGCCGTAATCCGCCATTACAAGCCGTCGTCGGCGCACGCTGCTAACGCGCCGGGTGCCTGCGGCGCGACGCCGCCATGCTCACCTGCGGTCGCGCAAGCGAGCACAATGCGCGCGCCTGGCGCCGTGGAGAGCTCGCGACGGCGTCGCCCCATGCGCTGTTCTCACGGCACCACGCCGCGAAGTCCTCCACCTCCAGCGGACGCGCGAACAAATAACCCTGCGCCTCGTCGCAACCGGCCGAGCGCAGGAACGCCAGCGCGTCACCGCGCTCCACGCCTTCCGCCACCACCCGGTGTCCCAGGTCTTGCGACATCGTGATCATCGTCCGCACCAGACCCTGTTGGCGGTAGTCGTCCTCCAGGCCACGGATGAACGACTGGTCGATCTTGACCACATTGGCCGGCATGCGTTGCAGGTACGACAGGCTGCTGTAGCCGGTGCCGAAATCGTCGATCGCCAGGTGAACGCCGGTGCCGGCCAGTGCTTCGAGCATGGCGTTGGCCTTGAGCGGCTGCTCCATGATGGCGCTTTCGGTAATCTCCAGCTCCAGGCATTCCGGCGGCAGCCCATATTGTTCCAGGCCGGCGACCACGCGGTCGGCCAGGTCCGGCTCCAGCAGATTGGAAGCCGAAACGTTGAGCGACAGCTGCAGCGCCAGGCCGCCCTTGCGCCATGCCTGCTGTTGGCGCAACGCGCGGTTCAGCACCCACGCGGTTGTCGCCTGGGCCAGGCCGGAACGCTCGATGATGGGAATGAATTCGCCAGGGCCGATCTGGCCGAGCGTCGGGTGGGTCCAGCGCAGCAGCGCCTCGGCGCCCACGCATTCGCCGCTGGCGATGTCGATGCGCGGCTGGTAGACCAGGCGCAGTTGATCGCGGCTGATCAGCGCGGCGGCAAAGTCCTTGAGCAGATTGAAGCGGCGGCGATACAGGCGGTCCTCCACCGCCGAGTACACGGCGACGTGGGTGGCGCTGTCGATGGCGTCGTGCGCGGCGCTTTGCGCCTGACGCAGCACGTTCAAGCCATCCGCCGCGCCGAGTTGGAACGGCGCGACGCCGATCGACGGCGTGGTGACAAAGCGCATCTTGCTGATACTGACGCCCATCTCCAGCTTCTCTTCCAGCACCGGCACATAGTCTTCCAGGCGCATGCCAGGACCGGACAGCAGCGCGAACTGCATGGCGGCGACGTGGTAGACCTTGCGGTTCT